>Ga0114975_10003179_pt1 | contig 11033 bp, 10 predicted proteins | sample S_130626_EF_Meta_FD_87031 | JGI IMG/M metagenome (GOLD analysis project Ga0114975, IMG submission 87031) | Freshwater microbial communities from Lake Simoncouche, Canada to study carbon cycling - S_130626_EF_MetaG | ecosystem: Environmental > Aquatic > Freshwater > Lake | place: Lake...
GAGGAATTCGCAATACCAAAGATGCAATCAAGCAATTAGTTTTGGTCAACGAAACCGTTGGACCAGATTGGCTCAATCCGAAACTCTTTCGAATTGGTGCTAGTGCTTTGCTCAATGACCTATTGATGCAACGCATGAAGATGGATGATGGCTATTACACTAGCCCTCAGTATGTGACGATGGATTAATGGAGACGACTATGACCTTCGAATACGCCCCAGCGCCGGAATCTCGCGCGATTGTCACGATCAAGCCAAAGTACGGACACTTCATCGGAGGCAAGTTCGTTGCTGGTGGAAAGCACTTTCCAACAATCAACCCAGCAACTGAAGAGGTCTTAAGTCAGATCGCACTTGCTGGAAAAGCAGATGTTGATGCAGCGGTAAAGGCAGCACGCAAGGCGTACACATCTACTTGGTCAAAAATGTCTGGTAAAGAGCGCGGAAAGTATCTGTATCGAATTGCTCGCATCATGCAAGAGCGAGCACGTGAATTTGCGGTGCTAGAGACTCTCGATAACGGTAAGCCTATTCGTGAATCACGAGATACCGATATTCCATTGGCTGCAGCTCACTTTTTCTATCATGCAGGTTGGGCAGACAAGCTCGAATATGCAGGTCTAGGTACATCTCCAAAGCCACTTGGTGTTGCCGGGCAAATTATCCCTTGGAACTTTCCACTATTAATGTTGGCCTGGAAGGTTGCACCAGCACTAGCTGCCGGAAACACTGTTGTACTAAAGCCAGCAGAATCAACTCCGCTTACTGCATTGTTATTTGCTGAGGTGTGTCAGCAGGCAGAGTTACCTGCAGGCGTCGTTAATATCGTTACAGGTGATGGATCAACTGGTGCATTGATTGTTAACCATCCTGGAATCGACAAGATTGCATTTACCGGATCAACAGAAGTTGGAAAAATTATTGCTCGGGCTGTCGCGCCAACTAGCAAAAGTGTGACCCTCGAGCTTGGCGGTAAAGCTGCCAATATTGTTTTCGACGATGCCCCTATCGATGAAACTGTTGAGGGAATCGTAAATGGAATTTTCTTTAATCAAGGACATGTCTGTTGTGCAGGATCTCGCTTATTGCTACAAGAAAGTGTTGCTGAAGAGGTTTTGCATAAGTTAAAGAACCGTATGGAAAAGATTCGTGTTGGAGATCCTATGGATAAGAACACTGATGTTGGCGCAATTAATAGCAAGGAACAACTTGCAAAAATTATCGAGCTTGCTGCAGTTGGCGATGCAGAAGGGGCTGAACGCTGGAGTCCAGCATGTTCGTTGCCTAGTAAGGGATTCTGGTTTGCTCCAACAATCTTTACAGGAGTAACACAGGCACACCGCATTGCACGCGAAGAAATCTTTGGTCCAGTTCTTTCAGTTCTTACCTTCAGAACTCCGCAAGAGGCGATAGAAAAGGCTAATAACACTCCCTTTGGGCTCTCTGCGGGAATCTGGAGTGAAAAGGGATCACGCACATTGTGGGCATCACAACAACTGCGCGCAGGTGTTATCTGGGCTAATACATTTAATAAGTTTGATCCAACTTCTCCATTTGGCGGATACAAAGAATCGGGGTGGGGTCGCGAAGGCGGACGCCACGGCCTGGCTGCATATTTGAAGGGAGTTAGCCATGAGTAATCGCATCGATGTGAAAAAGACTTACAAGCTCTATATCAATGGCGCATTCCCACGCACCGAATCAGGACGAACTTACGAAGTTAAAAATGCAAAGGGTGTATTTGTTGCAAACCCTTGCCTTGCTTCACGAAAAGATTTGCGTGATGCAGTTGTTGCAGCACGCGCGGCACATGCTGGATGGAATAAAGCAACGGCATATAACCGCGGTCAGATTTTGTATCGCATTGCAGAAATGCTCGAAGGGCGCCGCGGACAATTTGTAGAAGAGATTGTCAGTGTCACTGGTGCTACAAAAGTAAAAGCCGATAAGGAAGTAACTGAATCTATTGATCGCCTTGTTTGGTATGCGGGTTGGACAGATAAGATCGCATCCCTTGCTGGATCAACAAATCCAGTTGCTGGTCCTTTTTACAACTTTACGATCCCTGAAAGTATGGGAGTTGTCGCTGCTATCGCACCTGAAACTCCATCACTGCTTGGCTTAATTGATGCAGTTGCACCGATCATCACATCTGGAAATACGGTAGTTGTTCTGGCAAGTACAAAGGCGCCATTGTCAGCAATGACATTTGCTGAAGTTTTAGCAACTAGTGATCTACCTGCAGGTGTAATCAACATCTTGACCGGCAAGAAAGATGAAATTGCACCATGGATGGCCTCGCATATGGATATCGATGCCTTAGATATTTCGGGGCTACCAGCTAAGAAACATGCTGATATCAAGGTTGCTGGAGCTGAAAACTTAAAGCGAATTCATTCCTTTAAATCAGCAGACCCCGGTCGCATCATTGCCTTTATGGAAGCCAAAACCGTTTGGCACCCAATAGGGCTATGAATTAACGGTTTTTAGCCACAATTCCACAACCGCTTGAACATCAAGATCTAGGGCGACGCGAACCTTCGCAGAATCTTCTAGATCTAGTGGCTCTAATTGTTTAAGCCAAGCATCTCGCCGATCCACAATTGTTTGACCTCGTGCCGGGCCGGCTGATGTATCTACAACAACATCAAACATTTCTGTCGTGAATAATTCTGGATGAATTACAAAGGCCACCGCGCCGTAATCACCTAATGAGATTGGATCAGTTTTAACCTGCTCCATAAATCCAAGGGCAAGGGAGCCTGCAAACTGTGAAGAAGCTTTTTCGGACTTACTCATCGCAGTTGCATCTTCTCGGCCAATTGTTGGACGCATAAAGACATCTAGTCCATACATTGAAATTGGGACTCCACTTTGGAAAACAATTGCGGCAGCTTCAGGGTCGTGCCACACATTAAATTCAGCAGCAGCTGTTGCATTACCAGCAGATGCCGAACCACCCATCAAGACGATGCGATGAATCTTCTTGGCGGTTTCTGGAAATGCTCGCAAGAATAATGCAATATTTGTTAAGGGTGCAATCGGGACAATTGTTACTGGTTCTGGCGATGACTCAATTAAGTCACGAAGTAGTTCGACCGCTGATCGTGGGTCAACTGTGCGATGTGATGGTGCAATACCCAAATCACACATTCCATCTTTGCCGTGGACATACTCTGCGTACTGGCTTTTGCCGAGCAAGGGACGGACCGCTCCTCGTGCTACTGGAATATCACCAGCACCTGCAGCATCCAAAACTTTAAATGTATTAGCTACAACTTGATCAACATTGGTGTTGCCATCCACGCAGGTAATTCCTAGTAAGTTGATATCTGGATGCATCGCGGCAAATAGAACAGCAAAGGCATCATCTACGCCAGTATCTACATCCATGATGATTGAAGTTTTGGTCATAACGGCTAGCCTAGCGGTATGCAATCTATTGGAGTACAGCCAGCAGTGATCGCTGTCGTGGGCAGTGCCATGATGGATTTAACGGCCTATGCCGATGTACTTCCTGAACCTGGCCAAACCCTTGCAGGAGAGCTCTTTACAACAGGTTTCGGCGGCAAAGGCGCTAACCAAGCTGTCATGGCTGCACACTGCGGCGCTGAAGTTCACTTCGTCGGCAAACTAGGAAACGATGTTTTCGGAAATGCAATTGCCGATAACTTTTTAAAAGTTGGAATTCATTCACGGTACGTGGATCGTAGTGACACGCCTAATGGCGTTGCCCACATTTGGGTAGATGGCAATGGTGAAAATCGAATCATCATTATCCCCGGAGCAAACCATGAAATCGAGATATCCAAAGCGGTGGATGCGATTAATTCAATTAAGGATTTATCTGTTGTAGTTGCCCAATGCGAAATCAGGCAAGAGGTAACGCTGGCTGCATTTAAGGCAGCCAAGGCTAGAGGGTGTACAACTATTTTAAATCCTGCTCCATTTCAAGAAATCTCAGCCGAATTATTAGCACTGTGTGATTGGATCATTCCTAACGAGACTGAGTTCCGCGAACTACATGGAGAATTACCAATAAGTGATGAGATCCTCAAAAGCTTTAGAACAGGGAAAAACTCGATTGTGACCCTTGGTAGCCAAGGCGCAGTCTACATTTCAGCCGATGGTCAATTGACTAAAGTCGGGGCACCCACAGTGACTGCAGTAGATACAACAGGTGCCGGTGATGCATTTGTTGGAACATTTGCGTACTCACTAGCGAGTGGAAAAGATCCAGTCAGCGCGATGACTATGGGTATTAAGGTTGCATCATTTAGCGTTACTCGCAAAGGTGCACAATCTTCATACCCAGATCAAGCAGAGATAGAAACGCTTTCATAACCACGCAAAACAAATGTAGGTCGTCGAACAGCGTCTCCCGCCAATTGCATATTTGGGTATTTCTCCCACAACGCTGGTAAGGAAACACTCATTTCAAGTCGAGCCAATGGAGCTCCTAAACAAAAGTGAATTCCTGCGCCAAAACCAATATGAGGATTTGGGTCACGGGTTAAATCCATTGATTCTGGGCTAGAAAACACTGATTCATCACGGTTTGCTGAGCCAATAAGGGCAGCAATCTTTTGACCTTCTTTGATCGATACTCCCCCGATTTCGGTATCTGCTGTGGCCGTACGTTCAAATAAATGTAGCGGCGCATCAAAACGCATGAACTCTTCAAGTGCGGTATCGGTTATTGCTCGAGTTTTTTCGCGAAGTAAAGCAACTTGGTCTGGACGCTGCAGGGCTGCGACCATTCCATTACCAAAAGCATTCACGCTTGCCTCATGACCAGCGTTAAGGAGTAGGACACATGTAGCAACAAGTTCGTGCATATTCAATTTCTCGCCATTTTCTTCAACACTTGCCAAATCAGAAATCAAATCCGCACCTGGTGTCTTCTTGCGACTTTCAGCTAAATCACGAACATAATCTGCAAACTCTTGCGCTGCTTTCTTTGCCTCATTTTGATATTGCGCACTTGGGTTTACTTCATACATCTTCACAATAGCTTGTGACCATGGTCGCAATAAATGTTCTTCGGCTTCTGGGAAACCCAATAGATCTGCAATTATCTTTACTGGTAATGGTTCGGCGTAATCTGCGATTAAATCAAAGGTCTGCCCTGACTTAACTTTTTCGTCAATTGCATCAAGCAGCTGCTCGGTGATCCGGCCAACAGCCGGCCGCATACCTTCGATCTTTTGGCGATTAAAAGCTTTTGCAACAAGCGAGCGAAGTCGGGTGTGCTTAGGTGGTTCGCTATCTAAAATCGAATCAGCATGCAGCCAGTTAAAGATTTCCCATTCAAATTCTGGGTTCTTTTCCTTAAAAATTCTTCCTAAAGATTTATTGCGAAAGACATCATTTGCATCACCATGGCAGGCAGCCAAAAACATCTGCATTCCTTCATGCCACACCGGTTTACCTTCCGCGCGCAGTTCTTTCAGCGCTGGGTAAGGATCAGTTACAAAAGCTGGGTCGTTGAAATCAATCATGAACCAGCTGAAACCTTTGCATACCCTGGTTTGATGATTCCTTCGATGATTTTTAAACGCTCTGGGTATGGGATAAACGCGCTTTTCATAGCGTTAATAGTGACTCTTTGCAGCTCGGCAAAATCCCAATTAAAGGCCTTAACAGCCTCTTCCATCTCGAAAGACATCGAGGTTTGGCTCATCAAGCGATTATCGGTATTGAGAGTAATTCGGAATCGCAGCTTGGCCAATACGCCAATTGGATGTTCTGCATAACTCGCAGCTGCGCCAGTTTGTAGATTCGAAGTCGGGCATAGTTCTAGGGGAATTCGACGATCGCGAACATATGATGCGAGTCGACCTAACTGTGGTTCGGTTCCTGAAAAATCGATGTCATCGATGATGCGAACACCGTGACCTAACCTTTCGGCTCCGCAGAGTTGGATGGCTTCCCAGATGGACGGGATTCCATACGCTTCGCCAGCATGGATAGTAAAATGGGCATCTTCTTTACGAAGATAATCAAAAGTATCTTTTTGATCAGATGGCGGGAAACCATCTTCAGGGCCAGCGATATCAAATCCAACAACTCCTCTGTCTCGGTATTTCACAACTAGTTCGGCAACCTCCTGCGATTTCTTATTTTGACGCATTCCGCACAATAAAGAACGCACAATTATTGGATGACCTTCAGCAGCTGCCTCTTTCATTCCAATCTCGTAACCTGCAATTGTTGCTTCAACAACATCTGACATTGATAAACCTTGTTCAGTAAACAACTCAGGCGCTCCGCGAACTTCGGCGTACACAACTCCATCGCGGGCAAGATCTAAAGCACACTCACGGGCAACCCTGATGATGTCTTCGCGGCGTTGCATCACCGCAATCGTGTGAGAAAAAGTTTCAAGATACCGAACTAATGATCCTGAATCACAACTTTCGCGAAACCAAGTCGCCAGTTCTGCAGCATCATGAGTAGGAAGAGCTGCGTAGCCGATTTCTTGTGCGATATCGATAATTGTTTGTGGGCGAAGACCGCCATCAAGGTGATCATGCAATAACACCTTGGGCACTAGCTTGATCTGATCCTTAGTAGGAATATTGTTCATTGACATTTTTGCCCCTTATTCAACAATACGTTCAATAATTAACGGCAGACGATCAATACCGCCTGCAGGTACTGCTCCTATGGTCACAGAGTTCTCCAGAGACTCCAAAGCTCTGACAAAGGCTGCTGGGGTGTCTGTGTGGAGGGTAAATAGGGGTGATCCTGCACTGACAACATCTCCCGGCTTGGCATGGATTTCAATTCCAGCACCAGCTTGGACAGCCTCACCCTGACGAGATCGCCCAGCACCTAAACGCCAGGCAGCCATGCCAACCTTCATCGCATCCATGGAAAGAACTGTTCCACTGCTCTGCGCGGTCACAACAGTGTTTTCTTTAGCTTCTGGAAGTTTTGCATCAGGATCGCCGCCTTGCGCCGAAATCATTTGGCGCCATACATCCATTGCTTTTCCATTTTGCAATGCAGCGGCAGGATCTGCTCCCTTAATGCCAGCGATCTCTAACATCTCTTGTGCCAATAAAACAGTAAGTTCGACAATGTCTGCTGGTCCCCCACCAGCAAGAACTTCTACAGATTCACGAACTTCGAGTGCGTTACCGGCGGTTAATCCCAATGGAATATCCATCGCTGTAACGAGTGCGACAGTCTTTACGCCAGCGCGCTTTCCGAGTCCAACCATGACATGAGCAAGCTCTTTTGCTTTTTCTGGATCGCTCATAAATGCACCAGCTCCTGTTTTCACATCTAACACCAGAGCGCTGGTTCCTTCGGCAATCTTCTTACTCATGATCGATGATGCAATCAATGGAATCGCTTCAACTGTTGCGGTTACATCCCGTAGTGCATACAGTTTTTTATCCGCAGGAGCTAACCCCGCACCTGCTGCACAAATAACCGCACCGCAATCTTGCAAAACTTTAAGCATTTCGTCATTTGATAATGATGCTCGCCATCCCGGAATAGATTCCAACTTATCTAACGTTCCACCTGTGTGACCAAGTCCCCGACCAGATAACTGTGGAACAGCAGCGCCGCATGCTGCAACAAGTGGCGCAAGTGGCAAAGTAATTTTGTCGCCAACTCCACCGGTTGAATGCTTATCAACTGTTGGGCGAGAGAGTGCAGACCAATTCATGCGTTCGCCACTATTAATCATGGCATCGGTCCATCGTGAAATCTCACGATTTTCCATTCCGTTTAGCAGGATCGCCATCAACAAAGCCGACATCTGTTCGTCAGCTACCGCACCGCGTGTATAGGCATCAATAACCCAGTCAATCTGTGGATCGGTTAGTGAATGGTGATCTCGCTTTGCCGCGATAATTTCAGCGGCTGAGAAGGCTTCTATCACTTAGCGCTCGTTGCGATCGAGATCTTCTGGCCCAAAAGCCCATGGCAACATGGCAGACATTTTTTGTGGTCCATCATCTGTCATTAATAATGCCTCAGGTCCGCCATGTTCAAATAACAGTTGGCGACAACGACCACATGGGGCTAGAAAATTACCTTGACCATCAACACAAACAATTGCAATCAAACGTCCGCCACCGCTGGAAATTAGATTAGAAACTAATCCGCACTCAGCACACAGTCCAACGCCGTAACTTGCATTTTCAACATTGCAACCAGTCACAATACGACCATCATTTACAAGTGCTGCAACACCAACTGGAAACTTTGAATACGGAGCGTAGGCGTTCTTCATCGCTCCAATAGCTTCTTGATGTAGCTGGTCCCAATTAATGTTACTCATCGCAAGCCACCCCGACGATAAGGCATTCCATCTGCCGCCGGCATTCGCAAACGCGCCGATGCAAGTGACATAACAAGAAGGGTGGCAATGTATGGCGTCATTGTTACAAGCTGACCTGGAAGTTCTTTTACTGCAAAGAAGAACCAGACAGATGCTGCAGCCATAACCGCGCTTATGGAGGCACTTACCATCTTTCCGCGCTTAATATTTCTGTAAACCAAGTAGGCAAGAATTGCAGCAATTAGTAAAACTAGCGCTCGAATAGAGGCAGAATCACGAAGTTGTAGTGCATCTGCAAAACCAAACAGTGCGGCACCCGCCAAAATTCCACCTGGACGGTAATTTCCAAACAGCAATGCAGCAAGGCCAATATATCCACGGCCTGCAATCTGATTTTCTTGATAATGGTTGGCAGCCACGATTGCTAAAAAGCCACCACCAAGACCTGCAAGACCACCTGAAATTAACACGCCTGCGTATTTCATCCCATAAACATTTACACCAAGTGATTCCGCTGCAACGGGAGCTTCGCCAGCACTTCGTAAACGCAACCCAAATGAGGTCTTCCACAAAACAAAGAACGACAATGGAATAAATAAAACGGCGATTAACGTGACATAAGAAAGATCACCAGTTACTCCTCGAATAATTCCAATGAGATCTGAAATGAAAAACCAGTGTTTCTCCGCTATTGGAGTCAAGATGTCTGGGCTTTGCCAACCAAAGAAGTGACCTCCAGAAAGTACTGGTAATCCGTTAACAGAGATTGGATTCACATCTGGAGACTGTGATGGCCCTGGCCAAGAACCACCTTGATACAAAATTGTTGAAAGGTATCGAACAAGACCTGCTGCCATGATGTTAATTGCAACACCCGAAACAACATGGTCAACACCAAATGAAATTGTTGCAATTGCATGCAGTAGTGCACCGACAGAGCCGAAAATAACAGCAGCAATTAATCCGAGCCAAGGGCCATGCTTTGAGCCGACAAATCCTCCGGCCCATGCACCCAAAATCATCATTCCTTCAAGTCCGATATTGACAACACCTGCACGTTCTGAGAACAACCCGCCGAGTCCTGCCAAAATAATTGGAACTGAAAGCAACAATGCAGCCGATGCGGTACCAACACTTGTTAAATCGGTCGCTCCTGTTATTAAGCGGATAATTGAAATGAGTAACAATAGATATGTTGCATTCAAAAGCATCTTTGTGGCTTTGTTTTTCATGCTGTGACCGCCTTTGCAAGCTCTTTACTTTGCAAAGTTAATTTGAATCTACGCACCACTTCATAAGCAATGACAGAACTCAGCAAGATCGATCCCTGCATGATCACATAGGTTTCAGGAGCGATATCAATCAGCTCAAGCGCACGAGAGCTCACTTCAAGAAAGCCAAATAGCAATGCGCTAAATGCCATTCCACCAGCAGAGTTTCTTCCAAGCAATGCGACTGCAATTGCCGAGAAACCAATACCTGATCTGAATCCCATGTTGTAGGCGTGTGTCTCACCAAGAACCGCCGGCAACCCTGAAAGTCCTGCAATCGCACCTGAAATAACAAGTGCGACAACGGTCATTTTCTTTGAGTTAACACCACTGACGCGTGCGGCGATTGGATTTGCACCAGATGCACGAAGTTCAAAACCAAATCGTGTGCGATTCACAACAAACCAGAAGATAAATCCAAGGGCAATGGCGATAACAAGCATTCCATTAACACTTGCACCTTGAATTTCTGGCATTCCGAGCTTTGTCAGAAGCGGTACTAAATCAGGGAACCACGCTGATTCTGGGAGCTCTTTTGTTGTCATATTGTTGGAACCTTCAGTAATCACAGCAAAGTACTTAGCAAATAGGAATGAGGTCATTCCGACTGCAAGGCTGTTCAACATAATGGTTGAGATAACCTCATTAACACCGCGCTTCACCTTTAGATATGCAGCGATTGATGCCCACAGTCCACCGATAGTCATGGCAACAATGAAAATTGCAAGCACATGAAGTACTGGTGGCAATGTAAACATCGCTCCGATGTATGCGCTAAAAAGTGCACCTAATCGAAGTTGACCCTCAACACCAATGTTGAACAATCCAGCGCGGAAGGTGACTGCGATTGCAATTGCTGCGATGTAATACGGAGTGGCTGAGTTGACCGCCTCCATAAGAGAACCACCCTGAGTTCCAAACTCCCACATTGTCTTGTAAGCAAGCATCGGCGATTTGTGTGATGCCAACACTGCGATACTTGAAACTAGTAATGAAACGATTGCAGCAGCTACTGGAGCGGCAAGTGCGAGTGCGATTTTTTGTAGTGGCAAGCGTTTCATACTGCACCTGTCATCGCTGAACCAAGTTGTTCTAGAGTAGTTTTTTGTGGGTCAAGCTCTGCAGTAACCGCACCACGTAACATCACAAGAAGTCGATCAGACATACCAATTAACTCTTCAAGATCTGCCGAGATTAAAACAATCGCCATTCCCTTAGATCGTGCTTCGCGAAGCACTTCCCAGATCGCACCTTGTGCGCCGACATCTACGCCACGCGTGGGGTGAGATGCAACGAGCAATGCTGGTGCCTTACTCATTTCGCGACCGACAATAAACTTTTGTTGGTTTCCACCAGATAATGCAGCTGCAGCTGTCATTGGACCAGGAGCACGAACATCAAACTCCTCCATGATGCGCTTTGTATCTGTGATTGTTGCTTTCTTATCTAAAACAAAACCGC
>Ga0114975_10003181_pt1 | contig 11030 bp, 8 predicted proteins | sample S_130626_EF_Meta_FD_87031 | JGI IMG/M metagenome (GOLD analysis project Ga0114975, IMG submission 87031) | Freshwater microbial communities from Lake Simoncouche, Canada to study carbon cycling - S_130626_EF_MetaG | ecosystem: Environmental > Aquatic > Freshwater > Lake | place: Lake...
GCTCGCAACACCGACAAGGTCAGTGAGAGCACTGTCCATTGCATCTGAACCCTGTTCGGGTACATCGTTGAAACGACCAATATAAGTAATAGCCACTTCGCCGTTTTCAACAGCACCGCCGTCAGTCTCTGGCGGCATTTGTGCTTGTGCTCCGTAATTCATTCGAACATAGAAAGCACCTTCGTGTCCTTCTCTGGCTTCAAGATCTGCAGTTGCCATTGCTACGGGGACGATGTGCCCGATTTCGGTACGGCGCCATCCCTTCATGTCCGACACTGCACAGTTCGGCACGTTCACATTGATAACCACTGCCTCTTTTGGTCGATCTGCAATCCAGCCCTCAACTACTCGTTGAGCAACAGTTGCTGCAGAATCCCATTGCTGGCCTTTCAGTGCGTCGTCCCAGCCTTGGCCTTCTGCACCAAAGCCCGTGACTGCCTGACTAATTGCGATTCCGCTGACTCCACCGTTACGTGCAGTAACTGCTGCTCCAACTGTGCCTGAGTGGTACACAGCACGACCAACATTTGCTCCAGGGTTGATTCCAGATACAACTAGGTCAAATGGACCGCCGTAGACACCAAGTCGTGCAAAGAAAACGCACAATGCAGGTGGGCCTGTGATTGCCCATGAAGTATCGATGCCTTCAATTGTGCGCTTCTGAACTTCAGGCTGGATGATGTGCAATGCACCAATGGCTGCACCTGCACCGGAATATTCCTGGTCTGGAGCTGCGACTACAACTTCACCGTATGGGCGCATCGCGCGAGCTAGGACATGAAGGCCGACAGAGTCAATGCCATCATCGTTTGTTACAAGAATTCTCATGGTGATTCGTTTCTATAGTTGTTCGAAATGTGAGTGGAGTATGCGGCGAAACTCGTCAAAAGGTAATTGATCTTTGGAAATGTCTTTGCCAATGTCATCCCAGCGCCGAAGTGCAATGGCGTCCTCGAATTGTGGCATAGCCATGAATCGATCAGCCTCTTGATCTGACATAGGGCCACCTTGCAATGCGAGGCTGGCAACAGATCCTGCACTCAACGTTTCAAAGTAACCGTCTTCGCGTGCGCACAGCCACCGTTTGCCATCGACATGAAGTGCAATAGGAGCGGTAACTGCAGGTGGAAATAACGAAGCCAACACACGAACAGCAGTTGCTTCATGCATTGTGTCAATGACATGTTCTTCTTTTCCAGAAGAATCTTCAAGATCAACTAGGTGGCCGACATCGTGAAGCAACGCTGCAAGCACAAGTGCGCTTGATGCATCAGCTTCTTCAGCCAATTGTGCGCACTGCACAGCGTGGGCTGTTTGTGAAATATTCTCGCTATAGAACTGCTGTCCCCATTTTTCAAAGAGGGATTCAATTTCAATGAGTGATGTAAATTTGTTCATACGGGCTTTCCTTCGAAATCGTTGATAAGTGAGATACGGACATTGCCAGCTTGGTGTTCTGTGTCGCGAAAGATTCGAAGCTTCTCTTCGTAGTAGTCGCTTCGAAGATCCCCTTCGCTCGCGGCGTTGAAGGTTGGATAGATGGCACGACGGTCACGTTGCGAATTGTTGGTGCCACTGCGATGCGGCGTATGCGAGTGAAAGAACAGAACATCTCCTGCTTCCATCTCTACAGGATGCCAATCGTGTGCTTCTACCCATTCATTAACGATGCATCCGCGATCATTCATCGGAAGCAATTCATGGTGTTGTCCGTCGACAACTTCTAAACAACCATTTGACGTTGTGCTTTGGTCAACTGCAATCATGCATGAGATTGACGTTTCAATAAACGGATACGCCGGTGCATCTTGGTGAGGAAGAAATCCTGCTCCACCAACCAACTTGTAGTTGATTTTTTCTTTGTAGAGAACTGCTTGTTCACCCATGAGGGCAGAGACAATTTCCACGATTGCACCAGTAGTCAGAATCTCACGCAGAGATGTGTGGAACGGCACAAAGTTTTCTGTACGGCACAGCTTCGGTCCATCGTCGGTCATTTCGCGATAGTGCAACCAGTCACCATTTTCGGGCCATTGTTGAATTTCATCCACCCACTGCTGGATGTCACGAATTTCTCCACCCACAAACGGGCGGCACAAAAGCCAGCCATTTCGTCGATATGAATCGATCTGGGGGGTGGTGATGTGCACCTGTTCATCGTATTGAGTGGTGCCCAATAGGGCGTAGCCCTGACCCAACTGTTCACCTCTTTGTTACCGCCTGTATGGGTGGTACCGTTTCCCACAGTTCGAGGGATAGGGGACCCATATGACATACGCAGGCGATCGCGTTCTTTACGACGCAGATACACACATCATGGAGCTTCCAGACTTCCTCAAGAAGTTCGCTGACCCAGACGTGCGCGACCTTCTTCCAGAAGTTGATTACGGCCGTTCACTTGTGACTGACGAAGAAGTCGCAATCATTGTCGGCAACGGCTCGCAGCATTCAGACGAACACAAAGAGTCGCTTATTGCTCTTGGTGATCGCATGATCCAAGAGGTCAAAGAGATTCAAGCACTTGGTGCATTCGATAAGCACGACCGTGTTATTGCTAACGACATGTTGGGCTTCAAGAAGCAGTTGGTATTCCCAACGCACAGTTTGCACATGCCGTTTTCACCAAGTAGCAAAATTCCTGACAAGGTTCGTTACGGTGGCGCTCGTGCGCACAACCGTCATATGGCTGACTTCTGTTCAATCGATGATCGCCTCATGGGTGTTGCTGCAATTCCCCTTGAGAATCCAGCGCTTGCATTAGAAGAGGTGCAGTGGAGCATCGACAACGGTCTTGAAGCCATGTGGGTTCCACATCGTTTGGCAGGCGAGCGTTCGCCAACTCATGTTGACTTCAATCCAATTTGGTCATTGTTGCAAGAAGCACAAGTTCCTGTCGTGTTCCACGTTGGTGGAAACCCCTTGCAGTTGAAGCCAGAGTGGAGCAACACCGGTCGCGGTGTAACGAAGGACTGGATGGGCGGCGGAGAAAATGTTCGCGCTCGTGACGCAGCAGTGTTACATCAGGGCATTGAAACATTTATTTCAATGATGATTCTCGACGGTGTTCTCGAGGACTTCCCCGACTTGAAGTTTGCATCAGTTGAGCTGGGCGCTGGTTGGGTCCCTGAAATGCTTGTTCGTCTTGACCATGTACATAAGGCGTACTCACGCGTTGACGACCGTCTTCGTGGTTTCAAGCGCACGCCATCTGAGCAGGTTCGCCAACAGTTCGGATTCACACCGTTCGTGTTTGAAGATGTCGCACGTCTGATCGACCAATCAAACGATGACCTCTACTTGTTCTCGAGCGATTACCCACATACTGAAGGTGGCCGTGACCCCATTGCCCGCTTCGAGTCGTGCATGAAAGACGTGCCACAGGCATCTGTCGACAAGTTCAACTCGGGCAACTTCTTGCGGGTGTTCCCGCACGCTCGCGTCACTGCAGACAAATAACCTTCGGCTCCGCATCATTGCGGACTGAGACATAGTGTTGGGGCATGAGCCAGACATCAACTGACGACCTGGGGTTTGACCCTGATGAACTACGCCAGCGCTACCGCGATGAACGCGATAAGCGAGTGCGGGCTGAAGCGAACGAGCAGTACACCGAAATAGCGGGGGAGTTTGCTCACTATCTCGAGGATCCGTACATCAAGTTCGAAGAGCGTGCTCCGATTATCAAAGAAGTTCAAGTTGCCATTGTTGGCGGTGGCTTCGGCGGGATGTTGGTTGCAGCACGACTGCATGAAGCAGGCGTTCAAGATTTCACAGTGATTGAAAAGGGTGGCGACTTTGGTGGCACGTGGTACTGGAATAGGTATCCCGGCGCTGCATGCGACGTTGAGTCATACATCTACTTGCCGTTACTTGAAGAGACCGGTTTCATTCCTGCATCGAAGTACACACCAGCTCCAGAGATTTTGGCGCATTGCCATCGCATTGCTGAACACTTCAATTTGTATTCACGCGCAATGTTGCAAACAGAAGTTACTGATGTGCGTTGGGATGAATCATCGCGCCGCTGGACTATTCGCACTAATCGCGGTGATGAAATTCGCGCGCGTTTCATCAGCATGGCTAATGGTCCGTTGCACCGGCCGAAATTGCCAGGCATCGAAGGCGTTGGCACATTTGAAGGTCATTCATTCCACACCAGTCGTTGGGATTACGAATACACCGGTGGTACTAGCAAGGGAAATCTCACTGGTCTGAAAGACAAAGTTGTTGGCATCATTGGTACTGGTGCAACAGCGGTGCAAGCTGTGCCACACCTTGGTGCAGGCGCAAAACAATTGTTTGTATTCCAACGCACACCATCTTCTATTGACGTTCGTAACGACACACCAACAGATCCGGATTGGGCAAATTCATTAGAGCCAGGTTGGCAGCGTCGCCGTAATGAGAATTTTACGAATCTCACTTCTGGTGTATTTGATACTGAAGATCTCGTAAATGATGGTTGGACTGAAATTGTGGGCAACCTCATGTTGCGTGCTCGCAAAGAAGGCGGTCTCGGTACAAGTCTTGAACAAATCGGCACCATTGTTGAAAATGCAGACTTTGAAAAAATGAATCAAGTGCGTACACGTGTTGATGAAATTGTGAAAGATCCTGCAACAGCGGAAGCGCTGAAGCCGTGGTATCGGCAATTCTGTAAGCGTCCGTGTTTTCATGACGACTACTTGCCAACCTTCAACCGACCAAACGTGACGTTGGTTGATACCGGTGGCCTCGGTGTTGAACGAATCACTCCGAAGGGTGTTGTGGCTAACGGAGTTGAATACGAACTTGATTGCCTTGTATATGCAACTGGTTTTGAAGTCGGCACTGATTACGCGCGTCGTTCCGGTTATGAAACCACTGGCTCGGACAACCTCACACTCACCAGCAAGTGGGCTGAAGGAGTCGAGACTTTTCATGGTTTCTTCTCTCGCGGATTTCCGAATTGCTTCCTTGTCTCCACTGCTCAATCCGGGTTTTCCGTGAACTTTCCACACATGTTGAACGAACAGGCGATTCATATTGCGCACGTTGTGAAGCATGCAACGGAAACTGGAATCACACGAATTGAAGCAAGCGCTCAGGCTGAACATGACTGGGTGGAAGACATCAAATCAAATTCCACAATGAACTTGAAGTTCCTCGAGGCATGCACGCCTGGGTACTACAACAATGAAGGTAAGCCTGCCGAACGAGCCGCCCAGAACGGCAGTTACGGCAAAGGCCCCGTCGCATTCGTTCGACTCCTCGAGGCATGGCGGGCTACCGGCGATTTTGCTGGCCTGGAGATGTCCAAATAAGTCATTTGGGTTGCTCGGATACTGAGCCTGCCCATAGCCATTACTAGGGTAGGAACATGGATTTTGTTTACCCACCCCAAGCCGACACGTACCGCACAAAGGTGCGCGCCTTCCTCGACGCCAACCTTCCAAAAGACTGGAAGGGCATCGGTGCTCTGAATCATAAAGACGCAGCAGCATGGACCGAAGAGTGGCGCGAAAAGTTGTCAAAGAATGATTTCCTTGCGACTACCTGGCCAAAGGAATACGGCGGCGCCGGACTCACAGCTATTGAGTCATTAGTTATCGCAGAAGAATTCGCACTCTCTGGCGTTCCTGGTGGCGGACCAAATGATGGTTTCGGAATTGGCATGTTGGGTAACACCATCCTTGCTGTCGGTACAGAAGAGCAGAAGAAGCATTTCCTTCCTCGCGTTCTTTCTGGTGAAGATCGTTGGTGCCAGGGATACAGCGAGCCATCGGCCGGTTCTGACCTTGGAAACTTGGGATGTCGTGCAGTTCTTGACGGCGATGAGTGGGTCATCAATGGTCAGAAGATTTGGACATCAGCTGGTCACCTTGCAAACCATATTTTTGTTCTTGCTCGTACATCACCAGACGACGTGAAGCATCGCGGTATTACATTCCTCCTTGTTGACATGCGTCAAAAAGGTGTGGAAGTACGCCCCATCAAGATGATGTCAGGCGATTCTGAATTCAACGAAGTGTTCTTTACAGATGCACGTTGTCCGAAAGAAAACGTTGTCGGTGAAATCAATGGCGGCTGGATGGTTGCAATGACACTCCTCGGTAACGAGCGTGGTGCTGGCGCAGTTGTCAGTGGTATTTCATTCCGCGGCGAACTAGACAAGCTCACACGTTTGGCAAAAGACAAGGGACTCACAAAGAATCCTCACATTCGCCAGCGTCTTTCTCAGGCCCACATCAAGGTAGAGATCATGCGTTTCCTCGGATACCGCGCACTCACTGCATTCCTTAACGGCAATCAGCCTGGACCAGAAGCATCAATCGGAAAATTGTGGTGGAGTGAATATCACAAGGAAGCAACAGAACTTGCTGTTGACATTCTTGGAGCTGATGCACTTGTGCCAGTTGGCCAAACACCTCACACCGCGTTCACCACTGACTCAGTTGGTTCACCAAACGACAGTGCGAACTGGGTTGGTGTTTTCTTGAACGCACGTGCCGGAACCATTTACGCAGGAACCAGCCAAGTACAACGCGGCATCGTGGGTGAACAAGTTCTCGGACTTCCGAAAGAGCCACGCTCGGACGGCGGACCATGGAAGAACATTCCCGGCCACGGCTGATACTGCCTAAATAATGCAGTGGATTATGACTCGATGACGCATCGAGCTGACCAGCGCCATAAAATTTCAATTGAGAAAAGGAATACCCATGGCTGATAATCAGAACTCCCCAACAGATTTCGAAACAGTGGTGCATGAGCGCCGCAGTATCCGTGGCTACAAGAAGCAACCGGTTCCTCGTGAACTTCTTGAAGAAGTCATTGAACTTGCAAAGCGTGCACCGTCGTCAATGAATACTCAACCGTGGCATTACCACGTTGTCACTGGTGAACCGCTCGAGCACATTCGCAAAGGCAACACCGAGCGCATGATGTCAGGTTCAAAAGTTGATCGTGAAATCAAAATGAACCACGGCTATGAAGGTCCTCACCGTGATCGCCAGGTTGAAATTGCCATTCAACTTTTCGAAGCAATGGGAATTGAGCGCGATGACAAAGCTCGCCGCCAAGATTGGGTGATGCGTGGCTTCCGCCAGTTTGATGCGCCGGTGTCAATCGTCATCACACTTGATAAGGCTTTAGAACACGACACCATTGCGCACTTCGATTGCGGTGCAGCTACCTATGGTCTTGTTCTCGCAGCGTGGTCTAAAGGTCTTGGTTCCGTAATCAACGGTCAAGGAATCATGCAGTCACAGGTTGTTCGTGAACACGCCAATATTCCTGAAGATCAAGTCATTATGACTTGTGTTGCAATGGGTTTCCCTGACGAAGAATTCGTAGCAAACGACGTACGTTCACGTCGCGCACCAAATGATGCAATGGCATCATTTGTCGGTTTCGACTAACTATTTCTTAGCCTTTTTCTTTGGTGCGGGTTTATCCCACCCCAAAGCCGCTTGAACCGTTTCGCCGGTCTGACTCATGTAACCGATATAGGAAAGAATGTCCGCTTTCTGTTGTTCAGAAATGTCGTTTACCTCGTCTAGGACATTCATCGCTTGAATAATCAGTGTTCCGATAAGGATGAGATTCTTGCTGGTGCGGTCTCCCACAGTGGGGTTATTTGATTGTGACAAGACTGATTCAAGAACCAATTTCTGATTTGCCTGAAACCTCTCGGGGCTAACGCCACAACCCAACAAGTAGGTGATTGTCTGCATTCGCGCCTTCGCTAATTTCAGAACATCGATATTGCCTTCTAGAACCAAATTGAGGCGTGTGGTCTCGTCACTATTCGTCTGAAGGAAAACTCCCATAAATGCAGCTTCAATCGATTGGGATAGCAACTCTTCTCGGGATCCGAAATAGCGGACCACATAATCGGTATGAACCCCTGCCTTTTCACAGATCCGCACAACCGTCACGTCCGATGGGGCAAATTCAAGAAGAAGCTGAATAGTGGCATTCAGCATGCGTGCCGTGGCCTCTGCCTGACTGAGCCGAGGTTTCTTCGGGGCAGGAACCGGTGCTTTCTTCTTTTTCGATACTGGAGCCATGTGACAATCGTAACGGTTAGGGCGAAAGTTCAAGCGATGAGAACTTAACCGCACTACACCGGATTATGCCCCTTATATGTATTACATGCACTAAATATGCATACAATACACAATATGACATTGTTTCCTGATTCCCGACTCAAGACGTTCCTACGCTGCAATCTGGCCGCCCTCATAATTGGCCTGATGGCGGTTGCGCTTCCTGTTGCTTTGCAGTCCCCACATCGTGCAGATGCCGCGCCAATGACAGGCTTTTCACGCGTTGCCGCAGGTGATGGATTCAGCTGTGGAGTTAAAACTGATGGGACGGTGTGGTGTTGGGGTCGCAACAATGTCAAGCAATTAGGCGATGGAACAACAACAAATAGAACTCGACCAGTACAGGTAACTGGATTGACAGATGCGACCCAAATTATTGCCGGGCAAGGTTTCGCGTGTGTATTGAAGTTAGATGGGACAGTTGCATGTTGGGGAGACAACGGGGCTGGTCAATTAGGTGATGGAACCACAACAGGTCGTTCAGCACCACAGGTAATTCCAAGTCTCACTAGTGTCACACAAATTTCAGGAAACTTCATGCACGTATGTGCTCGTCTCAGCGATTCAACCGCACGTTGTTGGGGCTGGAACGTTCTATACATGTTGGGAGACGGCACGACTACAAATGGATTATCCCCCGTTACTCCAAGCAACTTGACTGGGGTCGCTCAGATTAGTGCCGGAGTCTTCCAAACTTGCGCCCGTTTGAACGATGGAACGGTGCGGTGTTGGGGAGCAGGAAATAATGGAGGCCTTGGTGATGGCACTACCACATACTCAACAAACACAAAAACAAGCCCGACAGGAATATCAGGCGTAGCACAAATAGCTAGTGGAACTGGATGGAACAATCAATGCGCATTGTTATTGACTGGAATTCTCAAGTGTTGGGGCCTCAATACCTATGGCGCTGTGGGAAATGGAATCACTCTGACTGGCTCAGACATTTTGCAACTAACGCCCGTCACCGCCGGACCATTTCCCGCCGCAATTTCGACTGTTGAATTCGGCATGTACTTCGCTTGTGCGGTGTTAGTTGATGGCACAGCTATGTGTTGGGGTGCTAACGGAAATGCTCAAATTGGTGACGGCACGAGCGTTAGCAAATCAGTACCGACTCAGGTTTATGGATTAACTGGAGTCAGTCAAATATCACCGAATTACTACCACACGTGCGCAGTGTTGAATGATTCAACGGTTAAATGTTGGGGCAGAAATACTTATGGTGAGCTAGGTGATGGAACTACGACTGCGCGTTCGACGGCGGTTTCAGTATCAGCACCTCCTGTCACACTTTCAACGCCAACTTCGGTTGCAGCAGCTGCAACGGCTTCAACTCTGAAATCAATCAATGTTTCGTGGGCTGCAAATGGCAATGCATCATCATTCACAGTAAAGATCTACAACTCTGCTGGCTCCTCGGTGCTTGGCACCAAGATAGGCGTGACGGGTTCATCAACGACCATAACTTCCTCGACATATGGATCAATTGCAGATAACACTGCCTACAAGATCACGGTGATAGCAATTGGTGATGGCACTAACTATCTGGACTCACTTGAAAGTGGTCCGGATTCTGTCACTACCAATTCCCTAACTTCACAAGCAGCAGTAGTACTGACTTCAACAAGTGGCACGTATGGAACTGATCTCAGTCTTACAACTTCTGGTGGTTCTGGCAGTGGCACGGTGACATATGCCGTAACAACTACGGGCACGGCTGGTTGCTCAATCACGAGCGGCAACACCCTAAGTGCCACATCACCGGGGACGTGCACGGTGACTGCAACAAAAGCTGCAAGCGGTATCTATCAATCCGATTCATCAAATGCGACAACAGTGACGTTTGCAAAGAAAACACAAACTCCTCTTGCAGTAACCACAACTTCTGGTGATGCAATCACTGGGATCACCGTTGCAACAACTGGAGGCTCGGGAACTGGTGCGGTTACATCATCTGTTACGTCTGGCACTGCAACCTGCACGCTTGCGTCTGGTGTTGTGACCGCCAAAACATCTGGTACTTGCTCGCTTACCGTTACTAAAGCTGCAGACTCAACATATTCTGTTGAATCGGTTACGGCGACTTTGACTTTCACTGGTGGGGCAGTGACCACCACGACTACAGCCGCCCCCACATTGTCAATTGTGATTCAAGCTCCTGTAACAACGGTTGCCCAAGGTCAGGCAACAGTGGCAACAGTTGCACCAACAACAACAACGCTTCCTGCGCTCGGTGCGAATGGTTTGCCTGTTCCGACGACAACTTCGACCACAATTGCCTCAGCAAAATCTAAAGTAGTTGTAACTACAACGACAGTTGCACCCCGTGTGACGACAACAACTGTTGGGCCTCCTTCTGCTGGCAAGGTTGAAGCCGGACAAACCGCAGTGCAAGTTGATGGTGTTGACACAGATGCAAAGGTGTCTCGTGAAAACAACCAGATGGTTGTGAATGCAGGTTCTGTCAGTGCCACATTGTCCGGTACAGATAGTGCCGGAAAGACGTTGCCACTTGACACAGATGGCACGGTTCATTTGTCTGCCGGCGATGTAATCAAAGTCAGCGTTGGTGGTTTTGAACCCAAGTCGATTGTTGAGGTATGGCTCTTCTCAACACCCACACAGTTGGGCTCTGCAGTTGTCGCTGCTGACGGCACTATGAGTGGCACGTACAAATTGCCATTTGGAGTTAAGTCTGGGTCTCACCGAGTTGTGGTGACTGCAAAGTTGCCAAATGGAAAATCAACAACGTTCACTCTGGGAATCTTGGTCGGGAAGATCAATAAGACTTCGACACTCACTCGAGTGTTGATTGCAATTCCGATTTCGCTTGCTGTCGGATTTGGTTTTCTTCTTCCGACCCAGGCCCGCCGACGGAAACGTCGCGCAACGATCTAGCAATAGATCAGAGCGAAGAAATGTTCTGATTCAGTTGAA
>Ga0114975_10003183_pt1 | contig 11026 bp, 11 predicted proteins | sample S_130626_EF_Meta_FD_87031 | JGI IMG/M metagenome (GOLD analysis project Ga0114975, IMG submission 87031) | Freshwater microbial communities from Lake Simoncouche, Canada to study carbon cycling - S_130626_EF_MetaG | ecosystem: Environmental > Aquatic > Freshwater > Lake | place: Lake...
CGTCTACTATCCAGCAATCTGCATCAACTACATAAAATCTATCACCTTTACATAAACTAGCAATATGCTTGTGACTTTCAAATATCGTACCGATACTGGCTATTGCTTCTGCCCATGGAGCTATCTGCAAAAGACGTTGCCAATTATCATTGAGATTATCTTCGTCAGTGTAAAGAAAATATACAGGTGTATTCATATTAATATTTAGGCAATGTGAATCCGTATAAAGGCAATGCACTTTGATTTAATAACGCGGGCCAACCTAATCCTTTGCCCGGACTAATGTGTACATGTTTAAACCAAATGCTTTGTTCTGCATCTAATTCTGCCAATGGTAGTCCTAAGCTATCACGTAAGTCTGTTAATAATTTATGATTATGACTTTCTAAATATTCACCATGCGATAGGATCTGCGATTGCGTTTCCCAGAATTTATGAAACCAATCATAGTCAGCGATAACAGTATGATCGAAGTTTTCTACATATAATTTATATGCGGCAAGTCTTGCGCCATACATAACCCAGGCACCATTTTCGATATCGCGGCCAACTGTCATCCATATTAGCCAACGAGCATAGTTAGCTGGATACATTTTATTTTTAAAATCATGGATAGGGACTTTATTGCCTTGATCAAGTCCCATTTTAACACCTTCACGAAAGCCCGCCCTAAATGCTTGCTTGGGACTAGAGTTATTATGAACAACTCCATAGGTATTATTCATTTGTTTATAGTTTTCAGGATCCCAGCAAAAGTCTACATTGTTTGTACCATCTTCTGGATCTGCAGCTTCGTGGCTTTTCATGTTCATGACATGTTTAGTATACCACAGCTTAACGCCGCCATTGCCATAGACTAGTCCATTGACAACATTACGACTACTCCAACTTAGTGTAGCTTCTGCGATGTCAGGAGTAAGTTCAACACTTTTAGTCCATATTGTTCTATCAACTTTACAGTCTGCGTCTACTGTAAAAAATCGAGGGGCATTAGCAAGGCGGCCAGCCTCTTTATGGGCGGCGTCAAATCCTTTAACTCCATGGACTCTGAGTACATTTTCTGCATTAGGATGGTTGTCTATTAGGTATTGAAAATTTTCATCTGCATTAGGTTCATCATAACTTAAAAAGACTACAGGAATATCTTTTAACTTTATTAAGGGGTTTTGCTGTAATTCTTTTTTAACAGCTTTTGTAATTTTATTATCCAGTGAATTTAGTAAACTCATTTTTCATCCATTCTAAATCATTAATAACTTTCAAAGCTTCTGGATTCTCTGCATGTTCTAATCCATAATCTCTGCCCTGAATTGCTCCTGCGATAGCATATTTGCCAAACTTTCTTTTTGCACCTTTTGTAGTCCAAATTTTAAGTCGCTGGTTGCTTTCCTCTACTACCTTATCAATCGCTTCATCGTTGTAATTTAACTTGTGGCGAAGCTCTTCGTTGGTTAAGTTAGTTGCCAACTTAACACATTCACGAAAAGCACTACGCCAAGTACTAAACTCATCATAGTTAAACTTAGTGACATTACTTACTTGATCAAACACTTTAATACTTAAACCAAATCCTGTAGTAAAGTCTACTGTATCTGGATTTTTATTTAATAAAGAGTGCTTAGGTAATAGTTTAACACCTCCATGTCCATATGTCAAGTCGTTGATTGGGTTGATACTGTTCCATAAGCAAAGACATTCGCTTTCAGGAATCCCCCACCATGTATTGTATTTACTAGGAGTAAAGAAGAATTCAAAATCTTGTAGTATGATAGCATCACTATCAACTACATAAAAATTATTAGTAAGGCTACGACGAGCACATTCTTGGTGTGCAGCTGTAAAACCTTTTATACCATTGACACGCCGAGCATGAGGAACTTTCTCTAAGAGAAGTTCATAGTTTTCGTCGGCGTAGGGTTCATTGTAACTTAAAAAGAAAACGTCTAGCATTATAAGAGTATTTAATATTTTTACTCATGATAATACAGGCACATTGTATTTCTTATAAAAGTCTTTGGCATCCTTGATGTTATTAACCATTGGCATACCTTTGATGTTTAAACTAGTGTTCAATAACATTGGACATCCTGTTTCGCTGTACCAATTTTCCAATAGCTTACGGAAGCCCGGGCTGTCATTCTTTCCCACAGTTTGTACACGACTTGTTCCATCTTTGTGTATAATAGCAGGGAACTCATCAGGTTTTTTACAACGAGCAACAAACTGCATGTAAGGACTAGTATCGATATTTTTTGGCATATCAAAATACTCGTGGACATGTTCTTCTAAGATTGCTGGCGCAAATGGTCTAAATTTTTGTCTGCGCTTAATTGCGTTGACTGTGTCTTTGATTTCTGGACCTCTTGGGTCTCCCAATAAACTGCGGTGGCCAAGAGCTCTTGGGCCGAATTCAGCTCTACCGCTAGCCACGCCCACAATCTTGTTTGTTTTAAGTATGTCAATAGTTTGCTCAACTGGATATTTCCTTCCCATGTTAGTGCCTAGATATGCGCCAGGCCATTTAACTTGTTCGCCAAAGTAGGCCGCAACTGCGCCCACACTTGATCCTGCGTCTCCTGGGTTTGGCATAATCCAAACATTGTCCCAATCTCCTGTGATCTCACTGTTAGCTACACAATTAAGAGCGCAACCGCCCATTAGTATAAGATTCTTAGATGGCAAATGTGCGTTAGCCCACATGCTTAACTGTTGTAATAATTCGGTGTAAATTTGTTGCGTAGCGGCCGCAATGTCATATGTGTCTTGCAAGCTAACTAAATCTAAACGCCAGTCGGGACAGCCTCTATGTAAATTACGTTTGAATTTAATCTCGGGTGCGCGAATAGTTTTAAAGAAATCGTTGTATATGTCTGCTTTGTATTTGCTGGGATCACCATAGGCAGCCATGCCCATTAGAATATATTCTTCTTCGTTGGGCTTTAGTCCACAGCGTTGTGTCATAGCACTGAACCATATACCAATACTGTTAGGATAACTTTGACTATAAACTTTCTTTAAGTCATTACCTTCGCCTTGCCATATTGTTAAACATTCAAACTCACCAATACTGTCAATGACAATAACTGTAGCGTCTTTATATCCACTAGTATAATATCCTGCAGCCGCATGGCTTTCATGATGCTTACCAAATACAACTGGCTTATCTAAATTATACTTAGATAGATATTGCTTGATATTGTTTTCTTTAACTCGCAAACCCTGCCCAGCATATAATTGACGCACAGTTTTAAGCCAAGGCTTTTCGTACCAAACAATTAAGTCAGGCTCGCCATACTTCTTTGCGTCTGCTATAATGCCTTCGCACAAGTCGCCATCGTTTTTAATACCGCTGTAGCGTTCGCTGTGTCCAGCAAATTGTAGTTCTTTATCGTGCCAAACGCTTATGGCAGCATCATGGCTGTTGGCACTAATTCCCCAAATGTTCATCGGTATATAAAAGGATCTCGTTTGCGTAGTTCTTCTAAACGCTTTTTAAGTTGTTCTTCGTATTCCAACTCTTCCTGTGTTTTTTGTTTTTCTTCTTCGACAGGTTGTTGATTAGGTTGTTGATTGTTGTTTTCCATAGTGATATTTATAACTTAGTTATTGTAATATAGTTCAGGATACTCCACTAATACATGGATTCCTCTTTCTTCTGTGGCTGTTTTGTAAGCTGTTGTAATATCCGAGGGTGATTTCAAATCATAGAATTTAATGTTCGGGCAGAGACTCTTAAACTCGTCGAAATAGCTACCTTTATGTTGATGTCCAGGATCCAATGGTTTATCGCTGCCTTTGCCCAATCTAATTAGGATGTGTGCGGTATCGCCAGTCATTGCGTTATACTTGTCTAAATGGTTAACTAGTTGATTAGTTGCGCTAATAACAAAGTCCCATCGAGGATAAAAACTAACAACTGTTTTGCCTGCCATGGCCATTCCCAAACTCATGCCCATTTGTGTTTCTTCCATAACAGGAAGTTCAATCATTTTATCTTTAGGAACATTGCCTAGTGTAGTGCTCATTGGATTTCCAGAATATACAATTTGTTGTCCAATAAAAAGAATGTCATCTTTAGTTGCCAATGTTGTCATGGCATTAGTTAGTGCATCTTTATATGGAGTCATTTGTGGTGCTGTCATTTTAAATTTCTCTTTCTAAATGTTTTATTATGTTATCTGCTATTACACGATGGCATAATTTTGAAGGGTGCATGTCTTGCGGAGAGATGTCAAACTCTCTGACATCTCTGTATATAGTGAGTTCTGGATTTACTGTTTGATGATTTATCGTATCTTCCATCATATGTTCTATACTAGGGTAATTAACACCTTTATAGTCAAATTTAATCATTCTACTACTCATCCAATGATCTTGTTCTATATGATTAACAAGGTCTTGTGGCCAAGACATTACATAAACTTTGATACCTCTATCAGCAAAAGTTTGTAAAAACTCTTTGGCATCTTGTACATCTTTTCTCTTAGCTTGATCAATATATTGATCCACTGTTAAATTATTATCAATTAGCCATTGTACAAATTTAGGATCATCTAACACATCACAATGAGCAGATGGGTAAGGATTACCTAGCCATACAGGACTTTGTGCTCTATGCCATTGTGTAAACTGATAAAATACATGACTTATATCTTCATAGTTATACGTAGGAGGAATAGCAGGATGATTACCTTGTCTTTTTTGCGGATCATCTTTGTCCATAAAGCATCTACGCCACCAGTCATGTATACTATAGCTTGCGCCGCCGTTCCATGGCTGGCAAAGTTCATATGTATTAAAATGATTTGCGACAAATCTAGGAAAACGTATAGACTTCATATACTCGATATGCGTGTCTTTGACTAATTCGACTTTATATTGATTAGGCGGTGGCTCAACCAAAGTCTGCATATTTGAATAATAATACAAACCCTGGCCCCATGTAAAACTACAACCAGCGAAGATCATTCCCTTTGTAATCGGATTCGAACTTTTCATTTATTTTTATTTGGCCAACTGATTTCCCAGTCTTTAAAGTCAGCTGCCAAGCAGTCAACTTTATAGTCTTTGCGTCCGCTGACGCTTTCTTGAATTACATTCTTAGCGGTATTGCGAATGCCATTTAAACCATGTGTTAGTTCTAAATTGTTACCGTCTTTAATGCCACGACGATAGTTGCTTTCATTGTGCCAAATGTGTAAATTCATTTGACTTACAACTACAATAGCACGAATAACATCAGCAGTAACTTCTGCATCTTTTTCTTCGAGTATTAATTGTATGTCGTGTACAATGTCAGCAATTTCCTGGCTATATTCTTGTTTGAATTCAGGAATAAAAACTTCTTTAAGTTGAACGATGCTCAAACGATCAACTAAGTCTCCTAGTGTATGCAAGTATTTTCTTTCAGTCATAAATTTGTAAAGTTCCTGTTATTGAATGGAATTGTCATTTGATATGCGCTAATCAATTGTTTGATGCCGTAGTCTAAATCAAACATTGGCTTCCATCCCATACTTTCTAACTTAGCGTTAGAAACTATGTAATTGCGTTTGTCAAAGTCTTGCTTAAACTCGTCTTGTTTAATTACTAACGCTGGAATTTGTAGTTTAATTTTTTCGGCTAGTTCAAGCTTACTTAGATTAGCTGTACTTAGACCAACATTATATACCTGCCCTTTACATTTGTCATAATTATCGATCATGAATTCAAATGTACGAGCAATGTCCTGTACGTGAATATAGTTGCGTTTAAAGTTTGCTTCAAACAATACCATATAACCATCTACTACTGCTTTATAAACAAAGTCATTGACTAACAAGTCTTGGCGCATACGTGGGCTTACCCCAAATACAGTAGCAAGTCTGAGGATAATGCCATTGCCTTTTTTAAGCACATAATCTTCAGCATCGCATTTGGTTTGTGCGTATAAGCTTAGTGGCTTAAATGGACTTTCTTCTGTAATAATATTTTCACTACTGCCATACTGGCTATTTGTATTAGGCAGTATTAGCATTTGATCATCGCGCAAAACGTCGACAACATTTTTGATTTGCTCGTAATTAACTTGCACAGTTAATTCAGGATTAGCTTTACATGCTGGCATACCAACAATAGCTGCCAATGGAATTACTACATCTGCTAGCGCAACTTGCTCTATTAATAAATCCTTATCCCTTACATCACCCGCAATAAAATGAAATTTAGGCTGTTTGAAAAGATGTAATAGACTTGTTTGTTTGTACATCAAGTTATCTAAAACAGTAACTCGATGTCCTTTAAACAATAAATGTTCTGCTAATGTGGAGCCGAGATATCCGGCTCCGCCTGTGATTAAAATTTTCATGGTTTACTGTTTGGATCGTATTGGTCTTTGTTCATTTTGTACCAGCGAAGAGTGTTCTTCAATGCTTCGCGTAGATCGTATTTTGGTTTCCAACCTAAAGCATTAATCTTCTCAGAACTTAACAGTCTAACAGAAATCATAAATGCTTTGTTGTTAACATATTCAATTGAATTATCATTGTCGTCGATTTCTTTAAGCATCTGTAAAACTTCGTTAACTGTAAAGCCTTTGCCATAGCATACATTATAAACGTCATGCTTGTCAACATTTTCTGCTACAAAAACAATACCTTCTGCCATATCTTCAACGTGTAACAAATCGCGAACGTCATTGCCATCGCCCCATACTGGAATTGGGTTTAAGTTATCTGCAATCTTGCGAATACTCGCGGGAGTAACGTGGCATTTTTCATAGTCAAACTTATCATTTGGACCAAAGGCATTGCTTGGGCGAATAATAACACACTGCATTGGATTGTGTATTTGATTGCTGAAGAAGTCACATAAACTTTCGCTGTAACGTTTCATTCCGCCTACTGCTTTGTATACAGGGATCAAAGGACTTGCGTTAATATCAATACCTTCATGGCAATAGTCATTGCCCATATCTGGATAAACTGTATTAGAGCTAATAAAAATAAACTTCTTAACGCCATTACGCCAGCTTTGTTCCATCAAATTGGTATTCATTTCAATGTTAGGCGTAACGTGTAGTAATGGATTAAATTTAGTGTCTAGAGCATTACTTGTGTTAGCCGCACAATGGATAACAACATCAACATCTTTGCTTACTTTTTCACAGAACTCTGCTGTGCGTAGATCTCCATGATGATTCTCTACTGTCTCCCATCCGTAAAAGTCTTTGCGTAATGTTCTGCTGTAAGTTGTACTGCGTACATTCTTATAACCCTTTTCGAATAGTGTTCTTAATATATGGCTACCGATAAATCCCGAGGCGCCTGTAACTAAAATTCTGTCTGTTTTTTGCATTTTATTTTCCAATATAGTTTTCAATGGTTTTCTTGATACCATCTCTTAGAGTAGTTCTGGGTAACATATCATATTTACGTTGCTTATCCGCACTTAGACAACGAACTGGATCACCATTTGTCTTTGTTTCATCCCAAATGATTTGTCGTTCTTCACCGCTGATTTCTTTGTATACGTCAATGATTGTTTCAATTGTTTCTTTGATACTAACTGCTGTTCCACAGCCAAAGTTAACAATATCTTTGACTTCTTTAGTAACTGCGTCAATGCTTGCTTGGGCAACATCGTCACCAAACACAAAGTCCCGTCGGGCACTACCATTGCCCCAACATGTAATACTGTTGCCTGGAACATTTTTTAATTTCCAAATATTAGAACTAATAACTGTAGCATCTTCAGCAAAATTATCATTGATGCCATAGATGTTACTTGGGCGAATAACTGTCCAATTATCCCAACCATATTGTACTGTTAGAGATTCTAGCGTTGCTTCACCCATGCGCTTGGTCCAACCTGGATACCAGTCGTTACGACTAGGAGTTGTTTTCCACACATCATCTTCGTTCATTAGTTCGGCTGGCTGATAAACACCCACGCTTGACAAGTATACAAACCAATCCACTTTAGCATCAAACGCTGCCTTAATCATGTTAGTGTTAAACATTAACATAGGGAACAAATAATCGCAGGGCTGTTTGCTACTGCGAGCAGGACTGCCTTTAACTCCGGCAATATGTAATACAATGTTAACTTCTTTCTTAAACAACTCTTCGCAATTATGCAAGTAAGTTAAATCACAGTTAACAAATTCTACTACATTAGGATATTTGTCGCAGACTTCTTTTAGTTTAGCACTTTGTCTAATGTCGACGGCATAAACTTTTTTGGCGCCTTGTTGAACACTCTTTTCAACAGCAGGAACTCCGACTAACCCACTTGCACCAGTTACTAATACTACTTTGTTTTCAAATTTCATTTTAAATACCACTTTCTTATATCGTTAAATGTTTTCTCAAATGGGTTATAATCACCAAAAGTCCTTGCGTGATTTTGATTATGTACTAACACATCCTTAAGCTGATAATATATATCATGTATTTCACTTAGTGATAACGCTGATAATCTAACTACCTCAGATTCTATCAATTCGAATCTATTTTTGAAATCAGTACATTCATCATAAGTCTCGTCTATAAAAAGACTAAATGTTTTGAATCCTAAATCACGCAATGTTTTTAATGTAAATGGATTACCAATGACAATAAATGGTTGTAAATTAATAATGGGATGGTGAAACGTTTTTTCACTGATAAAGGGGAACTCGCCGCCGCCAAATTCAAATGATGTTTCTGAAACAATATTAATATATGATTCAGCAAATAGTTCTTTATTGTTATTATTAAGATTAAAAGAATGTTTTTCACGTAAATTCAAATGTTTTGTATCAATTTCCAATGGAACATTATCAACTATAGATTCAACAATAGATTCTACCCGGGTAGAATCTCCAGTGAAATGCGATACTGCGTTGTAAATTCTATCTTTACTAGTGTAGTCGTGTAATGCTACAAAACTAAAAGTACTATCTTCTAACAAATTATGTTTAAATGCCATGTACGCACTTAGCCAGCGATGCGGCCTGTGCATATTCCTATTCATACAAATAAATTTCTTACTGCGTATGTGACTAATGTCCAAATCTTCTTCTTTGACAAAATCAGATTTATAACCCAATGATCCTACCCTCGGGTATTCGTGAAACTTATCTGCTAATTGATTTAATACTACATATCCACTTGTTATTTTTATTTTACTGTTGGGGAATGACTTATAATGACCATCGAATGTATTGCCACCGACAACAATGATATTCTCGCCGGATATTCCATGGAGATTAAAGTATTTTTCTATTTCCAGTAGATTCTCTGAATGCTCCAATGGATCGTGTATTACATTTAATAATAGTTTAACATAGCCGTTTCGAAGTCCTGCAATTATTTTAGGATCCAGTGTATCGATAAAACTATAATTGTATTCTACGCCATCTAATTTAATCGAATAATCGCCGTATATCGAATTTAATGTAAAGCAAATTTCAACGGGATAAAGATAAACAGCGCCATCCTGTAATATATCATTTACAGTAATAACATTTTTTAGTTTGTTATGTTTCTTGTAATAGTTATAAAAGTTTTTATGGGCTACATGAGCTAGCCACGTTGTTGATTCATTTTGCTGTTGTAATTCTGCTATTATGTCAGATTGAAAAGCGAATCGATTGTCGTTAAGTTTATCTAAGATATATTCGTTAACATGGGCTGGCAAACCATTTAACAGAAATTCTCTGCCTTGATAATTAACAAAGGATCCGCTGTAAACTAATTTTATATCGCGATTATAACTGTTGAATAAACTCATATGATATTTTATATGGATTTGTATCCTTAAAGGACGCAAAGTGATCTCTATTGTAAATTAGAATATCTTTCATTGAATAATACAAATTATGTAATTCCTTGTGACTTAATGCGTTTAATTTTAAAATTTCTTTTTGAATCAGTTGCATTCTTTTTGAATAATTGGGTTCTAAATCATAACTTTCATCTATGTATGGACTAAAAGTTTTGAATCCCATTTTTCTTAGTTGTTCCAATGAACCAAAATCTCCGACCATAATAAATGGTTGTAGGTTAATAATAGGCCTGTATGTTTTCTCAGAAAAGAATGGACTATTATCTATTGGGCCATAAAAACTAGTTTCTGATATAATATGAAAATACGTATCTGTGTACCATTCTTTTTTGTTATTGTCGGTTACAAACCCTCTTTTTTCATCAACATTTAAATGTACAGTATCTATTTCATAAGGCAATAAATTTATTACATTGTTAAAATCTTCATTAGTAATAGGAGAGCCCAGCAATGATTCTATGTTATGCTTAATACTAGCTGGATCATCTGGAATATTAACAAAACTAAAAATACTGTTGTCTAATAGTTTATATTTCATTGCCATGTATGCAATGTAATATCTGTGTGATCTCATGGACCTATTGAAACAAAGAAACTTTTTTGGTCTCATTATAGATTTATCTAAATCTATATCACGTACAATATCCGAAGTATATCCCATTGATGTTTGTCTGGGAAAATCATTCATGCCTCGAGCCTGCTGTTGTAATGCCAAATTACCATAGGTAAAATTAGTTAAACTATCAGGAAAATCTTTACTGTGATTTAAAAACTTATTGCCAAATATAAACACTAAATTAGATTCGCAGATTCCAAGTTTTCTTAATCGTAATTCCAATTCTCGTATACTAGGCGCAAAGTGACAAGGATCTTGTATATTACAAATAACTATTTTAATCCTGTTTGCTCTTAAATGATCTATAACGGGTTCTATTAGTTCTTCTATCGAGTATTCAACTTTATTACCATCTAAGTCAACTAACGTCAGATCATTCAATGCATTGATAGATGTTGCTATTTCAATTGGAAATATATAAGTTGTATCAGTATCGTTTATATCTATATCATACACTGGTATTATATTCTCTTCACCTACATTGTTTATAAAATAATAATGAAAGTTACCGAGATTAAATGTTAAATTCCATCCTACTGAAGAATTCTTCTTTACTTCTTCGATGCAATTATGCGTGTTTACGGTATCTACACTATTGATATA
>Ga0114975_10003184_pt1 | contig 11024 bp, 7 predicted proteins | sample S_130626_EF_Meta_FD_87031 | JGI IMG/M metagenome (GOLD analysis project Ga0114975, IMG submission 87031) | Freshwater microbial communities from Lake Simoncouche, Canada to study carbon cycling - S_130626_EF_MetaG | ecosystem: Environmental > Aquatic > Freshwater > Lake | place: Lake...
AAAAAACGCGTTTCGTCGTTTTACCCGTTTTTTCTTGAATAAAAACCACTGCATTGTAATCATTTTCAGTCAAACGTTGTAAATATTTTTCCAAAGTATAATCGCGAAATCCGGCCATGACTGCTTGAGAACCTTTGTACGTAATTTTTTTTTCAGAAATATTCAATTGACAAACGGCCGCAAAATCTTCTATATTTGAACCACTTATGATTCCATTTTCATTTGATTTTAAACCATACACTTCGAAAAATGCTCCTACTTGCAAAAGCACGATAGTTCTGTCGCCATATTTTTTTTCATATTCTTTGGTTAAACCAATATATTCATCAATAATATTTTTTCCTGTTTCTTCGCTCATGTAAAATTATATAAATAAAAATATTTATATAAGTTTATTAAATAGAAAATTGATATATGTTCAATAAAAAGAATCATTCTTTATCAAAAATGAACGAAGATAATGATTATGGACAGTTTACTGTTATAGATATTGACGATAATAATAATCCCCAATATATGATCAAAATAAATTTTAATAAAACTTACCATATAAAATATAAAAACGACATAGAAAACAATCTTGTCATTAAGAACAATGCCGATGACGACGATGATTCAAAAAAACCAAACAATAAAAATTATTACCTTGAAAATACGATTTATTCAGCAACAATCATTTTAGCAATTATAATATTTATATATTTTGGTTAAACATCACTATTCAAAAAGTTGTATAATAAATTGTCTGGATTATGATTTTGTACTTCTCCACACATCATAACGGAACATTCATACATTTTTCGAAGTACATCATTCGGCGCTGTTGTACCTACTCGTATAAGACCGTGTTTTATCAAATACTTTTTGATTTCTTCGATCGGTTTTTGTTTCAAAAGCTGACCATCAGTTGATACTTTGTTTCGTATACTACGGTTGGATATCAATACTGAAACTTTCGGAATGACTTTTGATTTACCTATTTTAAAAGTCCTTCTAACTATGCGTTTTTGTTTCGGCCTTTTTCTATTTTTTTTTACATCTTGTCTAAGGTTGATTTTTTCTATTTTTTGACCTAGTTCATTTGCACGAACTGCATGTTGATTGGTCGTACCACCACCTAAAACAGTATTTGTCATTGCTTTTTGGGTTCTATTGAACCAGTTTCTATAAGTAGGTAATTGTCCATTTTTAAGACATCCATATTGAGGATTATGTAAAACATTCGACGCTGCCTGAGGAGGTTGTATGATAACCGGTTGTTCGGGTATCGTATGTGGTGTCGAAATTGTTTGTGAAATGTTTTCCAATGGATATCGATTTTCTGAATATGAATGAATAGACGCTGGTTGTTTCAACGTATGATTATGCAACGATTGTTTGAATGAATTTTCTTCTATCATTTTATCCAAAAATTGTTTCGATTGTTCAAAATCGCTTTGAAATGAAGCTGTGGTTTCATTTGCAGTTTTTTTAGATTGCGGTTTTTCAAAGGATTCTAACATTTGATTGTATTTTTCTTGCTGGTGTTTTCGTATCATTCTCAAAATGGAATTTTTTTTAAATGTTTCATCGCGTTTTTTGGGCCTAGCGGACCTTATTTTAATATTATCCGCAGGGTTTGCATTATTTGGCTGTTTTTTGCGTGTTTTATTGTTTGTAAATTTTAAAAAATCGGGATTAAATTGTATTGTTCTTTTTTCACTCATCGTTACAAATATAATATAATTTTAACTATATTATATCATAATAATCATTTTCCTAAATTATACGCGCATTATTGATAATGGATTTACTTGAATAAATTCAAATCCATTGAAAAACGAACCAATAAAATGTATACGAGAGTATGTAGAAGAAGCCCAACTGTAGTAGGACAACCATTTCTTGCAATAGGTCCAACGAGACCACTGAATAATGAATTGGTTACATTATAAGTATATGGATTGACGACCAAAAGAAAAATAAACGCCGAGAAAAGGGTAATTTCCCACTTTTTGAAACTTGATGGAGAACCTTCTGCCATATAAGATATGTAAATATTTTATATGTATGATAATTTATTATAACTGGTCAACCCTTTTTATAAAGTGGTGTTTCATGTATCTTTGAAGGTTGAAGTAAGTTAGTTCGTCTCCCTCAGTTAATCTAAGAAGCGTTCTAAGCTTTTCGTCAGGATTGATTTTACGACCGTTCCATGGATCTTGTAGACCATTTTCATTAATATATGTATTGATTTCCTTACTGACAACAGTACGAGCCATTTCAGTTCCAATAGGTTTACCTAAAAAAATGGCAAGTTCATCACTGATAAGAGATGGCTTTACGAATCCACTATAAACTGGCTCTGGTGGTGGCGGTGGTGGTACATAACCATCAAGATCTCCACATGATCTAATATATTCATGTTCATCATCAGTTAAAAATCGTGGTCTTTGGTCAAAGAGAAAAATATCCCAAAAATACAATTTTTCTTGAAGTGTAACATTTTCATCCTTACAATATTGCAACAATTCATCTTTACTGTTTAACATGTATTTATCTTTACGTAAATTAAATAAGATAAATCCATCTACGATTGCATTCAAAATGTGGTCTGCTTGTGGGAGTCCAAATATACTCATAGCATGATTTTGAGCAAATTCACGAATCGCTTTTCTTTCTAGCGACCAGTTTTCAATATCGACAGGATTTGATTCATGATTTACTTTTAATTGGTATACGCTGTCACAACTCATAATATCCTTATTATACAATATATCATAGGGTAGCTTTAAGTTGTTTTATTGAAAATAAATAAGTTTATTTAATTATTTTGTTACGAAAAATGGTAACAAAATATTCATTAGTGATATATTTTTAACAGCATAATATTTAGATTATACAGAAGAAGAAAAATGTAAAACACCTCTTTTATTTTATATATTAATAGTAATGCCTGTTAACATTAAGTAAATAATCAGAAACTTGTTTCAATACGCATATAAGATAATCAATATCACTATCACTGATATCTCGATGAGTAACAATCCTTAGTAGTAAAGGAGACCATGCAGATACAATAATTCCCTTTTTTTTAAACATTTCGGAAACATGATATGAAATAAGTTTTTTATCCCATGTTTTATCATATGCAACAATGTCTACAAATATGATGTTTGTTTCCACTTTATGTACATTGAATGCCTCCATATTTTTCATCGCATTTTCTATTTTACTCGCTCGTATATGGTCGTTTAACAATATATGATTTTCAAAATCATCCAGAGCTTGTAGTCCTGCTGCAGCTATTATTCCCACTTGTCGCATACCACCACCCAATGCTTTCCTTATGCGTATTGCCTTTTTGATAAAATCCGATGAACCAACCAATAGAGAACCAACGGGCGCACCCAGACCTTTGGATAAACAAACAGATAATGAATCTACATGAATACTTATTTTATCGGGTGAAATATTCATACAAGATATAGCATTCCATATACGAGCGCCATCTAAATGAATAGGCAGATTGTTTTCATTGGCTAATTCCCGTAATTTTTCCATGAATTCAATTGGTAATATTCTTCCACCGCAACAATTATGTGTGTTTTCAATACATATCAATTTAGTAACTGGTTCATGAATATCATCATCACGAATAGATGTTTGTAACGTTTCCATGTCCATAGTCCCATCATCTAGATTAGGTATAGGTCGCAAAGATATTCCACCAAATTGAGATGCACCCGCTTGTTCAAATAAAAATATATGATTTCTATCACCGACAATAACTTCAGAACCACGATTTGGACACCATGTTAATAAAGCAGTTAAATTGCTCATAGTACCAGAGGGAAAAAACAACGCAGAATCTTTTTTAAATAGAGAGGCGATTTTATGTTCCAATTGTTTTACGGTTGGGTCTTCTTCAGAAACATCATCACCAACCTCTGCTTCAAACATTGCCTTACGCATTTCACATGTTGGTTTTGTTACTGTATCACTATGCAAATCTATAATTTTCATCATATTATTATACGTTGTTTAACTTTATACTTTTTACACCTTTTCTTATTCAAAGCACCCACTAAGTGGGCGTAAATGAGTGAAGGTAACGTTGCTATTTGGGCGTTTTCAACGCAAAATAGTGTAAAACACCTATTTTTTTGATTTATTATTGCCATTCTTTGCTCTATAACTTTTTCGTTTAGTATTATTTCTTTTACCACCATGGCTAGCACTTTTTTTACCACGGCTAGCATTTTTTTTAGATTTTTCTATTTCATTTTTTTCGTCATAAGGAAAATCAGATACCATTTTTTCAATTTCGTCCATAGGAATTTCGTTTTCTTTAATTGTTTTCTTACAAAGAGCGAATAAGGTTCCTTGCCTTGCATCATTTGAAGTTTTACCAATTTTTTTTAATACTTTCTCCATTTCTGCCATTGGTTTGTTACATTCTTCTAAATATTTTATACATTTTTTGATATACTCCTTCCTTTCGTTGATTTCACTTATTCTTGATTCAATGAAATCTTGCATTACGTCATAACTTTTTCTTATGTCTGCTGGGTTTATACATGCGTATTTAGAATTTAACTCTTTCAATTGTTTTAATACAGAAACAAGTACTTTATTATGACTTGATATAGCTTCTTCAATAGCAGTACTCATAATAATATATATATATATATATAATTTCATTACAAAAGGGCGTTTTAAATATAGATTGATTCCAAAATTTTATTCATTTTATTTTCTTTTTTTTTTTTTTTCGAGAACATTTCATATCCTGCGTTCATGTCCTCAATCGTAATCTTCTTTTTTAGATCGACCGATTTTCCAAATATGCGTCTACCATGCTTTATTTTTACATACGTCAATAAAAGTTCCATGTCTCTGCCGAAATTTTTGAAATCCTGTTTTTTATCAGAAAACCAACGCTCTTTTATTTGCGATTCATCAAAGAATGACCATTCATTTTCTATTACCTTCTTTTTGAAAATTTCCATCATTTCTTTTGCATTGTAGTCGTCCATATTAAATCTCCAAATAAATCTAGATTCCAATCCTCTATTAGCAGGAAAGAAATTTTTGTCCAATTCTTCTTCGTAACCAGCAATTATAACCATTAAATTGTCTTTGTGATCACTTAATGCTTCACATAGCGTATCGACGCATTCTTTGGAATAACTATCATTGTCCGAAAAATTGGCAAGAGCATATGCTTCATCAATAAAAAGAACACCACCCAAACATTCATCAATCACTTTTTTCGTTTTAATCGCGGTTTGACCCAAATAACCAGCCACTAAATCTGAGCGCGTGACTTTTTTGAAAAAATTCTTTTTCAAGATTCCGATTTTCGAATACATGGCTCCGATTATTTTGGCAATTTCGGTTTTGCCTGTTCCTGGTGGTCCAGTTATAACAGTGTGTTTAAATTCACTCGTTTTACCCTGATGTAAATTTTGAATAAAATATAATAATTGATCCAATATCGACTTCTTCATTTTTTCCATACCGATCATGTTGTTGATCTGTACTAATTCATCTTTAATATTATGCAATAAGTGCAGATCTACATTGTATTCTATATCCGGTTTGCATTCATATTTCTCCAACAACAATAAGATATCAGAGAGCGTATCTATTTCGACGTCAATATCTATTTTCGTTTTTGGCGTAGTATCTATTTTTTTCAATATATTCAAACTAAAATCGATTTCGTGATCATTCTTCCAAATATCATATGCACTTTGCAAAATATTTGGAGATGTTTGTATTGCAGTATAATTGAAGGGTATTTCTCCTACCATTGTTTTACGGAAATTTCCACTATCTACATATTCATAATTGATGAGATTCAATAACACAAGACATTCTTTATAATTTAATTTTTGTTTTGATTTACAAGTATCCAATATATCTATCAAAGTTGTATTTTTTTCATTCATCGTTACTATATTTTATACAATTGCTTGATTTTATCTGATTTTACAAAATATATATATACCGAATGAAATATATTTTCCAAACCATCTAAAAAATTGATTTCATAGTAATATTAATAATTACTGTATAATATATAACCATGGACGCTGCTTCTTCCGAAAAAAAGAAGATTCGTGTTAGAAAATCAAAGAATGTTGACGCACATATTGATAATATTAATAATTGTATAGACCTTTGCACATCCAAAACGCCCACAACGTGGGCGGACATGTGTGAGCAAGGTGATACTGATTGCGCATTATACTCGCGAAGCTTTGAAACGCGCAATTGTGTAAAAGATATTATTGAACAAGAAAAAAACATTGATCATCATAGTAAAATCGATAAAATTACAAAAGAGGAGGAAGACGTATTATCTCATTTGGGTGATTATATCGAGGAACCCTATCATATTTTGGAATCTTATTTTCAAGGCCAACATCTGGAACGACTAGTTAGACATCAAATCGAATCATATAATCATTTTGTAAATTATCAAATACAGAGAACGATTCAAATGTTTAATCCGGTCGTTATCCATTCGGAGAACGATTTTGTACCTGAAATGAATAAATATCTGCTCGAAATATTTATCTCATTTACCAATTTCAAATTGTATCCTCCGCAAATTCACGAGAATAACGGTGCAACCAAAATGATGTTACCACAAGAAGCTAAATTGCGTAATTTTACATATGCTTCCAACATGACGGTTGATATCAACATTCAATACGTTGTCCGTAATTCAGAAACAATGGATAGTCCGAAAATCATTGAAAAGACATTTCCAAAGATCAATATTGGAAAACTACCGATTATGTTGAAATCGTCCATTTGTCTTCTATCGCAAAATCGTCATATTCATTCCAAATTTACGAATGAGTGTTTTATGGACAGTGGCGGATATTTCATCATCAAAGGTTCGGAGAAAACCGTTTTGGGGCAAGAACGTGCCTGTGAAAACCGAGTGTTTTGTTTTGACGGCAAAAATACCACAAAATGGTCTTATTATGCAGAAATAAAATCGGTCCCTGATTACAAATGCATTTCACCTAAGCAAATTGAAATGATGATTGCTTCAAAGAACAACGGTTTTGGAAACGGCATATTTGTCACTGTACCTAGAATTAAACAACCTATTGAGCTATTCGTTTTGTTTCGTGCACTTGGTGTAATAAGTGATAAAAATATCTGTGAATATATTATTTTGGATATTGATAATAAAAATAATAGTGAATTGTTGGCGTGTCTTCAAGCTTCCATCATTGATGCAAATAAATATACTAATCAAGAAGATGCTCTTAAACATATCATTTCCTATGTAGCTTACACGCCTCTCAATATGGATAAAGAAACAGGTAATAAAAAAAAGAGAGAGTTTGCCATAGAAGTATTAGATAACGATTTGTTTCCACATTGTCAAACCTTACAGCAAAAATTGTATTTATTGGGATATATGACCAAAAAATTACTCCAAACAAGCTTGGGATGGATTCCAACCGATGATCGTGATTCGTATCTGAATAAACGTATTGAATTAACCGGAACACTTTTGAACAATCTTTTTCGAAACTATTTTAATAAATTAGTCAAAGAGATGCAAAAACATGTAGTGCGTGAGATCAACACCGGTTCTTGGCGTTCAACCGAGGATTATGAAAATATCATTAATATGACGAATATTTACAAACTCATGAAATCAACCACCATTGAGAATGGTATCAACAGGGCATTGGCTACTGGTGATTTCAGTATCAAACAATCGAATAGTAGTAAAGTGGGTGTTGCGCAAGTTCTCAATCGTCTTACATATCTTTCTAGTTTGAGTCATTTGCGAAGAATTAACACCCCTCTGGAAAAGAGCGGTGAATTAATAGCACCGAGAAAATTACATAACACGACATGGGGATTTTTATGTTTGACTGGTGACATAGAAGTTCTCATGGCCGATCGTATGACTTTTAAAAAAATAAAGGATATGAAAAACGGTGATTTTGTGAATACTGTGAATCCGACATCTTTGTTAGATGAGCCATCCGATATTCATTCGTTCTTTTCAAAAATGCCGGATAAATTATTTGAGATTACCACAATTAGTGGTAGAAAGATAAAAGCAACAGCCAATCATCCATTTTTGGTAAATAATAATGGAGTACCTGAATGGAAAAACTTAGAAAATTTACAAAAAAATGATAAAATTATTATCCGTCACGCAGTAAAACAATTAAAAGACGAAAACGTAACTATAGTTACACTAAATGATGAGAATATTTTAGACCATTATAAATTAGATTTACTTGAACTGAATCTATTAAATAAACCTATACCGCTTTATAAATTAAAAGTTATTGCGAGATTGATCGGTTCATTGAATACGGATGGTAGTTTACATGAAAGAATCGATAAAGAAAAAAAATATTATATTGCGTCATTTTATCTTGGTGAAGAGGCCGATGTTTTTCAAATAGCTGACGATATTCAAAAATTAGGATTTGGTAATTGTTCAATAAGAAGAAGATCAAATAAATTTGAAGATAAAATTTCAGGCAGAACAACAATATCAACCACATGGGAAGTTTCGAAAAGTGGCACATTTGCATACTTATTATATATGTTAGGTGGATTCTTAGGAAAGAAAACCACTTCATCTCGCGCACTACCTGGATGGTTGATTCGTGCAGAATTGTCAATTAAACGTGAATTCTTATCAGCATTTCAAGGAGGAGATGGATCACGTCTTTTATTTAAAAAAAATTATGATAGAATAAATACAAGAATCAGTATAACTTGTCAGACAACTGAAAATTCATTTCTAGACGACACAATAAATTATATGAATCAAATCATGAAAATGTTTGGTGAATTTAATATAAAATGCAGTATAAAAACTAAAGATGTTGATGAACATAAAACAAGGGTTTATTTATCATTCGAAAATACATGTGAAAATTTATCGATATATGCAGATACGATTCATTATGCATATTGTGATGAAAAACGTAGAGCATCTGCTCCTGTAATAGAACATCTAAAAATTAAAAGTTTCAATTTGGAACAAAACATCAAAGAAAATGATACTAAAATATACGAAGAATTCATTAAAGAGAACATACTCGATAACGGATGCATAAGTGTTCCCATATTATCGATTGATGAAATTGAGCCAGAATTAGTTTATGATTTTACAACAAGAAGTGACAATCATTCTTTTGTCGCATCATCTTTCGTTACGCATAATTGCCCCGCGGAAACGCCCGAAGGCCAGTCCATTGGTGTAGTCAAAAATATTAGTTACATGGCACATATCACTATCCCCACCAACAGTTCTTCCCTCTATGAATATGTAAAACCATTCATTAGTCCTGTCGACACCACGAGTCCAAAGGCAATGTATGGTAAAGTCCGGGTCTTCGTCAACGGTACTTGGTTAGGAGTAGCAAACAATCCTCTCGAATTATACGAAGAAATGAAAGAGAAAAAGTACAAGGGTATCATTAACATTTATACGTCCATTGTCTTTGACTACAAAAATCTCGAGATTCGTATATGCAATGATGGTGGAAGATTAACAAGACCCGTTCTTCGTGTGAAAAACAATCAAGCTATCATAGATAAACCCATTATTGACATGTTATCATCAAAAGAAATCGCATGGAACGATTTACTTACCAATTGTAAAATCAAAGAATCGGTTATCGAGTACATTGATCCCGAAGAGCAAAACTATGCAATGATTGCAATGAAATGCAAACACGGATATCTGCAAAACAATAGTTTCCACTTCAATTATACACATTGCGAAATTCACCCAAGTACAATTTTCGGCGTTTTGGCATCTTGTATTCCTTATCCTGAGCATAATCAAGCGCCTAGAAATACATATCAATCGGCTATGGCAAAACAAGCTATGGGGATTTACGCAACCAATTTTGACCAGCGTATGGACAAAACCGCATATGTACTGAATTATCCAACGCGTCCTCTAGTCGACACACGTCTCATGAATTTCATTCAATTAAATAAAATTCCATCTGGTACACAAATCCATGTAGCAATTATGTCTCATACTGGTTATAATCAAGAAGATAGCATTCTAATCAATAAAGGCGCACTCGACCGGGGTTTATTCGTAGCAACCATTTATCACACAGAAAAAGACGAGGACAAGAATATTATTCGTGATGAAATTATAAGGTGCAAACCGGACGCATCGAAAACCAAGGGTATCAAATTCGGTAATTACGATAAATTGAATTCACAAGGGTTCATTCCAGAAAACACCTTAATCGAAAACCGCGATGTTATTATCGCCAAGACAATCCCTATCAAGGAAAACAGAAACGATCCTACCAAAACCGTGAAATACGAGGATCAAAGTAAGACCTATCGTACGAGTGAAGAAACTTACGTAGATAAAAATTTCACAGGAAGAAACGGCGATGGATATAATTTCGCAAAAGTACGCGTTCGTGTTTTCAGAAAGCCGGTTCTTGGTGATAAATTCAGCTCGCGCCATGGACAGAAAGGTACTTGCGGTAATATAATTCCCGAGGAAGACATGCCTTTTACCAAAGACGGTATTCGACCAGATATTATTATTAATCCTCATGCCATTCCTTCCAGAATGACAATTGGACAATTGAAAGAAACATTATTAGGTAAAGTATTGATTGAACTCGGCATGTTTGGCGACGGTACCAGTTTCGGTGATCTAGATATCAAAACCATTTCGAAAGAGCTGCAAAAGCTAGGTTACGAAAGTTATGGTAATGAACTGCTCTATAACGGTCTAACTGGCGAGCAACTCGAAACGAATATCTTCATTGGTCCGGTATTTTATCAGCGTTTAAAACACATGGTAAATGATAAACAACACAGTCGTTCTATTGGACCTATGGTGAATCTCACTCGACAACCGGCTGAAGGAAGATCGCGAGATGGTGGCTTCCGTATTGGTGGAATGGAACGTGATGTGATGGTTGCACATGGTATGTCCAAATTTTGCAGGGAGCGGTTGGACGATGGTTCGGATAGATACGGTGTTCGCGGCT
>Ga0114975_10003187_pt1 | contig 11018 bp, 27 predicted proteins | sample S_130626_EF_Meta_FD_87031 | JGI IMG/M metagenome (GOLD analysis project Ga0114975, IMG submission 87031) | Freshwater microbial communities from Lake Simoncouche, Canada to study carbon cycling - S_130626_EF_MetaG | ecosystem: Environmental > Aquatic > Freshwater > Lake | place: Lake...
ATCCTGACAGGTCGCCAGCAGCACTAGTCCAAGAAATTGCATCATTGATATTGAGATTCATAATTAACTCCGTTTTGTTACTGTCTAAGATTCTATTATATACCCAAATCCATTTATTGTCAAGTTTTAGCTTCTTCGTGTAGCCAATTATATTCGCTGATCAGATCGGATGGATAGTCTTCATTGTAATAAAAATAATAGCGAGCCGTTTTTAATCCAAGTTGTTCCTTCATTAGAGCAAATCCTGCTGCTAGAATTTCAGTCTCAGTTTTGAGACTTTTGGGTAATTGTTGTGCTATTGTCATTTTGTGTCCTTTATTTTATTCAATACAAGTATTATATACCCAAAACCATTTAATGTCAACCGTTAATTCTGACTGGCCAAGTCAAGAAAATTCAATAAACGTTTCCCTTTGTATAACTGATATTGGACTTTTGATGGATTTCCAACTAATCTATTAGCAGGGAAATATAATAAATCCTTAGTTCCGTTCCCGTCAATATCAACAAAAGACATTGATGTATCAAAATAATCATTAGAAGGAGAAGGGAATTTTGAAGTATCCACTAAACTGAAGTTACCCAATCCGTCATTTAAATAAATAACCGGGATAGCATTTTTCCCAATTGGGGTGATAATTATATCATCAGTTCCGTCATTGTTTGTATCAATACAATCAATTTTCAATACATTGACATTGGTTATCTCTCCTATAATGTTGATATCTATTTTAGTAAGTTTATCATTTAAAGTACTAAAGGCTACGATTTTAGTAGTTGCTTGCAAATCATTATAATTTTTATAAAGAGTTCCACCTTTATAGCCACTAATAATTTCTGCTCCAGTAAATAATACTATAGCAATTGAATCTTCATTTGATTTTCTTTTTAATTCGCAACCTGACTCAAAACTAGGATCAATATAATCTTTGTTGTTAATTTTTACTAAATTGGTTTGTGAATTTGTATTATTATCTATTACAGGAATAATTTGTACGGTTGTAAAATTCCAAACATCTGTTTTAACCCAATTTATTAAATTATCTTTTCTAACACGTAGTTCAAGTCCCAATGATGTATTAGACATGGATATTGCCTGATGAGAATTATCGTTGATAGATTTTCGTTTAAAGAAAAGATTTAAACTATTTGAAATCCAATCATATCCAGAAATTAATTTCCATCCATTAGAATATCTCCAAACTTCGGGATACCCAAAATAACCCATAAATGTACTGACTACATCTTTGCCACCTACTTCATTATCTATTAATTGAAGTTTATTTGTTTTGGTAAACAATCCTAATTTTTGAATAGTATATCCACCAATACCATCAGATGTCATAAAAACTTTTTGAATATAGTTTCCTGTATAATATTCAGGTTCTAGTCTACCATCTTCAGGGGTAGTTCCCCATACAATATCATCATACCCATCATTATTAAAATCATATATAACAACATCGCCCCCGTTGCCACCTATATCAACCATATCAGTATGAAATATAGTTTGTGTTCCGTCTATGAAGTCTCCGTTATTTTGTTGAATAAAAACTACCATGCCATTAATGACAGGTAGGGTAGACAATAGTCCTCTAGCAGAATCATCTACAGTACACCAAAGACTAAACACCAAATCTTTTTTGCCATCTTTGTGTCCAATTAAATTTGCCGACGATACAAATTGTACTGATACTCTGTTATTACATAGTTTATCGTATTTTGCACGTAGATCAGGTAGTAATTGGGGAGTACTATCAAAGAGTAATACCGGTGCTGCATTTACAATCGGGGTAACACCAATAGATTGAATGTTTGGATTTACAGTTGATACAGTGGTAACATTATTAGTTGGCGAAGTATCACCGCCGCCACCGCAACCAGCGAGTATAAATGACAACAACAATAAAAGTTTTTTCATGGCTTACCCATAGTTACACAATATGTCATTAGTATAACATATAGTAGATTAATTGTCAAGGTAGGAACGCCCCAATTAAGGGGCATTATGTTTTGGGCTAGAATTACTTCTTAGGTGTATTTTGGTTTACGAAAGCATACATCTTTTCAGCAGTTTCCAAAACTTTCTCAAGTCCTGGGAATTCGGGCATCCCGACAGAGGTAACTAATTTTCCATCTTTATCTTTTACTTGGGACATTTCCCAACCATTCCACTTGTATGAATATTCTTGACCAATAAGGTCTTGTGCTTGTTTAAGAATCTCGGTACGAATCTCGTAACCGTTCTTGTTGAATTTTACTTCGGGTAATTTTGGTGTATCAAATTGTGACATGTTAATCTCCTTGTGTTATGTCTGTGTGTTAGCTTATTTTTTTGCAGTCTTTGCCTTGACTGTTTCATCCTCACCATGAGGATAAATTGCTTTACTCATACTGTCAGCAGTATAAGATAACATCTCTATTGTATTCTTTGCCATCATCTTTGCAAAGACTGTTTGGGCATCTATAAAGTCGTTGGCAACCTTATTTAATCTCTCGTCTTTGAAAATTTGATTAGTTGCCATCCTTTTTGAGGACTGGAACATCTCTATATAAAAATCGGGTGTAAACATAATGGATCCTTTGTTAGTATGTTATTTAGTTATTAGATCCAGCCCTTAAAGTCAGACATAATAAGTTTACGTGCGCCTTTATGATCTCCGTTGTGTGCTAATGATGAGGCTGCTCGGGCCTGTCTCATTGCACCAAAAAAATTGTATATTGCTTTTAATACTCTCATGCTAGCCATCCGCTATTACGGTTAAGATATTTCAATTCAAATTGACGCTCTAAATGTTCAACTTGTGCATTATTTGTGGGATTGTGTGAAACAATATATTGTTCCAATTGTGAGCCGTATGTTTCTGGCTCAGCAAATTTGTGTAATAGGTTACAAAAATAACCTGATATTTGATTTAACATGTTTCTTTCCTGTGTATGTGTAAACTGAGTTTTTAATTACAGAACTCATTAACTGTATTTATGCCTCATTATAGATTTCTCTATATTTTTGCATAGCCTTTGCACGGGCAACTGCTAAACGAACAGTTACATAATCTGATAATGGGGCATCATCAAAGTCTGTAACCTGTTCATCTACAAAGTAGACTTTTGGACGACTATATGCACGATGATAATCCAATTCTTCTGGACCACCATCGTCATCATCATCGTCTATTATATTACTTGGTTGCGGGTGCTGCTGGCTCAGTTTTAGCTGGCGCTTTTTTGTCTTGGACAGGGGTAGCTGGCTTAGCACTTTTGGTCGCATCCACTTTTTTGTCCTCCTTCTTCTTAGCTAACTTCATTTCTTCCTTAGCTGGAGCAGAAGCAGTTGCAGCAGGTGCAGCAGCAGGAGCCGCCGGAGTTGCTGTTTTAGCAGGCTCGGTAGCGAAAGCAGCAGTAGTTACCAAAGTAGCGATAAGAGTAGCGATTGTTTTCATTTGAAGTTTCCTTTTAAAGTTAATGAAATTTATGCTTGACATTATCAACCTTCTTACAACGACATGTACGCTTTTCATCACAATTGGATAATCTCCAATCATAGCTAGTGGGCAAATACTGTTCCTGAAACGGTTCGGTTTTATCCTTTTTCGTTTCGTAGTCATCAAGTTGATTTTTATCTTGCATATATATATAACGCCGTAGCCCAAGGATCCGTTGACAAGACTAAATACTAAATGCAATATATATCTTATCAGGGCATTTACGACGGAACCAATTTTGAAGATGCTGCTACACCCAAACAAATAACCAAATCCATGAATGCTGGATTTAGTACTATGGTCAATGTTTGGCGAATTAGTGGGAAACTATATTTGGGCGTTACTCAACCCATAACTGAAGTGACCGAAAAATATCTTCAAGGTCCTCGCTTTTGGTTAAATGCCATGAATGATGATATGCAGACTTGGATTGTAACTCAGCCAAGCAAGTCATATCCAAATTACTTTTGGTTCCCTACTGATACAGAAAGTACTCCGGTAACGGCAAGTAATGGAAAAATCATTACTCCGGGTACGGTTGCCATAAACAACACCAGTGTTATATTTCTACCTGAGATACAGGATAGAGGAATGTTTAGTACAGTACACCTACGTTGCTTTGGTGTATGTAGTAATTACTTGTCTTTTATTAAACGTATGCGTAATGAAGGCGAGTGGTATTAACCACCACGACCTGCTCTACGTGTAACGTTTGCCCCACCAAATCCCTTAGAATTTGCTTTAGGTCCTTGCTTTTTAGGAGCCTTACCTAATCCAGGATGTGCTGCATTTTTCTTTTTTGCTTCTTGTGCCATTGCTATGAATGGATTCTTACTTTTCTTTTCTTCTGTCATTGTCGTATCCTCACTGATTCTAAATAACTTTCTATATCACCATATAGTGCTAGCATCATTGCTATCTTACTATCATAAAGTCTGACGAAAGGTTCTTTTGACTCTGCATCCTTATTTACACTAAAATAATATGGGCATTTAATTTTCTTGTTGCAGTCAGTTAGAAATTTATACCAATTGGTTTTCTTAACTTTAACAGGAAGATCAAAGAATTCTATTTGTGCTAGTCTAAAATGTATATCGCCCTGTGGAGTAAGGCGTAGGCTGTCACCTGATTTGGTAAACCACCAATCACTTATAATTGATTCAATTGGAATGTCATTACTAGGCAGCTGATCCATAACTGCTCTAGTGATAGTGTATTTTAGTTTTTTTCTATCACTCATCTGGGTACACTACAGTACCATTATTCATAAACACGACTGTGAATTTATCTGTTTTAAATTGTGTGTTTAGTTTGCGACAAAGATTACGTGCATGACCGGGATTGCTGAAACTTGTTTTCTTATATTTAGGAGTAGCATCAGGATCTTGATAGTGTTGTGATTTTAAGTTTATAGGTTGGCCATCATAGAATACAGCCCATATGCCACTGGCTTCTACAATTTGATCAGACTTGTATGTTACTTTATCTACAAGTTCCAATAATACTTTTGGTTGTGTTCTACTCATTAAAATTTACCTCCGACTAGTTCAACTTGAATAACTTCGGAAGTGTTCTTCTTTCCTTCAGTACTTTCATAGTGATCTATTAATAATTTAGCCAATTCATCACGCAAGCCTCTAGCATCAGATAATGGAATTACCACATCTTTACCCTGTCTGCCCTCAATAGTAGCTACTCTATCAATAAATCTTTTGATATGAATCATTAGATATTTATCTGACTTTTTGCTTCATCCTCAGTTTTAAAAGGTCCTATATACTCATAACGCTGGATAAAGATATATTTAGGGCAAAATGTGACAGCAGGTTCTTCCCCTTGATACAAAACATACCATCCCGCAGCATGAAAACACTTGCTTTTCTGTGTTTTAGTGAATAGATGAACCTTACGCTTGATATCAAGTATAGAATTGAAAACTTTCTTTGTTGTTGGATATTCATTGAAAGGCACTTCTTTTTTATTCTTGTCTATTTTGATAGTTTCAAACTCTATTTTAGTTTGCTTTTTGATTGCATTAGTATTTTTAAAATGAGTTTTATTGCCATTGAGTTTTACTTCAAAGCCAGACCCATCAGCAATAACATTTCCTACTTTTTCTTTGCCATCAGTAACAATCCAAAATTGATTTTTAACGACGGGTTTTGCGATTAGTGGTTTTGACATTCTCTTCTTCCATTTCTATTAATTTTGTAATCTTTTTAAAATTACTTTGTTTGTCTACTATAACATTATAAGTAGTATTCTCAAAGCATATTGGTAAATCCAAATGAATACTAAACTGTGGACCAATTGTGTCGTTGATTACAGTATCATTGCCAACCGTACCCACAAATGGAATTTTATTCCAGTATCCAAATATACGCTCACCAAATTCATATTTGGCTACGTGGCGATTTTCTTTAAAGTAGTCTGCTTGATTACGCATAAGTGATGTTACTCCATTTTCTATCTTTGTGGTCCCAATGTCTTATATCGTATGTTTTAAACTCTAATGTAAAATTCAACAATGATAAGGTTAAACTAATGCCAGCATGGTCAGTTCTTATGGTATATTCAAATTCTATACCTAATAATTCATTACTATGATATACATTAAATTCCCATGCTTTAGTTCTGGTAAATCTTCCGCCGGTACTTTTTAATATTTTCCAAATTGGACTCCATGGATTAGTTAAACGTAATTTAAAGTATATCATTTTTTAGTATTCATCTTAATGTTTAGGTGCTTCTTTTTTTGCAGGTTTCTTTTCACGTTTGGCTTTTTCTTCTTCAACTGCTTTTTTTTGTGCCTCTGTCATAATCAATACTGTTTTACATGTTTTCTTAGCAGGTGCCTTTAAGGAAGCCTCAGTGGTTTCACATACCTGTTCAGTTTTGTAAGCTAAGGCAGGTGTAACAGTAATTAGTATTATACTAAAACAAAGCCATTCAATAAGATTCATTCTTCAACTCTGACAGTAATTTTTTGTATTCTGCCATATGTGCTAGCTGTATGTTATGTAGATACACATAAAGTTTAGTATCCGCAGTCCAATCTTTTACTTGTTTGACAAAATTAGGATCAACTTGAGTTTCAAGTAAGTCAACATATTCATCTATTGTCATTCTTCAACCCCTGCCTTGTCTACATTTGTGAAATGGCATAATGCGGCCAAGCCAGCCAATCATTTCACCGCAATTTTGGCAACAGTACGATGGGTATTTCTTCATTCTTCAACTCCAAAATGTTGTTTAATCTTGTTATGAATCAACCATTGGTATTCGCATTCTTCTGTTTGAGGTGTGTGAGTGTGGGCAACATCAGCGCACTCCTTGACAATCAACTCGGCGAACTTTTCTGCATTGAGCAGCCTAATCTTTGTATCTGGGTCAGCCATATTAGGCACCCAGTACATCGCCTGTTCTTTAAGTTGTTTAATTCGTTTGTTCATAAAACCTCAACTACACGATATTTACTGTATGGATAATTCTCATTAAGCCATTCAATCATACCTTCTTCGTACGGAAGAAATACATCATTGAATTTGTTAGTTATATACTTATTCATCTTTTTTTACCTTATCTTTTTTTTGAGACATGATATGTTCTCGGTACCATTCAACTGCTATATTTCTTTCCCGTAATGCATTTTCTTGTTGTATTATTTTGTTTTTATTTGTTGCACGAACACGTACTACTACCAACAAAACAATAACAATTAATACAACAATCAAGTCCACAAACTATCTCTTATCTTAATTAAACGAATCATCATTTAATTAATCTTTGGTCAATTCAGCAACCAATAAGAAATGTTCGTAGGCTTTCTTCACTGCTGGATTAGTCATCAACTGATCAGCTTCTGCCATCATAGCTTTCACACCTGCTTCGGCAATATCGTGTGAACTGGCTCCGTTCAAGGTGCAAAGTTCATCACCAAACTCTTTTGCTAGTTTCTTCCATGCTTTACGTTGTCCTTCTGTTATTGGAGTTCGCACAGGTTTCAGTTCACTAGCTTTATGCATAGCACGAATTATAGCTTCTTCGGCTACTCGGCTGGCTGCAATCATAGCCGCATAGTTAGGATCAATATTGAACCTACGACTCTGCCCACCCGGATATACCATCACAAGATGATTACCTTTATGGAAACTGTCCATCCAGTCGCTGTCATATTCTGAAACTGGAACATATTTTCTACCCACCTTTTCATAAAATATTTTTTTCATATCTGCTCAACTTTTATTCCCGATAGTTCGAGAAATTTAACGCCACTAGAATCCCGATAAGTGTTACGATATAGAACGTGCCCAATACCGCTTTGGCATATAAGTTTGGCACACTCCATACATGGAGCGTGGGTAACGAACATAGTAGCGCCCAAACCGCTATTCGTACTTTTGGCCAATTTGGCAATAGCATTTGATTCAGCATGTAACACCTCTGGCTTGGTTTTAAGCATGGGTTCACCCATGTTATATCCTACAATATTTTCGCAGTTGTTATCCCAACCTGCAGGCATACCATTGTAACCATAACTGATAACTGTATCATCTTTGACAATAACTGCACCTACTTGTAACCTACGAGCATGACTTAATTGGGCGGCACGTTTTGCCCAATCCATATATAAGTCAATGAACTTTTGTTTCATAAGTTAATTATACAGGTTATTCAAGGTTATGTCAATGGTTGTTTTTCTATAGCGCAAAATGTAAGAGGAATTGATAGAATTGGTAAACTAAAGTCTATGTTAAGTATGTTTCTAATAAATTCCAATATCTTATTAATAAAATCTTTAATAAGAGAAATCACATAGTTGTTTACCCAAGTTTTGATTTCGATTAGCATTTGTTGAAAATCTAAATCTGGAACATTTAGATTTATATTTAATGGTAATTTCCAATCAAATGGTTTAATCTTAAGAATTGGAATTTCAAAATCTTTAATCACTGCCATTATTTCTTCGTAGGTTACCACTGCTTTATTGTAGATCTTTTTGGCAAATTCAATAATCCATTGTTTAATTTCTTCTATACTAGGAGGCATGGTCAACAAACTCAAAAGTTTACCAAATATTAAATCTATAGCTTCTTGCCACAATAAACCAAAAAAGGTAAGTCCTTTATTAATTATCCTATCCCATAAATCAAGAGCAGTTTTAATTGCTGCAATAATTTTAGCAATTACTTTGAATACAGCGTTCCATAACGATCTCATTATAGAATCTATAATCTGTTCAATAATTTTTTGTGGATTGTCTACATTGTCAAAGGGTGGCCAAGAAATGTCTAATAATTTTAAAAATTCCTGTAATTTTTCTTTGCTTGTATTCCAAAGTTCGGTAACCTTTGCTTTTACCGCATTCCATACTTTATCTTTGTCAAATATATCAAAGATAGATAAATCTAAAATTGGCAATTTATAATCTATTACAAAACTAAAAACTTTTTCCAATAATTTCATAATCTTTTGCAATATTAACCATATAGGTTCCATTATCATTTGCATAGCATGATTATAAAGTCTAGATATTGCTGCTTTAATATCACCAATGGGGTCAATTACGCCAAATTCTCTACACTCTGCATATACAATAGGGATTGCAATTCCGTCTATAGTATACTTTGGATCGCTGGGAAAAGAAGCTAATACGGATTCATAAAGACCTTGAGTTGTAAAGGCCTTACCGAGGTCTATCTTAATTACTCCGGCAATTGGAATATGTCTAGCCATTTTCTACTTTAGACATGTTGTCTGAATACTCTTGAGTTGCATCAAGTTTGGCATTAACTATTGAAAATATATGATTTTTCTTAATCGTTACTAATGTGCTATCACCTAGTGCAAACCAAGGAACTACTCCTGGGCCATCGGGAGTTATGGTAAAAGCCATTGGATTAGACAATACCACTGTATCAGCATATTCTTCTTTTAACCTAGCAATCAATTCATCGCCGTTCAGTATCTTAACACTCACAATGTTACCGGGGGCTACATTTTTAATTTTTAACATTCTTATTCCTTTTCTTCTTTAGGTAATTCGCATAACTTTTCCAACATTTTATAATGATTGTAGGCTTTCTTCAACGCTTCAAAGTGTTCTAATTTTTCCGGATCTGGAACAAGTATAGCAAGACGGCTTGAAAGAATTTCCATAAACTCTGCAAGATCCTGTCCGTTGATTTTAACCTTGCCTTCAAACTCTGCATCACCTTTAACATTCAGTGATGAAGGTTGACTGTTATTAGTCATGGTAAGGTTTCCCCAAGGTGATGTGCTGTTGGTGGTGTAAACATAACTACTACCACTTGATCCAGTTAGGGTGCCGCCGGCAGCACCTACGTTAAGACTAGGATAAGGACCATTTATTGAATTTAATGATGCTATTTGAGCAGTAGTTAATGCAGGTATTGTACAGTTCCAAGTACTATCTAAAGTAAGGGTATCATACTCAACATCATCTATCATTTTAAGTACTCCCTAAGTTCAGTAAAACCACCCACGTGAGCACCTTCAATAAAAATTTGTGGAAGTGTACGTGCATTAGGTACTTCTTCTAATAATTCTTCTCGACTGTATCCGTCACCAATTTTACGTTCTTCTATTTGATAACCTTTGGATTTTAACAATGCGTGTGCTTGATCGCAAAACGTACAGTTGTATTTACTCCATAATATTGCTTTCATTTTCTTTTTCCTTATAGTTTTCTTAATACCGAAATATAATATCCATTATGCCATTCACTATTTTCATATGCACAATTCGGATGAGAATTGTCATCGGTAGTGTTGATTTCAATATTAGCAATGACTTCAATGTTTAAATCTACTAAAGCATCAGTAGTACCATTCTTTACCTTTAACCAATTCCAATCATCAACAATCATTATAAATGTGTCATCTAATGCAGGTAATGCTAATTTAATTCCATCATACTGATCAGTTTTTTCGTGAGGACCGTCAAACATAAAAACATTAAATTTTCCAATGCTAGTATAATCAACAGCTCTAAAGTCATTTTCAATAAATGATGATTCTATATTAGGGTTTGAAAAATGTTCTAAATTTTTAAAAAATTGATCTTTTGGTCCGCCAAAAAGACTCCAATTATCTATTGCCAATGCTTTACATGAATTTTTCCAAATAGCTGAACAAAAAGTTGATCCTGCATGACAACCAACTTCTAAATATCTAGGATTAGGAATCATTTCAATTAAGTTATTAATTAATGCACGATATTTTTTTCCACTCATACCTTTCATTGTTAATAAATCTTCTGGTAATTTATGTTGCACTTGGTCAGCACTATCAAATGACTTTTTTAAAATCTGGGCAAGGTCATTAGACCAATCACCAGAAAAGTTTATGCTTATAAGATCTGCCATTATTTTTCCTTTTTATAAATCTGGCAATTCATCATATGATACAGTATTTGACATGACACCAATTACGTAGTTTGTACTTTCAGTTTCTTGTAATGCACTTTGTTTTTTACCAATGTTCAAATGTTTATTGAACCATGGTATAGGAC
>Ga0114975_10003188_pt1 | contig 11017 bp, 9 predicted proteins | sample S_130626_EF_Meta_FD_87031 | JGI IMG/M metagenome (GOLD analysis project Ga0114975, IMG submission 87031) | Freshwater microbial communities from Lake Simoncouche, Canada to study carbon cycling - S_130626_EF_MetaG | ecosystem: Environmental > Aquatic > Freshwater > Lake | place: Lake...
ATCGGAACTAAGACTGCATCATATTGGCAACTTGGTGTGTTTGGAAACGAACGTACATGGAATCCACGACTACAATATCGTAGTGATGGAGGATGTTGGATTGATGGCACGCAACAATCAGCATCATTCGCATCTTATACTACTGGTGATATTATTAGCATGGCATTTGATTCAACTACAAATACTGTTACTTTCTATAAAAATAATACAATTCAAGGTTCATTAAATTATGTTGGCACTAATTTTACAGGTATTTGGAAATTTGGTGTTGCATCAGATGGCTCTGGTGGTATTAATAACTACACTTTAAATTTTGGTCAATCACCTTTTGTGTATACTCCACCAGCTGGATTTAAAGCACTTAATACCAAGAATCTAAAAGATGTTGGTTCATACAACTTACCAGATACATTCGGTAACTTTGTAAATACACCAGACTTGGTTTGGACTAAAGGAAGAAGTGCTGTTCTAAACAGCTGTTTAGAAGATACAGTTCGTGGTCCAGGGAATATTCTTCAAACTACAACCACAAATGGTAATAGTGCTACATCTGGTGTTGTTCAGTTCTTACCAAATGGTGTACTTACTGGACCAGATGCTGGTGGAAACCAAGCTGGTACTACTTTTGTTTCTTGGATGTGGAATCGTGGTAAATTACCAGGATTTGATATTGTAACTTATACTGGCAATGGTCTTGCTCAAACCATTCCACACAATCTTGGACAAACTCCAGCGTTCTTTTCTGTTAAGAACTATACCAATGCCACAAATAGTAACTGGATGGTTTATCATAAGGAAGTAGGTGCTGGTAGTGCTGCTAACTTTAATTCTGCAGCTGCTTTTGGTGCAAGTACTAGTTACTGGAATGATACTGCACCTAGTCCAACAAACTTTACCGTTGGTAATAATGCCAACGTAAGTACGTTGAATGTATCTTATGTTGCTTATCTATGGGCAGAAGTTCCAGGATTTAGTAAGATGGGTGCATGGACAGGAAATAGTTCTACTGATGGTCCATTCGTTTACTGTGGATTTAGACCAAGATATATCTTGCTTAAACGTGCCGATGCCTCATCAGCAAACTGGGATATTTTAGATACTGCAAGAAATCCAATTAATCCAACAACCCAAAGAATATTGGGTGAGTCAACCGCAGCTGAATTTGCAAATCTGTCTTCAATGATTGATTTTACTTCAAATGGATTTAAGATAAGAAATACTGATACTAGTTACAACTCTAGTGTTAAATATGTTTTTGTTGCTTATGCTGAAACTCCTTTCAAGTACGCCAACGCACGATAAATAATAGAATTCTTTAAGAGGAAATAACAATGTTCGCTTTAGTAAAAAATGAAACAGTAACTAATCCAGTAACTCAGGAAACTTCTGATGTACAGATTATTAAACTATTCTCACCATATACAGTATGGGAAGATAAACATGGCACACAATATAGCCCAGATTCTCTGTTAACATTAACAGTCGATCAGAAACAAGATCTTGGTATCTATGATGTAGCGTATGGTAATCGTCAAGATGATCGTTTCTATACCATCACTGAAAACCAAATGACATTCGATCAAGATGAAAAGATTGTTAAGGTTACATATTCTGCAGCTGCAAAAGCCATAGGAGATATTGGAGAATCCAAGGGATTAAAATCTCAATGGATTGACCAGACTAATCAAACTGCAAATTCTCTTCTTGCTCAATCTGATTGGATGCTTGTTCGTAAGATTGAACGTAGCGTAGATGTACCAGCTAATATGGTAACATATCGTGCAGCTGTTATTGCTGAGGCTAATCGTTTAACTACAGCTATTGCTGCAGCTACTAATATCACTCAACTTATTGTAGCGATTGATTCTACTTCTTGGCCAACTGTAGAGTAAAGGTTCTTCTCGTGTAGCCAATACCCCACCGAGAGTGGGGTATTTATTTTGCAGTGATGAAAACGATAAATAAAGAGTAGAATGGGAGAATTCTGTGGCATCGATAGCAAACTTATACATAGATCAAGGTTCGACTTACAGTAATGTTATCACTGTGGCGTCAAGCACAGGCGCAGCCTTAAATTTAACTGGATATACCGTTGCTTCTCAGATAAGAAAGTCTTATGGTTCTTCCACTTATTATACATTTACCGCAAGTGTTTATGACGCTGCAACAGGTAAAGTTAGATTACAACTAACATCGACGCAAACTTCTGCGATTCCAGCAGGTAGATATCTTTATGATATAGAAATCACAAATACATCTACAACTGAAAAAACAAGAATCTTGGAAGGTATTGTTATAATAACCCCAGAAATAACGCAGACTTAATCATGGCAGATATAATCGCAATTGTAGATGATCCAACCCAATCAGTAATCACTGCCACCACAAGTACTGGTGGTACCACTATTATAACAAGTAGTAATTTGACGAATGTAGATGGTATAAATGTTAGTTCTATGTCATCGATTGGTAATGTAGATACTACAACTCTTAATAATGGTGCCGTATTAGTATATAAAACAAACACAAATAAATGGACTTCTACTACTTCGCTCGATTCGCAGAACATGGAAGGTGGCGAGTTTTAAAATGACAAAAACTGCGGTTGCTAAAATTAAAATAACGATCGTATAACAATAACAGTAAATGGAGATTAAAAGATGGCAAGCATAATCCGCATAAAAAGATCGTCAGTATCAGGTAATCCAAATACCCTTGCTGCTGGTGAATTAGCATACTCAGCCTTAACCGATAATGGTTCAAATGGCGGTGATAGACTTTACATTGGTATAGGTGCAGAAACTGCAGGTAATGCTGCAAACCACTTTGTAGTCGGTGGTAAGTATTTTACCGACATGCTGGATCATACTCCAGGTACGCTAACTGCGTCATCTGCGATTGTTCTTGATGGCAACAGTAAAATCAATAACCTTAATGTTGGTAATCTAACTCTTACTGGTAGCACTAATACTATCAGTTCAACAGATACTAATGGTAACATTGTTCTCACTCCAAATGGTACTGGTAAGTTAGTTCTTAATAATCCATACATTAATGGTACAACAGATACTCTTGCTGAGTTTATCTATGATACAGTTGGTGGTGCGGTAACTGGTACTGCTGGTCAAATTCTTGTTACCAACAATGATGGTGGTAACACTTCTACACTTTCTCTAATTAATACTGCAGTAACTGCTGGTAGTTATGGTTCTGGAACTGCAGTTCCTACTTTTACTGTTGATGCACAAGGTCGTTTGACTGCTGCAAGTACAGTATCTATCTCTACTGCATTAAGTGTCGCAGCCGATTCTGGAACTACAGATACTGTTACTTTAGGTACTGATACACTAACATTCTCTGGTGGCACTGGTCTTGATTCTGTAGTATCAAATAACAATATTACTTTCAATATTGATAGCACTGTTGCTACGCTAACTGGCACTCAGACTCTTACTAATAAGACTATCTCTGGTGCAACTAATACAATTTCAAGCATTGGTAATGCTTCTCTTACAAATAGTTCTGTTACTATTGGTTCTACTTCAGTATCTCTAGGTGCCACAGTAACTACTTTCGCTGGTTTAGCATCTGTTACATCTACAGCATTCGTAGGTGCGCTAACTGGTAATGCTGATACTGCTACTAAATTAACCACAGCACGTGCAATCAATGGTGTAGACTTTGATGGTTCGGCAGCAATCACTGTTACTGCAGCAGCTGCAACATTAACTGGTACTACTTTAAATGCTACTGTTGTATCTTCTAGCCTTACTTCAGTTGGCACTATCGCAACTGGTACTTGGCAAGGTACTGATGTTGGTGTTGCATATGGTGGTACTGGAACTTCTGATGGTTCTATCACTGGTACTGCTGCACTAACTTTCACTGCAGCTGCTGGTAACAATAACATAAACTTGGTTCCAACAGGAACTGGTATTGTTGATGTTGGTGGTAAGCGTGTTGGTAATGCTGCTACTCCAACTCAAGCAAGCGATCTTACTACTAAAGCATACGTTGACTCATTATCAAATGGTCTTGATGTTAAAGCATCTGTTCGTGCTGCAACTACTGCAAACATAACCCTAAGCAACACTCAAACTATTGATGGAGTTGCTCTTTCTGTTGGTGATCGTGTTCTTGTTAAGAATCAAACAACTGGTTCACAAAATGGTATTTACGTTGTTGCTTCTGGTGCGTGGACTCGTGCAACTGACTTTGATAACTCACCAGATGTAGAAGTTTCTCCAGGAACATTCTTCTTCGTTGAAGAAGGTACTACACAAGCTGACAATGGTTATGTAGTTTCTAACGATGGTGCTGTCACTATCGGTACTACTGCGATTACATTCGTTCAGTTCTCTGGTGCTGGTCAAATTACTGCTGGTGATGGTCTTACTAAAACTGGTAATACTATTAATGCTGTTGGTACTGCAGATCGTATTAGTGTTGCAATTGATTCTATTGACATTGCAGCGACTTACGTTGGTCAAACATCTATTACTACTCTTGGTACTATTGCTACTGGTACTTGGAATGCTGGTGTAGTTGCTGGCGCATATGGCGGTACTGGCGTAGCAAACACTGGTAAAACCATTACACTTGGTGGTAATCTTACTACCGATGGTGCTAATGCTACTACATTAACTACTACTGGTACAACAAGCATAACACTACCAACTACTGGTACTCTTGCTACACTAGCTGGTTCTGAAACATTCACTAACAAGACGCTAACAACTCCAACCATTAATGGTGGTGCGTTATCAGGAACATTCTCTGGTAGTTTTACTGCTTCTGGTGTTGCTACATTCTCTAATACGACTGATGCAACTACCACTACTGCTGCTGGTGTTATTATGTCTGGTGGTCTTGCTATTGCAAAGGCAATGTTTATTGGTACTAACATTACTGGTTCTGGTGCAGCTACTTCTACTCTTGATGGATTTAACATCGATGGTGGCACTTACTAAGTAGTTAGTATTATGGGAGTTTTTACTCCCATTTCTTTGTTTCCTTTTTTAAGGTTTGGGTATGGCGAATAAGGTTCTTCTTAAGAAGTCCTCAGTTGGCGCAAGAGTTCCAACTACGGGTGACGTCGATTACGGTGAGTTCGCATTAAACTATGCTGATGGAAAACTGTATTACAAAACATCTGGCAATGCGATAGATTCATTTCCATCGCTTACTGCTACCGCAACCCTAACCAATAAAACTCTCACATCACCAACAATTAATGGTGGTGCACTTTCTGGCACCTTTACTGGTGCCCCAACTCTCTCTGATACAACAGCTTCTACATCTAGTACCACTGGTTCATTAAAACTTGGTGGTGGATTGGGTGTGGCTGGTAATATTTATGTAGGTTCAGCAAGCAAGGTAGGTTTTGTAAACGCAAGCAATGTAAGTGCAGTTTATCAATATTATAATGCTGCAACAAATAGTTTAGATACAGTGTTCGGATAATGGCAACAATTACTAAATTATTTTCTACAGGTGTTCTTAATTCAAGTGTTGAACTTGATGAGATTACTCATAGTTCAATCAAAGTAAATCCTACAGGAGTTTATGCTGCACAATTTGATGAAACTACTTTAACTGCAGGAACTGCTGAACGACGAACTAGCACTGGTGTATATCAAGTCAGTGGGTATTTTGATGAATATACTCCAATTGCTCCTAATGGACTTACAGAAGCTACTGCTAGTACTTCTGCATATGCTATAAAACAAGCATATCCAGCTTCAACAGATGGTCGATATTGGATACAAAATTCAAATATAAATGGTGGTTCAGCTGTTCAAGTGTATTGTGATATGACTACACTTGGTGGCGGTTGGACTTTAATTATGCAGAACAATTATGGTGATTGGACTTTCAATAATGCTTTGTTAAGAAATCAAACTTCTGCTCCTAGTTCTTTAGCAGCTGACAATACACGTGGTACTGCTGGTAGTAATGGCAATTATAGTATTATTGGTTGGGCAGATTATATTAAGAAGTCGGCAAGTGGTTTTGACTACATGCTTGATGCTGGATATCATGCTCGTAATGGTGGCGCATGGACTGCTAATGCAGCATACAGTTTTGTGGGTCAATATGATAATTCTGGATTTGGTAGTAATGCTGTTTCTGGTAGTGATGGATTCCGTCAAAATGTAACATTAATTTCAGCGTTTAATACTGGTGCAAGTGGTTCTGGCACCTGGAGTTATAATACTGATGGTATAGAAAAACGAATGCCATGGTATGCGAATAATGGAAGTAACTCTCCTGCTGTTGGTGATGCTATCTTCACTACAACACATAATGATTCTGGTTCATGGTGGGGAACATTAATGACATGGGATAATAGGTGGGATCCAGCACCTTGGCAAAATGATACTGGTATTGGACATCCAAGAATTATTTGGTATTGGGCAAGATAAAAATATGGCAAAATTACTCTCTGGTACAAGAATATACGGATCGGCAACGATAGATACAACCCTATCGTTGGGAACATCTGCAATCTTTACTGGCTCAACATCTGGAACAACTACATTATTAGCCACTGCTGTTGCAGGAACAACTACTTTAACTCTACCAGCTGCAACTGATACTCTAGTTGGTAGAGCAACAACAGATACACTAACAAACAAAACCCTAACATCTCCCGTAATTTCTGGTGGTACTATCAATAATGCTATAATTGGTGGGACGACTGCAGCTGCAGGTTCTTTTACTACTGTAGCAGCGAGCAGTACAATAACTGCTACTGGTGATGTTCTTGGGCAATATTTAAAAAGTACAAACTCAACTGGTGATGAAGGTGGTGAGATCCTTCTATACAAACCTGCAACTAATTCAACTATCGCAGGCACTGGTGTAACGATTGACGTATATCAGAATAAACTTCGTATTTTTGAGCAGGGTGGTACTGCACGTGGTGTGTTTATTGATCTTACTGCTGCTGGTGCTGGTGTTGCCACTAATCTTATAGCAACAGCTGGTGGTGGTACAGTAACATCTATAACTGCAGGCACTGGTTTGACAGGTGGAACAATTGCTACATCTGGAACTATTGCAATTGATTCTACTGTTGCAACATTAACTGGTACACAAACCCTCACTAATAAATCTTTAACTAGCCCAACAGTCACTGGTACTCTTACTGCTGGTGGTTCTGCAGGAACAAATGGTTATTATTTACAGTCTACTGGATCTGGTGTTCAGTGGTCAGAAGTTAGCACTACAATTGGATATAACAATTCATCCCTGTCATCATTTCCATCTGGAGATTACAACGGAGCAGATGCTTATGTTGGTCACAGTGGTTCTGCTAATGACGCTTTTGGAATAACACTTTTAGCAACATTTACGTGTATGGATCCAGTGGGATCGCTACAAACAACAGATCTTGGTGTATTAACATAAAGATAAATAGATTCGAGGAAATATAAATGCCAACACAAGTACAATTTAGAAGAGGGACTACTTCCCAGAATAATGCATTCACTGGTGCAGCTGGAGAACTCTCAGTCGATACAACACTAAATACGCTAAGAGTCCATGATGGCTCTACAGCAGGTGGAGTTGCACTTGTTAATTTAACTGCTGCTCAGACTCTAACAAATAAAACTCTTACTAGCCCAACCTTCACTGCCCCAGTTCTTGGAACTCCAGCATCTGGTACATTAACAAATGCCACAGGTCTTCCAATCTCCACTGGTGTTTCTGGGCTTGGTACTGGTGTCGCTACTTTCCTCGCTACACCATCTTCTGCTAATTTACTCTCTGCTATTACAGATGAGACAGGTTCTGGTGTTCTAGTGTTTGCCACTAGCCCAACACTAACAACTCCAATATTAGGTGTTGCTTCTGCCACTAGCATTAATAAAGTTGCTATTACTGCACCTGCTACTGGTTCTACACTAACAATCGCTGATGGTAAAACATTAACAGCAAGTAACTCGCTTACATTTACTGGTACTGATTCTACTTCTTTCGCATTCCCTGGAACGAGCGACACTGTTGTTACATTAACTGCTACTCAGACTTTAACTAATAAGACTTTAACAAGTCCGACTATGACAACACCTACATTGGGTGTTGCAAGTGCTACTAGCGTTAATAAAGTAGCGTTTACTGCTCCAGCAACTGGTTCGACTTTAACTATTGCCGATGGTAAAACTCTTACTGCTTCTAATACATTAACATTTACTGGTACTGATACTTCTTCTGTAGCATTTGGTACTGGTGGTACTGTTGTTTATACATCTAATAAATTATCTGTTCATGCAGCTACTACTTCTTCTGAATTAGCAGGAGTTATTTCTGATGAAACAGGTTCTGGTGTTCTAGTATTTGGTACTAGCCCTGCGATCACAACATCTTTAACTACACCAAGCACTTCGTTTGATCTTATCAATACGACTGCCACTACGGTAAACTTTGCTGGTGGCGCAACTACTCTTTCTATCGGTGCTGCGACTGGTACGCTAACAATTAATAATGCAAATACAGTTATTACTGGTAACCTTACTGTTAATGGAACAACAACTACTATTAATGCAACCACATTAACTGTAGATGATATTAATATTGAACTCGGCTCAACTGCAAGTCCTACTGACATTACTGCAGCTGGTGGTGGTATCACTCTTAAAGGTGCTACTGATAAAACAATTACATGGGGTGCAACTAATGGTTGGACTTCTACAGAAGATCTTAACGTCGCTACTGGTAAAATCTATAGAATTAATGGAACATCAGTTCTAAGTTCAACTACATTAGGATCAGGTGTTACTGGTTCTTCATTAACTTCTGTTGGAACAATTGCTACTGGTGTTTGGCAAGGTACATTAATCGGTTCCACTTATGGTGGTACTGGTGTAAATAACGGATCTAATACATTAACACTAGCTGGTAATGTTACTCACGCTGGTGCATTTGCTCAAACTTTTACTGCAACTGCTACAACTACTTTAACTCTACCAACCACTGGTACTCTTGCTACTCTTGCTGGTTCAGAGACATTTACTAATAAATCATTAACAAGCCCGACGGTAACTGGCACTCAGAATAATAATTCTCTTGTTTATGAAACTACATTTAGTCAGTCAGGTATTACTACTGCCACTGCTGTTCATAGTTTTGCTGTTGCAACATATCGTTCTGCTTCTTATGTATTTCAAATTACAAATGGAACATTCTATAAAATTGCTAAAGTATTAGTTGTTCATGATGGTACAACTGCTACTCAAAGTGATTCATACATTGATGATGTTGAGATTGGAACAGGGACTCAGAATACAACTTATGCGTTTGATATTTCTGGCGGTAACGTAAGATTATTAGTAACTGCTGCATCTGGTACAGCTACCGTAAAAGGTATGGTATCAATGATTGTGGTATAAAGGATAAAAAATGGCTGTTGGAACTAGAGAACAATTAAAACAATATGCGTTAAGAGCATTGGGTGCACCAGTGCTTGAGATTAACGTAGATGAAGATCAATTAGAAGATCGTCTTGACGAAGCATTGGAATACTTCAAACTATATCACTACGATGGTATTGAAAAACTTTACATGAAGCAAAAGATTCGTGCTTCTGAAATAGTCATACAACAATCTATTGCACAAACATTCCAATTGGAAGATATTATTACTGGTCAGACTTCTGGTGCAAAGGCAAAAGTTTCTCTGGAACTAGGTCGTCCATCTACTGGCACTTTACTGTTAGTTCGCAACATCACTGGAACTTTCCAAGCTGGAGAAACTATTCTCGCTGGAGCAGGACAATCAGCCACTTTGGTTTCCGCAACTTTACGTGAGTATGATAATAAATATATTGCGATTGATGACTGGGTATACGGTATTACTCGTGTTCTTCCATTCTCTCAGGCATCGTCATCGAAGAATCTATTCGACTTACAGTATCAGTTACGCTTGAACGACTTATATGACTTGTCGTCAACTTCAATCGTTTACTATAAAACAGTGATGGGTCACTTGTCCATGCTAGACTTAGAGTTAAATGGTCACACACTATATCGTTTTAATCGTTTACAAGGTCGTTTGTATCTAGATATTAACTGGGAAACTGATATTCCACTTGGTGATCATATCGTAGTTGAGGCATATCGTGCATTGAATCCTGCAGACTTTACTAAAGTTTGGAATGAAGCATGGCTTAAACACTACGTAACTGCATTGTTCAAGAAACAATGGGCAACCAATCTTAAGAAATTTTCTGGTATTCAACTTCCTGGTGGTGTTACATTAGATGGTGATAAACTGTACGATGAAGCAAACACAGAAATTAAAGATCTAGAAGATGAACTACAAAATAAATCAGCACCTCTAGAATTTTTCCTTGGATAATTAATGCCAACCAATGTTTATTTTACACAGGGAACTAAGAACGAACAGTTCCTAGTTGAAGACCTGATCATTGAATCGTTAAAGATTTTTGGTCAGGAGATGTTTTACATCCCAAGAACATTGGTTTCAAAAGATGAAATTCTTGGTGAAGATCGTCTATCAAAATTTACTTCATCATTCCCAATTGAAATGTATTTTGAGAACGTAGATTCCTTTGCTGGTCAGGGTGCGTTCATTCAGAAGTTTGGTTTAATGATGGAACAGTCAGCAACACTGGTTGTTGCTCGTAGACGCTGGGAACAATTAGTTGGTCGTTATGGAGTTACTCAAATTCCTACTCGTCCAAACGAAGGTGATCTACTTTATTTCCCATTGACTAAAGGTTTGTTTGAAATCAAATTCGTACAACACCAAGATCCATTCTATCAGCTTGGTAAACTTTATGTTTATAAACTACAGATTGAACTCTTTCAATATGCTTCTGAAGCGATTGATACTGGTATTGCTTCTATTGATGCGTTTGAAACACTGAAGACGTTCAATACAAATACAACTCGTACACCATATGGTGAGGTAACTTCTATTACAGTTACTAATCAGGGTGCTGGTTATACTTCTGTTCCAACAGTATCATTCACTGGTGGTAGTGGTTCTG
>Ga0114975_10003189_pt1 | contig 11015 bp, 11 predicted proteins | sample S_130626_EF_Meta_FD_87031 | JGI IMG/M metagenome (GOLD analysis project Ga0114975, IMG submission 87031) | Freshwater microbial communities from Lake Simoncouche, Canada to study carbon cycling - S_130626_EF_MetaG | ecosystem: Environmental > Aquatic > Freshwater > Lake | place: Lake...
ACGATGGGCGACTCGCGGACTATTTCGGACGCCATCGCCGCGATTGACGCGGTCGAGTACGTCGTTCTCACCGCCGGATCGTTCGACATGCTCGCCGAAGTGGTGTGCGAGGACGATGACAGCCTGCTCGCTCTCCTCAACGGTCAAATACGGACGGTGCCCGGTGTCGTCCAAACCGAAGTCTTTACCTATCTACAACTGAAAAAACAGCAATACAATTGGGGAACTCGCTAGAGTCCTCACCTACATTACGGAGTTGATAAAAATGGCTTTCCTTACCAAGAAGCCGAAAGTAGCGAAGTCCCCTGCGGGCAAAGCTAAAAAGGCAGCGTCGCCGATCAAGCCCCAGTCCAAAGGCGAGATTGCAAAAGATCCGTTGCAGCAAATGGCGAAAGACCACTTGTGGATGCACTTTGCTCGTCAGTCCGGCATGGAGTCGGGAAATGGCGTACCCATCATCGCGCGCGGTGAAGGTCACCACATCTTTGACTCGACCGGTCGCAAGTACATCGACGGCCTCTCGGGTCTGTTCGTTGTCAACGCGGGCCACGGTCGTAAGCGTTTGGCCGCCGCCGCTGCGAAGCAAGCGGAAGAACTGTCGTTCTTCCCCCTCTGGTCGTACGCGCACCCGTCGGCGATTCGTCTCGCAGACCGCTTGGCCGACTACGCACCCGGCGACCTCAACCGTGTCTTCTTCTCGACCGGCGGTGGTGAAGCAGTCGAGACCGCGTTCAAACTCGCCAAGCACTACTGGAAGCTCCAGGGTTTCCCCATGAAGACCAAGGTCATCTCGCGCAACATCGCCTACCACGGCACACCTCAGGGTGCGCTTGCCATCACGGGACTTCCCGGGATGAAGGCAATGTTCGAGCCACTTGTCCCCGGTGCGCACCACGTTCCCAACACGAACATCTACCGCGCCAAGGAACAGGGCTACATGGGCGAGATCACGGACGATCTCTTCGGGATGTGGGCCGCGAACGAGATTGAGCGCATGATCGAGATGGAAGGCCCCGACACTGTCGCCGCCGTCTTCCTCGAGCCCGTTCAGAACGCTGGCGGTTGCTTCCCTCCCCAGACGAACTACTTCAAGCGCGTTCGTGAAATCTGCGACAAGCACAATGTCCTTCTCGTGTCCGACGAGGTCATCTGTGCATTCGGTCGCATCGGTGAAATGTTCGCCTGCAACGCGTTCGGATACGAGCCCGACATGATCACGTGTGCCAAGGCAATGACCTCTGGTTATTCGCCGATTGGTGCGACCATCATCTCGGATCGCATCTACGAACCGTTCAAGCACGGACAGGTTTCGTTCCCCCACGGTTACACGTTCGGTGGTCACCCGGTTTCGGCCGCGGTTGCCATGGAGAACCTCGACATCTTCGAAGAAGAGGACCTCAACGGAAACGTTCGCCGCAACGCGCCCGCCTTCAAGGCAACTCTCGAGAAGCTCAAGGACATCCCGATCGTCGGTGACGTTCGCGGTGCCGGATACTTCTACGGAATCGAACTCGTCAAGGATCAGGCCACCAAGGAAACGTTCAACGATGCCGAAGCCGAGCGTTTGCTGCGCGGCTTCCTGTCGAAGGCGCTCTACGAGGCTGGACTTTACTGCCGTGCGGATGACCGAGGAGACCCGGTTGTTCAGCTCGCTCCCCCGTTGACCATCGGCCAGCCCGAGTTCGACGAGATCGAGCAGATTATGCGCGACGTACTCACGCGCGCAACCAACCTGCTCTGAGTAAATGAACGCTGTCTCGTTTTGGCACGAGGCGGTCGACCTTTCCCCGAGGCCGGCGCTCGATGGTGACACTGAAGTTGATGTCGCAATCATCGGCGCCGGTCTGACGGGACTGTGGACCGCATATTACCTGCAGAAATCTGATCCATCGCTGTCCATCCTCGTCATGGATAAGCACATCGCCGGATTCGGTGCGTCGGGGCGCAACGGCGGCTGGGCGAGCGCGCTCTTTCCGCAAGCCACACCGTCGCTCATTTCGCGCTACGGATTCGACAAGGCCAAGGCTCTGCGTGACGCGATGGTCGGGTCCATTTCCGAAATCGGCCGTGTTGTGGCCGCCGAAAAGATCGACTGCGACTGGGTCCACGGTGGGACGCTGGTTTTTGCGCGGACACGACTGCAGGAAAAGATGCTACGCGCTGAAGTTGCCGAGGCGAAAGAACTCGGGATTGACAACCTCGAATGGCGCGGTGCCGACGAAGTTGCTGCGGGTGGCGCCCGCGGTGCGTCCTACACGCCCGATTGCGCTCGCGTACACCCCGCAAAGCTGGTTCGCCGCGTCGCGGAAATCGTCGAGTCGCGCGGTGCACAAATTGCCGAGAACACCGAGGTTATTTCGTGGTCGAAGGGTCACGTTGTCACCGACCGCGGAAACGTGAAGGCGAAGCACATCATCAACGCGACCGAGGGGTACGGCGCGACCATCGCCCAGACCAAGACTCGTATCCTGCCGCTATACTCGCTCATGATTGCGACCGAACCGCTGCCCGACGCCGTGTGGGATGAGCTCAAAATTGAGCACGGACAGACCTTCAGCGACGGTCGCAACCTCATCATTTACGGTCAGCGAACCGCCGACAATCGATTCGCATTCGGCGGACGCGGTGCGCGGTACCACTGGGATTCGAAGATACGGCCCGAGTACGACCAGGTGGAGAGCGTATTCCTGCACCTCACCCGCACTCTGCGTGAGATGTTCCCGCAGATTGCCGACCAAATCGTGGTCACCCATCGCTGGGGAGGACCGCTGGGTGTTCCCCGCGACTGGCACGCACACGTCGCTTACGATCCCGCAACCGGATTGGGCAGCGCCGGCGGCTATGTTGGCGACGGGCTGTCGACGACAAATCTCGCTGGGCGAACCCTCGCCGACCTCATCACGGGCAAGAACACCGCACTCACGGCACTGCCGTGGGTTGGTCACCGTTCCCCCAGTTGGGAGCCTGAGCCACTGCGCTTCATCGGCGCGAATGCGGGCCTGCTGGGCATGACGGCAGCAGATATCGAAGAGGGAATCACCGGACGCCCCTCGATCATCGCCCGATTGCTTGGCCCGCTTACCGGCCACTAAGCATTAACCTGAAGAGGTGTTGCGCAACTACCTGACTCCGGGCTGGGGACGTCGTGTCGGCGTTGTCATAGCGACGGTGTCGATTGCGACACAAGTACTCGTCCTTTCCGTGGGCGCGTGGGCATTTGCCAATAGACCGACCATCCGCGACTGGCTCGTGGTGGGAAAAGTCATCCCGTCGGCAACTCTCGAGACCTACGTTTCCGAAGCGGGAATGTCATCCGCCGGTCGGTTCTATCTGTACGCGGCCAAACCTGAACTTCACACGACGTCGACATTCGCCAAGTCGTGCCCCGGCAAAGAAATCGGCGTCGCCGTGTTGGGGTGTTACATCTCGGGCACCGATCGTATCCACCTGCTCGACATCACCGACCCGGCCTTCGACACGATGGAACCCGTCGTCGCCGCGCACGAAATGCTGCACGCCGTTTGGGTTCGATTCGACGCGGCTGAACGTGACCGTGTTGCCGCGGCCGTAGAAAAATCGTACGAAACGATTAATGACCCCGTTCTCGCCAAACGCCTTAGCGTTTACGAGGACGCGTCGGGCAACATCGATGTCGAAGAACTGTTCGCCGTGTTGGGGACCGAGGTTGCTTTGGTCGGCGAGGATCTCACCGCCGTCTACGACCGGTACTTCGATCGGCGCGGGGCTGTCGTGGCACTCGCGGTTGAGGCGGCCACCGTCATCTCGACCATTGTCGATGAAATCACCCGCGTCAGCAGCGAGATCGTGGCGCTCGAGGGGGAGATTGTCGCGGCACGACGTGCCTACGACAAAACGATGGTGGCGCTCACCGCGGACATTGCGACGTTCAACCGCAACGCCAACAAATCCGGCTACTACCAGTCTCAGTCGGCTTTCGATCGGGACAGAAACGCGTTGAAAAAGAGGTCGGACGCGGCGGAGGCCTCGCGCCTGGCGATCAACGCACAGGTCGATGAATACAACATCCTTGTCGGGCAGTTGGAAGTCCTCAACGGTCAAGCAATGGCGCTCAACACGGCGTTGGGCGTCGACGTCAGCACGCTCGCACCCGTGAGCGAACCGACCGATTTTCCCGAGGGTTGATTCCGCGAGACTTGTCCACCGAAACACTGACACACGATTCGCACTGGACCCAAACAGATAATCTCGACACATGACACATTTTGACTCCATCATCCGCATGGATAGCCCCCTCGGGCGGCTCGAGCTACTTTCCCTCGACGGCAAAGTCGTCGGCGTCGAAATTGAACGCCGAGGCCGGCTCACTCACGACGGGGAACCCGCCTCGTCCTCCCCCGTGCTCGACAAGGCGCGAAAGCAAATAGACGAGTATTTCGCGGGCAAGCGGAAATCGTTTCAGATTCCCGTCTCGCTCAGCGGCACCGAATTCCAACATTCCGTGTGGTCAGCAGTGACGGACATCCCGTTCGGCAAGGTTCTCTCGTATGGCGAAGTGGGTCACGAAACCGGCCGCCCAACCGCGGGGCGTGCCGTTGGCGGTGCCGTCGGTGCGAACCCGGTGCCCATCATCATCCCGTGTCACCGGGTACTCGCCTCCGACGGTCGAATCACCGGGTATTCCGGCGGTAACGGCATCGAAACCAAAGCCTGGCTGCTCGACCACGAAGGAATCCCTCACCGGTGACGGCCCTCGTCGTCGGTGAGGACGGTCTCGCGCGCTGTTGGTGGTGCGGAACCGATCAGCTTTACGTCGACTATCACGACACCGAATGGGGTGTTCCCGTTCACGGCGACCGCGAGATGTTCGAACGGCTCACCCTCGAGGCTTTCCAGTCAGGTCTCTCGTGGATCACCATCCTCAAGCGTCGCGAAACGTTCCGTTTGGCCTTTGCGGGATTTGATCCGCACGTCATTGCCGGATTCGGACCCGCGGATCGCGAACGGTTGATGAACGATCCGGGAATCATCCGCAACAACGCAAAGATTGATGCCACCATTCACAACGCCGCCATCGTCGCCGACATGATTGATCGCGAACCCGGCGTCTTGGACGAACTCATCTGGTCGCACGCGCCGAAGACGAAACCCCGTCGCGCGACCCGCGCCGACATCCCCGCCGTCACAGCCGAATCGGAGGCGTTAGCGAAAGCGCTCAAGAAGCGGGGTTTCCGTTTCGTCGGGCCCATCACCGCCTACGCGCACATGCAGGCGGTCGGTGTCGTCAACGATCACGTTGACGGTTGTCACCGCTTGCCTTAAGGTTGAGTCATGAATTTTAGTGAGGCAGACCCCGCCATCCAGCAGTTCATTCAGGACTATTTCGACGTGATGCACTTTCAAGACATGGGTTTGTTCGATCGCGTGTTTCACAAGGAATGCGTCCTGTATTCCACTCAAACCGGAGAGCTGAACATTCGCCCCTACGCGGTTTATCGCGAGGCCGTGGCGAACCGTGAGTCCCCTGCCGAGTTGGGAAATGCTCGGGACGACCGCGTGCTGATGTTCGATCAAGTATCGCCCACTCTCGCACTCGTGAAGCCACAACTTCAGATGTTTGGAGGCGTCATGCAGGACTACCTCAATCTAATTTTTCTGGACGGACAGTGGTGGATTATCTCGAAGCTGTGGGAGAGAGTCGGCAACGTCAGTTAAATCGTGAGTTGAATTGCCGTGTCGTTCAACTCAATCGCAAAACCGTTCACTGTGGCCCAGTCCGCGAGTGCGTCGGCGTTCAGGATGCTTGGCGAATCGGACACGAGCGCGCGAACGAGTTCGCCCTTGTGAATCTTGTTGAAGTGGTTGAGGGCTTTGCCGCCTTTGGCCGATACGACGTCGAGGTACGCCGATGGAACATCGGCGGGGATCGGGGCAAGAGCACGGTAGCCCTCGGAACGGCAGTCGAGGACCCAGTCCCCCGCCGCCATCTCAACAATCGCGTCTTGAACCTGCCCCAACCAATAATCCTTGAGAGCGACCCCGTTGACTTTTGTGTCAAACGACAAACGATACGTGGGAATCTCGTCGGCGGACGAGATGATTCCGAACAGCGCTGAGTGAACGAATATGTGTTTCGCAGCCCAATCGCGCTGGCTAGCAGTCCAATCGGCGACACCGATCGCGGAATACAAGACTCCGGTGTATCGGTCGATGGCCGGCATCAGAGGAGCGTCCACAAATACGTTGTTGGCCAGTTCTTCAATGGACTTGGGCCCCAGTTTCAGGGCTTTCGCCGCGGCCTGCGGCGCGTCACGACACCACGACTCCAGCGCCACCATCAGGTCGATGCGCCCGGGGTTCTGAACCGTAAAACTGAGGGCGGGCAACCCGGTGTTGGGTCGCCCACCCTTGAGCTTTGTTTCCGAGGGCGGAAGCAGAAGGCGCACTAGGCGACCAGTTCCGCCTGGCTGGCGACGACCATGACGGTGTTGTGCTCGACGGAGAGGAAACCTCCGTCGGCCTTCGCCAGGATTATGCCCTTGTCAGCTGTGTGGATCCGAACCTCTCCGGACGTCAAGATTCCGAGCAACGGTTCGTGTCCCGGAAGGATTCCCAACTCACCCTCGGTGGTGCGGGCAACCAGCATGGTCGCCTGACCCGCCCAGACCTCACGGTCTGCGGCGACGACGCGCACCTCGAGTGACGATGTTGACACGATCTAGCCGTTTTCCTTCTGGATCTGTGCCCACTTCTCTTCGACGTCGCTGATGGGGCCGACGTTGAAGAACGCCTGCTCGGCGACATGGTCGAATTCACCCTTGGCGATCGCGTCAAACGACTCGATGGTTTCCTTCAAGGGAACCGTCGAACCCTCAACACCGGTGAACTTCTTCGCCATGTAGGTGTTCTGTGAAAGGAACTGCTGGATGCGACGTGCGCGCGAGACGGTGATCTTGTCTTCTTCCGAAAGCTCGTCAACACCGAGGATCGCGATGATCTCCTGGAGTTCCTTGTTCTTCTGAAGTATCTGCTTGACCGTCGTGGCCACGCGGTAGTGGTCCGCACCGATAAAGCGCGGGTCGAGGATACGACTCGTCGATGTCAGCGGGTCAACAGCGGGGTACAGCCCCTTCGACGCGATTTCACGGGAAAGTTCCGTGGTCGCGTCGAGGTGGGCGAACGTCGTTGCCGGAGCCGGGTCGGTGTAGTCATCGGCGGGGACGTAGATCGCCTGCAGCGAGGTGATCGAGTGTCCGCGGGTCGACGTGATGCGCTCCTGGAGGATTCCCATTTCGTCGGCGAGGTTGGGCTGGTAACCCACAGCCGACGGCATACGACCGAGAAGGGTCGACACCTCGGAACCGGCCTGAGTGAATCGGAAGATGTTGTCGATGAAGAGCAGAACGTCTTGCTTCTGCACGTCACGGAAGTACTCCGCCATTGTCAGAGCCGAAAGGGCGACGCGAAGACGCGTTCCCGGCGGCTCGTCCATCTGGCCGAAGACGAGTGCGGTCTTGTCGAAGACGCCCGCTTCTTCCATTTCGTGGATGAGGTCGTTTCCTTCACGGGTGCGCTCACCGACACCAGCGAACACCGACACTCCACCGTGGTCCTGGGCGACACGCTGAATCATTTCCTGGATGAGGACGGTCTTGCCGACGCCGGCACCACCGAAGAGGCCGATTTTTCCACCCTGGACGTAGGGGGTGAGAAGGTCGATGACCTTGATTCCGGTTTCGAAGAGCTGTGTCTTGGACTCGAGCTGGTCGAACGCCGGGGGCTTGCGGTGAATCGGCCACCGCTCCTTGATTTCGACCTTCTGCTTGGGGTCTCCGTTGAGGATTTCACCGAGAACGTTGAACACCTTGCCCTTTGTGACGTCGCCGACGGGCACCGAGATGGGTGCACCCGTGTCGGAAACCTCTTGACCGCGGACGAGTCCGTCGGTCGGTTTCAGGGCAATCGCACGGACCAGGTCATCACCGAGGTGTTGTGCAACCTCGAGCGTCAACACAATCTCAACGCCGTCCAGCGTGTAGGTGGTCTTCAGTGCGTTGTAGATGTCGGGAATCGCGTCGTGCGGAAACTCGATGTCAACAACGGGTCCGGTGACACGTGCGATTCGTCCAATCGCTGTCGTTGTCTTCGTGGCCATGATCGTCCTTCTTGTCGGTTGTTACTTTGCCGAGACCAGGGCGTCGGCGCCGCCGACGATCTCGGAAATTTGTTGGGTGATTTCGGATTGACGCGCATTGTTCGCGAGTCGGGTGTAGTTCTCGATGAGCTTGTCGGCGTTGTCCGTCGCGCTCTTCATTGCTTTCTGACGTGCGGCGTGCTCTGCAGCAGCCGACGACAGCATTGCGGCGAAAATTCGGTTCTCGATGAACACCGGAAGAAGTGTGTCGAGGACCTCGAAACCGTCTGGTTCGAATTCGTACAGTGGCAAAATTTCGACGCCGGTCGGAATCGGTGCATCCGCATCAGCTTCGACGACCTCGAGCGGGAGGAGTCGCAGCACCGACGGTACCTGTGAGACGAGGTTGACGAAACGGTTGTAGACGAGGTGAATCTCGTCCACTCCGCCCTCGTCATACGACTTGAGGAAGTGCGCGATGACAGCATCCGAAATTTCCCGAGCGGTTTCGACCTCGGGGCGGTCAGTACCGCCGATCCAATCGCGTTCCCACTTGCGCTGACGGAACGAGAAGTAACTGAGGGATTTGCGGCCAACGAGGTAGTAAACGACCTCTTTGCCTTCGTCCTTGAGTTTCTCGGCCAGTTCACCGCTTTCGCGCAGCACCTGCGACGAGAACGCCCCGGCCAATCCGCGGTCCGAGGTGAACACGACGACCGCCGCGCGACGCGGGGTGTCGGTCTGGGTCGTGAGCGGGTGATCGACGTTCGAACCGACAGCGACGGCGGTGACGGCACGCGTCAAAGCCCTCGTATACGGCGCAGCCGCGTTCATGCGCGTCTGTGCCTTCTGAATTCGAGACGCCGAGATGAGTTCCATCGCACGCGTGATCTTCTTCGTGGTCTGTGCCGACTTAATCTTCTGTCGGTAAATACGAAGTTGTGCTCCCATGGTTCCCCTCCTCTCGGTCTATCTCTGAATTAGCTGCGTTTGCGCGGCTTGACGATTTTGGCTTGTTCAACGTCGGCATCGGCCATGGCGTCGAACTCTTCCTTGCCAGCCTTCACACCGCCGCCCTTGCCGCCCTGAAACGCGGTGATAAACGTGTCGACGGCCGATTCGAGGTCGGCTTCGGTCTTGTCGTCGAGCACGTTGGTCTCGCGAAGCGTGTCAAGAATCTTGGTGTTGCGTCGAAGGTGCTCGAGCAACTCCTTCTCGAACCGAAGAACGTCGGAGACCTCGAGGGTGTCGAGCTTGCCCTTCGTTCCGGCCCAGATCGAGACGACCTGCTCCTCGACAGGGTACGGCGAGTACTGCGGCTGGCGCAGTAGCTCGGTCAGGCGCGCACCGCGTGCGAGCTGGCGACGGCTGGCGGCATCGAGGTCGGAGGCGAACATCGCGAACGCTTCGAGCGAACGGTACTGCGCCAGTTCGAGCTTCAACGTTCCCGAGACCTTCTTGATCGACTTGACCTGAGCGTCTCCACCGACTCGCGACACCGAGATTCCGACGTCGACGGCAGGGCGCTGGTTGGCGTTGAACAGGTCGGACTGCAGGAAGATCTGTCCGTCGGTGATCGAGATCACGTTGGTGGGAATGTACGCCGAGACGTCATTCGCCTTGGTTTCGATGATGGGCAGTCCCGTCATCGAACCGGCACCCAGCGCGTCCGAGAGCTTTGCGCAACGCTCGAGGAGTCGCGAGTGTAGGTAGAAGACGTCACCGGGGTACGCCTCTCGGCCCGGCGGACGACGAAGCAGAAGTGATACGGCACGGTAGGCCTCCGCCTGCTTTGACAGGTCATCAAAGATGATGAGGACGTGCTTGCCGGCATACATCCAGTGCTGCCCGATGGCCGAGCCGGTGTACGGGGCGAGGTATTTGAATCCCGCGGGGTCCGAAGCGGGAGCGGCGACAATCGTCGTGTACTCCATTGCCCCGGCTTCTTCCAGGGCACCCTTCACCGCGGCGATGGTCGAACCCTTCTGGCCGATGGCAACGTAGATGCAGCGAACCTGCTTGTTGGTGTCTCCCGACTCCCAGTTCGCTTTCTGGTTGATGATCGTGTCGACGGCGATGGCGGTCTTACCCGTCTGACGGTCACCGATGATGAGCTGACGCTGTCCGCGGCCGATGGGAATCATGGCGTCGATCGCCTTGATTCCGGTCTGCAGCGGTTCGTGAACCGACTTACGCGCCATAACGCCGGGAGCCTGCAGCTCGAGGGCGCGGCGACCCTCCGACTTGATGGTTCCGAGCCCGTCAATCGGATTTCCGAGCGGGTCGACGACGCGGCCGAGGTATCCCTCGCCGACGGGGACCGAAAGGACCTCGCCCGTGCGGGAAACTTCCTGGCCGGCCTGGACGCCGGTGAATTCGCCGAGGATGACGGTACCGATCTGATCCTCGTCAAGGTTCAGGGCGAGACCAAGGGTTCCGTCCTCGAACTTGATGAGCTCGTTCGCCATAACGCCGGGAAGCCCGTCGACGTGCGCGATGCCGTCACCGGCGTCGATGACGTGTCCGACTTCCTTTGCGCTCGACTTAGACGGTTCGTACGACTTCGCGAAGTCGCCAAGCGCCTTGCGGATGTCGTCCGGGTTGATAGTGAGTTCAGCCATGGTTTTTCCCTTTGTGTGGCGGGCTAGCCCGCGAGTTTCGAGGAGAGTTCTGTGAGTCGCGAGCGGATGCTCGCGTCAATGGTGTCGTTTCCGACCTGGATGGTGAATCCGCCGAGAATGTCCGCATCGACAATTTCATCGATGTGGTGTTCTCGGTTGTAACGCGTGGACAGGATCCCGAGGACACGGCCACGCTGTGCGGTGTCAAACGCCTGTGCAACGGTCACGACCGCAACCCCGCGTCCGCGCTGGTCGGCGACGAGCGTCTCAGCGTGTGACAG
>Ga0114975_10003191_pt1 | contig 11012 bp, 10 predicted proteins | sample S_130626_EF_Meta_FD_87031 | JGI IMG/M metagenome (GOLD analysis project Ga0114975, IMG submission 87031) | Freshwater microbial communities from Lake Simoncouche, Canada to study carbon cycling - S_130626_EF_MetaG | ecosystem: Environmental > Aquatic > Freshwater > Lake | place: Lake...
CGCGTCGTAAGCGCGCAGCGGCGAAGCTCCAAGTGTAATCGCGAGCTTTTTCAGCTGCCTTTGCTCCCATTGCAAGAGCCATAGTGGGATGCGCCAACAGCTCATCTATGTGTTCTGCAAATAGCGCCGAGTCACGACGAGGAACCAGGTAACCAGTTTCTCCGTCATCAATGATGGTGAGAAGTCCGCCCACTGCACTTGCCACAACAGGGATGCCACATGCTGCGGCTTCAAGTGCCACCAAGCCAAAACTCTCGCTACGACTCGGCACAACCACTACGTCGGCAGCTCGATAGTACGTAGACAACATGTGGTGCGCTTGTGGTTCAACAAAGCGGATGTTGTTGTGTACGCCAAGACCACGCGCAAGTTGCATGACCTTTACCATCTCTTCGTTTCCATCGCTGCCACTGGCTCCACCCACCACAATGAGTTGTGCATTCTTTGCGTGCAACTGAGCCAGTGCCTGTACAGCAACGTCAAGACCTTTCAGCGGTTGAATGCGGCCAACAAAGAGCAAAACAGGAACATCGAATGCAATGCCCAAAGCATGCCGAGCACCACGTTTTTCACCCGGTGCGAAAAATGCGTGCTCTACTCCTGGTGCAACAATTTCTAATGTTCCGGGTGGGTTGCCGTACAAATCGATGAATTGACGTTCTTCTTCTGTGCATGAAACACAAATTGCATCTGCACAACCAATGATGTCTGATTCACTTTTCTCACGAATATCAGATTCAAAATCGCCACCTTGAGCTTTAACGCGCGCAAGAGTATGAAAAGTAGTAACTAAAGGAAGGTCTAAGTCGTGTTTGAGTTGATGGGCCGATAAACCCGACAACCAATAATTGGCATGCAGCACATCAACACCACCGGAAGCCACAATATGTGCACGAACATTTTCTGTGAACTCATCAACAACTGAGAGAAGCTCATTCTTCGGCAATTCAAAACTTCCAGCGGGAATGTGCACCACCCGATGATTGGGTTCAACATTGACCACATCAGGCAGACCTTCTTGCCAAGCACGCGTGTAAGTGGTGCAATCTAAACCAGCATGAGCAAGTGCCGACACGAGTTCACGTACGTACACGTTCATGCCGCCACCATCGCCAACCCCCGGCTGAGCCAAGGGTGAGGTGTGCATCGAGATCACTGCAACGCGCTTCATGGGAAGGTCAACCTATCGTCGGATTCACGTATGACCGATAGACGCTTAAAAGGGTCTCTTTTTGTACCGCCGAGAGTTGAGCATCGCCTTGAATTGCCGCTTCCACCGAGCTTGCTACTGCCTCTGCTTTGTGCTCAGAAAAGCGCTCTGCGTCGCCGTCCAAGATGCCGGCTTGTACATACAAGGTTTCTGCTGAAATCTGTAACGCCTTTGCTATTTGCTGCAAAATATCGGCTGACGGCTTACGCAAGCCGCGCTCAATTTGCGACAAGTAGGGATTCGATATGCCAGCGATGCGCGAGAGGTCTCTAATGGATTGCTGAGCAGCTTCGCGACGAACCCGAATGAATTCACCCAGCTCAAAGAGGCGTTGATCCATTATTCCAACAAAGAATTGATATTGGCGCCGCCATTTTTATAGCGAGCCACAAGTTCCGAACTCAATTCATCAATTTGTCCAAAGAGAGATTTGCGATCTGTTGACTGCACCATTTCAAAAGCTTCCAGTGCAACAACGAGTGTATCAAGTTCCCCCAATGAGAGTTCTGCAAAGTCGGCGAAATGGTAGGTATCGCACAGTGTGGTGAGTTCCGCTAAGCGCGGGTGATGTGCAGGAACTTCAGTATCTCGTGGCGGACGCGCAGAGCCCCCACCTTGCTGTTGACCAAAAACTGCAGCCAACTGTTCTGGTTTGGCGTCGAGAGATTGTCCTGCTCCGCGTTTTTGTTTCTCTTCTCGCACCACATCGAGTCGACCTTGAGCAAGGCGTCGCACAAATGACACTGCATCTTCTTCATTTTGAAGTTCAGTGCGCAACGAGCGCAGTTCTTGAAGTGTGAGCGATGCAGGATTCATGGCGTCAAAAACCTAGATCTCGAAAAATTGGCGATATGCGTACTCTAGAGCCCACCGGAAACCGGGGGAAGGACAGCCACTTCATCACTGTCTCGCACAGCCGTCTCTCGGTCTACTTCTTCACCATTGAGCCACACTCGACATGTAGCAAGCACCTCAGCAAACCCGCTGCCGTAGCGCTCAACAGCCGCATCAAGGAGAGCGCCTACCGATTTTTCAGGAAAAGTGTCGCTCCCGCACCCCGCAGCCTCTCGAGCCGATGCAAAAAGTCGCAAAGTTGCCATCAATGAGAGCGTACAGAATGAAATCTGTTGCCCTTCTAGCCAATAACCTGCAAGTCGTGCCTGAAACAGCTCCTGCTCGCCTTTTGCTCGTTCGTCACGGGCAATCCGAATGGAATGCACTCGGCAAAATGCAGGGGCATGCCGATTCGCCACTCTCGCCAGAAGGTCGCAAACAAGCACGCAATGCAGCCCGCCGCCTCGGCGTCTTTGACCTCATTATTTCTAGCGATCTCTTACGAGCAAGCGAAACCGCCAACCTCATTGCCGAAGAAATGGGCCTCAGCGTGCTCCCCCCGCATCCAGGCTTACGAGAAATTAACGTTGGCCCCTGGCAGGGCCTCACTCGACGAGAAATCGACAAAAAGTTTCCTGGCTATGTAGAACACGACATGCGTCCCCCTGGTTATGAACCAGACCATGAAGTTTTTTCTCGTGTCAGTAGCGCGCTATTCGATATTGCGCGCGACCACCCAGGGGCGATGGGGCTCGTGGTCACCCATAGTGGCATCATTCGTGTCATGCGCCGCACACTTGGCTACCCCGATCAACGCAATCACCGCAACCTCGAAGGTTGTTGGTTCACCTTAAATCTTGACGGGCGCATTGAAGTGTCGGACTCTGTCAATATTTTGCGCAACACCACCACTAGCGACACGCTATAAATCGCATGCGATTCGACGATTCGTATTCGCCGTCAGTGCGTCAATACGTCACGATGCTCACCATTGCACGAACAAGTACTAATGCTTGTTATCGCTTCGCTCCACCATTCTTAGCAATCATTGCCCGCGGTTTTAACGTTTCCATTGCGCAAATGGGTATCGCGCTCACTATTGCCGAACTCACTGGTTTGGCATCGCCACTCATTGGGCATCGTGTTGATGCAATGACCCGCCGCCGTGCATTGCGACTCGGTCTCTATGGCGTTGCATTAGGAACCCTCATCACTGCAAGCGCACCTCACCTGGCTTTTTTCACCTTGGGCATTATTGTTCTTGCGGCTTCAAAGGTCGCTTTCGATGTTGCACTCGGCGCATGGGTTGCAGACCATGTTCCATGGAATCGACGTAGCAAGGTTGTTGGGTATACCGAAACATCGTGGGCCCTTGGCCTTCTATTGGGTGTCACAACAATGGGGCTCATTACCGCGGTCACCAACTGGCGTGTTGCATACATGGCAGGTGCAGTTGCTGTACTCATTTTGGGACTCATTGTGAGCAATCGACTCCCCGCCACCGACGATGCCATTCATGAACACAACGATGACCTCGAAATACATCTTGAGCACGGCGTCATGCGTCGTGGAAGTTGGTATGCCATTGCTTCGTGTTTCACCCTCATGGGGGCAAGCCAATGTATTTTCGTCACTTTTGGCCCGTGGCTAGAAGACACCTTCAATTACTCCGCTGCAAATATTGCAACAGTTGGTTTTGCTCTTGGTGCAGTAGAACTTTTTTCATCAACGTCGAGTGCGAAGTACACCGATGCGCTCGGTAAGGAAAAAAGTGTTGCTATTGGCGCTTCACTCATGGTGCCTGCAGCACTTCTTATTGCACTCGCAAGTCACAACATTGTGACTGGTCTCATTGGTCTATTAGTGGTGCTCATGGGTTTTGAATTTGCGGTTGTTAGTTTGCTTCCCCTTGGAGCTCAACTTGTACCTGGCAAACGTGGTCGCGGCATGGGGTTACTCATTGGTGCAGGAACATTGGGTCGCGCCACTGTGTCTATTGCTGCAACACGTTTATACGACCAACACGGAATACCACCTGCTGCTATTGGCGCCGGGCTTCTTGCACTGGGAACGGTGCTTCTCGTTTCTATGCACGCAAGAATTGCTGAGAAGTACTAATTACTGGGCCTAGCCGGCGTAGCGGTTGGTAATGGGCAATCGTCGATCTTTCCCAAAAGCCTTTGTACTCACTCGCACTCCTGGCGGGCACTGCCGCCTCTTGTACTCGTTCATGTCAACTAGTCGTGCAATGCGACGTACCAGCACTTCGTCGTAACCGCGCGCAATGATGTCACTTGCCGTGAGATCAAACTCGACATACATTTCCAAAATTGCATCGAGCACCTCGTACGCAGGAAGTGACTGATCGTCTCGCTGATCTGGTCGCAACTCTGCTGATGGTGCTTTGTCAATGATGGCACGAGGAATGAGCGACTTACCCGCACGTTCATTGACCCATTCGCACAGTTCATACACCGTGGTTTTAAGAACGTCTTTGATAATTGCAAAGCCACCGACCGAGTCGCCATACAAAGTGAAATAACCCACAGCAAGTTCACTCTTGTTCCCAGTGGTCAGCACCATCCACCCATGCTTGTTTGACAATGCCATGAGAATCATTCCACGCACTCGACTTTGTAAATTTTCTTCCGTGAGATCTTCGGCTTTGCCAACAAAATTTTCTTCGAGCATCGACAAGTACGCCGCAAAAGCTGGCTCAATAGGAACTGACTGACACTCAATATTTAAGTTTTGTGCAAGTTCAAAAGCATCGTCTTTCGAACCATCGCTTGAATATCGCGATGGCATTGACACGGCGTGTACGTGTTCGGCGCCAAGCGCCTCTACAGCAATTGCTGCCACAAGAGCTGAATCGATGCCACCCGAGAGTCCAATAACGACATCAGTAAAACCATTCTTTTTTACGTAGTCACGTGTTCCAAGCACTAACGCTGCATGAATGCGCTCTAATTCGGAACTTACCGTATTTTCTTCATGTTGTGCAGAAACAAACACAACATCACCTTGTGAAGTGACGTCACACACCATGAGATCTTCTGAGAAAGAAGAGGCACGAGCTTGAATGACTCCGTGCGCATCGGCAACTAACGAGCCACCATCAAAAACCAACTCGTCTTGTCCGCCAATTTGATTTACATATGCAACGACAACACCATTACTTCGCGCACGACTTGATACCAGTTCATCTCGTTGCGTTGGTTTGTTGCGATGAAATGGCGAGCCATTAATACTGATGCACAACTTCGCGCCTTGTTGTGCTTGCTGCTCTGTCGGGTCGCCTACCCACAGGTCTTCACAAATAGAAACAGCGAACGGAATACCGTTGCAGGAGAAAATATCTTGGATGCTTGGACCAGGAGTGAAATAGCGCTCTTCATCAAACACGCTGTAGTTCGGCAAAAGTTGTTTGCGGTAAACACCAAGAATTTTTCCATTTTGCGCAACGGCAGCAGCATTAAAAAGAATGCGCTCTTCACCACCTTCAACTTGCACCGCAACTGAATCGACAAAACCAATAACGGCAATGCAGTTGCCCGTTGCTTCCACAACGCTGTTGAGCGCGCGCATATTGTCGGCAAGAAATCCGGGCTTCAACACCAGATCTTCTGGGGGGTAACCCGTGATCGAAAGTTCAGGGAAGGCCACAATGTCGCAACCAGCGCCAACGGCCGTTGCGTACTCGCGCAAGATCAGCGCAACATTGCCCACCAGGTCGCCCACGGTGGGGTTGACCTGTGCAAGACCAACTCTCATCGCCGAACCTGGCATGAAGCGCCTAATTTGTGGGTTTCCAACACGTTCTCAGGCTACCGAACTCACTCTCACCCATGCACTTTGTATTAGGCGCCCCTTACATAAATGAGGACGCTTCACACAGAGTTAACAATTGAGAAATGGAAGTGAAACTGCTTCTTGGCAACATAGAGCAATCACTTCTGGGCTTTGGCTCAGTACCACCCATATGGAAGGAACTGCCGTGCCATTTCAGGCCGAATACATCTGGATCGACGGTGTGAAACCCACACCTACATTGCGTTCAAAAACCAAAGTCATGGCTGACGACGAAAAGATCTCCGTATGGGGATTCGACGGTTCATCAACAGAACAAGCTGGTGGCGATTCATCAGACTGCGTTTTGCGCCCAGTCTTTTCTTGCCCAGACCCCATTCGTGGCGGCAAGAACATCCTCGTCATGTGTGATGTTCTTCAAGCAAAAGACGACAGCCCACACCCAACAAACACTCGTGCTGCTTTAGCTGAACAAGCAAAGAAGTACGCCGATCAGGAAATGATCTACGGCATCGAGCAGGAATACACCATGTTGCGCCTTGATGGCACACCATTTGGTTTCCCTGTTGGTGGTTTCCCTGCTCCACAAGGCCCTTACTACTGTGGCGTCGGCGCAGGCCGCGTTGTGGGTCGTGAAATTATTGAAGAGCACACACAGGCTTGCATCGATGCTGGTCTCATGATCTCTGGCACCAACGCCGAAGTAATGCCTGGTCAGTGGGAATTCCAAATTGGACCCGCAGATGCATTAACTTGCAGCGACCACATGTACGTGGCACGTTGGCTCTTGCAGCGCATTGCTGAAGATTACGATGTAGTCATCTCATTTGCTGCAAAGCCAATGAAGGGCGACTGGAACGGTGCTGGTGCACACACCAACTTCTCCACCAAGGCAATGCGTAACGACACCAACTTGAAGGCCATCACTGCAGCATGTGAAGCCCTCGGCAAGCGCGTCATGGAACACGTCGATCACTACGGCGACGACATTGCAAGCCGCCTCACCGGAAAGCACGAAACTGCTCCGTACAACAAGTTCAGCTATGGCGTGTCTGACCGCGGAGCTTCTGTACGTATTCCATGGCAAGTTGGCCGCGATGGCAAGGGTTATGCAGAAGACCGCCGCCCGAACGCAAACGTTGACCCGTACACCGTTACCCGTCTCATTCTTGAGACCGTATGTGGCGCCGCATAAGCGCTTCTCGTACATAAAAAGTAGCAACCGGGGGGCCAATGTGCCCCCCGGTTCGCATTTACGCCAAAAACAGGCACACTGAGGAGATGTCAGAGATGCTCGAACAGCAACGTGAATATGTTTTACGCACAGTGGAAGAACGCGGTGTGCGCCTCGTGCGGTTGTGGTTCACCGACATATTGGGCAACTTGAAGTCGTTTGCCATTAGCCCTGCCGAATTAGAAAATGCCCTCGAAGACGGAATGACCTTCGACGGTTCGTCTATTGAAGGTTTCAGCCGTGTGCAAGAAGCCGACGTGCTTGCCATTCCCGACCCCAACACTTTTGAAGTTCTGCCGTGGGCCGACCCCAAAGGAACAGAAGCGCGTGTGTTTTGCAACATTCATAATCTCGACGGAACACCGTTCGATGCCGACCCTCGCCAAGTGCTGAAGCGCAACCTTGATGCCGCTGTCAAGCTGGGATATGCGTTTTATATTGCGCCCGACATTGAATACTTTTATTTCGCTCCTCCACAAAAAGGTGAGCTTCCTCAACCTCTCGATGAAGGTGGTTTCTTCGACCTCACCACTTCCGACATCGCAACTTCCTTACGCAAAGAAACCATACGCACTTTGGAAACAATGGGCATTCCCGTTGAATACAGTTTCCATGAAGATGCACCGAGCCAGCACGAAATCGATTTACGTCATACCGATGCTCTCACCATGGCCGACAGCATTATGACTTTCCGTCTCGCAGTGCGTGAAGTTGCTGCAATGCACAATGTGCATGCAACCTTTATGCCAAAACCTCTTGAAGGAGTGCAAGGTTCGGGCATGCACCTGCACTTGTCTCTCTTTAAAGGTGAAGACAACGCGTTCTACGACGAAAAAGATGCCTACAACTTGTCACCCACTGCAAAGTCATTTATGGCAGGTCTCTTGCGACATGCAGCAGAAATCACAGCGGTCACTAACCAAACTGTCAACAGTTACAAACGGCTTGTTCCTGGCTTTGAAGCACCTGTGCATATTTCGTGGGCACGCAACAACCGCAGTGGCCTCATTCGTGTGCCGGTACCTAAAAAAGGTAACGCCATGGCAACACGCATTGAATACCGTTCGCCCGATCCTGCTACTAACCCATACCTTGCGTTTTCCGTCATCCTTGCAGCAGGTCTGCGTGGCGTTGAACAGGGTTACACACTTCCCGCCGAAGCCGATGCGAACTTATTTGAAATGAACGATGCAGATCTCAACAAATTGAGCATTGAACAATTACCACAATCACTTTCTGACGCACTCAATATTATGGAACGCTCCGAACTCGTTGCAAGCGCGCTTGGCGAACATATTTTTGAATGGTTCTTGCGCAATAAACGTGCTGAATGGCGCGGCTACAAAACACAAGTCACGCCATTTGAACTCAACCGTTATCTTCGGTCGTTGTAGGTCTTTTTTCCACAATGGAATTCATCGTTGTATATCCCGAACCGGCAAACTCCGACCTTGCCCGCACCCTCGACATGTCGGGGTACCGCTGGAAGGCTGTGTCGTCGCCTGAACAAGCCTTAGAGCACGAGCCCACCACGGGTTGGGCTGGTGCTGTGGTCAACTGTGAAGACAACGCCGAAGCGGCATGGGCCTTTTGTCGTGCGCTACGTAAACGTGATGCACTCGCTTGCCCCATCTTGGTTCTCATTTCTGGTGCTGAACTTGGGCAACTGGAGTTGCGCGATGAAAACTTCGACGATTTCTGCATTACTCCATTCCATCCTCGGGAGTTAGAAGCACGCTTGCGTCATCTCACTCATTCCGAGAGCGCTGTGGTGCGCGCAGAGATGATTGACTACGCGGGTCTGAGCTTGAATCTCGAGACCTACCAGGCAACTTTTGAAGGCCAGCCCCTCGACCTCACCTACATGGAATACGAACTATTGAAGTTTCTTGCCCAGAACCCGGGCAAAGTTTTCACACGAGAAATTTTGTTGTCGCGAGTGTGGGGCTATGAGTACTACGGCGGTGCGCGCACAGTCGATGTGCATATTCGTCGACTCCGCGCAAAGCTTGGCGAAGAACATGCCAACCTCATTCAAACAGTACGCAGTGTGGGCTACCGCTTCGGGCAGTCGCGCTGGAATGGCTAATACTTTTAACTAGCCCGCAATTGCTTCATAGCCAAGCAACAGTGCAAAAAAGAAAAACGTTGCTGCTGCACCAATTTTAATGGTGCGCTCTGGAAGTCGTGCTCCCATTGCACGGCCAACCACAATTGCCAGCGCATCGGCAATGACCATTCCTACAGTGGAGCCCAACCATGTGCCCACAACACCTTCGCGAGTTGCCAAGGTAATGGTGGCAAGCATTGTTTTGTCGCCGAGTTCTGCGAGAAAAAATACAGTTCCTACCGCTATCACCACATGCTTCGCTGTTTTGTTTGCTCGTGCTGTGTCGTCGTCGGTAAGTTCATCGCCGCGCAGTGTCCATAGTCCGAAACCGACGAATGCAAGAGCTGCGACCGCGTTGATAGGACGTGTGGGTAGCGCTGCCCCCAACATTGCGCCAATGCCAACAGAGGCAAGGTGAACAAGAGCAGTGGCAAGCGTGATGCCAATGAGAACAGGAAGAGTTTTATAACGAGTGGCAAAAGCCAATGCCATCAACTGGCTCTTATCACCGAGCTCTGCAACAAAAATGACGCCAAGGCTGAGGAAAAAAGCGTGAAACACTAAGCGAGTTTCTGAATGCGTCGTGAATGAATGGCGTGTGTGCGCAACATCTCATCTACTTTTGTGCTCACTAGCTCCTTGTTGCGCACCACGGCTTTTCCCTGCACAATGGCGTCGCGTGCGCTGAGTGGCCCACAACGAAGCCATGCCTCAATGGGGTCGGCAAGCGCACCCGCAAAGGCCGGGCCAGTGAGTTGCCAAATGGCTAGGTCGCCCACAGCTCCAACACTTATTTCGCCAATTTCGCCAATTCGTCCTAGGCAACCGGCCCCGCCAATGGTGGCAACTTCTAAGGCCATGCGTGCTGTTCCGGCGTGTGCGCCACTTTTCAGTTTTGCGAGCAACATTGCTTGCCGTGCTTCTAACCACAACGATGCACTGTCGGCCGAGGAAGAGCCATCTACTCCAAGACCCACATGTACACCAGCAGCACGCATGTCGACCACTGGCGCTATACCTGACGCCAAAATGAGATTGCTGCTCGGGCAATGTGCTGCGCCTACTCCTGCTGCGCCTAAGCGTTTCACTTCATCTTCATTTGGCATCACAGAATGTGCCAACCAGGTTCTACTGGTACACCAACCTGTTCGCTCTAAATACTCCATGGGGCGACAACCGAATGTTGCAATGGAAAATGCATCGTCTTCGCTGTTTTCTGCAAAGTGCGTGTGTAAGCGCACATCCAGTTGTTCGGCAAGTTCGGCCGAACGCACCATGAGTTGCTCGGTCACACTAAAAGGTGAACATGGCGCAAGTGCAATGCGCACCATTGCCCCATGCGAGCGGTCGTGGTGTTGAGCTACTGCTTCAGCAGACAGGCGCAAAATATCGTCGTCATCTTGGACCACATCGTCAGGTGGAAGCCCGCCATCTTTCACACTCAACGACATTGAGCCACGTGTGGGGTGAAAGCGCATTCCTAGATCTTTTGCAGCATCAATTTCTGCAGTTAACAAATCACCTGCACCATGCGGGTGCAAATACAAGTGATCTGTTGAAGTAGTACAACCAGACAGTGCAAGTTCCGCAAGACCGACCCATGCGCTCACGTGAACTGATTCTTCATCGATAGCGCGCCACAATGGATATAACGTTTGTAGCCAACCAAAAAGAGGTGCATTGGTCATTGGTGGGTACGCGCGCGTGAGGTTTTGATACAGGTGATGATGCGTATTAACAAGCCCCGGTGTTACCAAACAGTTGCTTGCATCAATGACTTCTGCAGCTTCAGGTGGAACATCGAGAGAAGAACC
>Ga0114975_10003193_pt1 | contig 11006 bp, 9 predicted proteins | sample S_130626_EF_Meta_FD_87031 | JGI IMG/M metagenome (GOLD analysis project Ga0114975, IMG submission 87031) | Freshwater microbial communities from Lake Simoncouche, Canada to study carbon cycling - S_130626_EF_MetaG | ecosystem: Environmental > Aquatic > Freshwater > Lake | place: Lake...
CCTTTTAATCAATTTGGTATCGATAAAATTGATTTTCTTTTTGATGCCAATGATTCACAGAAGTTTGAGCCCATTAAAAAAGTGGCAAGCGGTGGTGAATTAAGTAGATTGATGTTATGTATTAAATCTTTGGTTGGAAAATCGATTGATTTACCAACGATGATCTTTGATGAAATTGATTCTGGTATTTCTGGCGAGCCTGCAAAACAAGTAGGTTTATTATTACAGGAATTGGGTCAAGCGCGTCAGGTACTTTGCATTACGCATCAACCTCAAATTGCAGCAAAAGGACAAGCACATTTATACGTGTACAAAGAACAAGAAGGCAAAACCACCCATACACATGTGCGTGCTTTAGCAGCTGAAGAGCGTGTGATTCATATTGCCCGAATGATTGGTGGTGACCCGCCAAGCAAAGCAGCTTTAGAGCATGCAAATGAATTACTTGCTTAACCTATATTAAGCGCTCTGAATGGCTTTTTTATAGGATATTATAATTATTTTTGCAAGAATTAAATAAACCCATAAAGATGGCACACAATTTATTAAAAGGTAAGAGAGGTATCATTACTGGCGCACTAGATAAAAATTCAATTGCTTGGAAAGTAGCAGAACAAGCACATGCTGAGGGTGCTACATTTGTGTTGACCAATGCCCCTATCGCAATGCGTATGGGAGAGATCAATGTACTAGCAGAACAAACCAATTCTAAAATTATACCGGCTGACGCGACCAACGTAGAAGAATTAACGAATTTATTTACGCAGTCTCAGGAAATCTTAGGTGGTAAAATCGATTTCGTTTTACATTCTATTGGCATGAGTGTCAATATCAGAAAAAATATTCCTTACCCATCTTTGAACTACGATTACTATGCAAAAGGTGTAGATGTATCTGCAATGTCTTTGCACAAAATGTTAAGCGTAGCCTACAATATGGATGCTTTGAATGATCACGCTAGTGTGGTTGCCTTAACTTATGCTGCTGCTCAAAGAACTTATCCATTCTATACTGATATGGCGGATATTAAAGCATTATTAGAATCTATCGCACGTAGCTTTGGATACCATTATGGCTTACGCAATAAGGTGCGTGTGAATACCGTATCACAGTCGCCTACTAAAACTACTGCAGGAACGGGTATTAAAGGTTTCGGAGATTTCTATGATTATGCAGACGCGATTGCCCCATTAGGAAACGCATCAGCAGAAGATTGTGCGAACTATTGTATCACTTTATTCTCTGATTTAACAAAGATGGTGACCATGCAGAACTTATTCCACGATGGTGGTTATTCAACGACTGGTGTAAGTGATTTAATAATGCAAAAAGCAGGTATCACTGAAGGATAAAATCTTACTCGCTTTTAATAGTAACTATAACCCCCATTTTAAAAAATTCATATGAGCGACAAACAAATCAACCCTAAATTAGTTGAAGCAATAGGATACTTTGGTTCACTCCTTAGCTGTATCACTTTTATTCCTCAGGTGTATCTAACATGGCAGACAAAAAATGTTGAAAGCCTTAGCCTATTAATGATACTGATTGTAAACTTTAGTTGCATGGTTTGGCTTGTCTACGCTTATTTAATTAAAAGCAAACCAGTACTTGTAGCCAACACCATTGTGTTGACATTGAGTTTGATGTTGCTTTATTTTAAGTTGACTTTTTAGGGAGGGATGTAGATTTTTTAAGATGAAGGATGAATGAATTTAAAAGTTTATTTCACTCTTTTTTTAACAATGAAGATTATTATCAATTTTTAGATACCATTTTCGCGATTTAATAAAAAAAGAGGACAGGTATACCTGTCCTCTTTTTTTATTAAATTCATTAGAGGTTAAATTATGTGGCGCTAACTTTCAAAGAAAGCGCCACAATAATTTAGTACTCGTCTTCATTAAACATAAAATCTTCTTGGCTTGGATAATCCGGCCAAATGTCTTCGATACTTTCATATACTTCGCCCTCGTCTTCCAACTCTTGTAAATTCTCTACTACTTCTATTGGGGCACCGCTCCTAATGGAGTAGTCGATCAATTCATCTTTGGTTGCTGGCCAAGGCGCTTCTTCTAAATAGCTGGCTAATTCTAATGTCCAAAACATAGGGTTCTTTTTTGCAAAAGTAGCCGTATAAATGATATAACCAAATCTGATTTTTCTACATCATGTAAACATTTTATTAATTTTTGACAAATTTCAGCGGGTAATCGTAGGTTTGCACCATGGAGATGCAGCCAAAACTACTTGTAGCTAAAGATATATGGAAGCAATATGGGACAGTACCCGTCCTTAAAGGCGTTTCCTTGGAGCTATCCAAAGGAGAGTTGGTTTCCATTGTGGGGCCATCGGGTGCCGGCAAATCGACCCTATTGTATATTGTAAGTAGCTTAGAAAAGGCAGATAAAGGACAGGTTTTTTACGAAGCTGTTGCCATTGATCAATTGAATAACCAACAATTAGCCCATTTTAGAAATACCCGTATTGGTTTTGTATTTCAGTTTCACCATTTATTACCAGAATTCACTGCGATCGAAAATATTTCTATTCCGGGGTGGATCGGTCAACAGGATAAAAAAACGGTGGCAAAAAAAGCCCTTGAATTACTAGACTATTTGGGACTTGCAGACAAACAAGATAAAAAACCACACCAATTATCTGGTGGGGAGCAACAAAGAATTGCGGTGGCGAGGGCCCTCATTAATCAACCAGCCATTATTTTCGCGGACGAACCGACCGGTAACCTAGATAGTGAGAATGCACATGCCATGCATGAATTATTTTTACGTTTGAAAAAAGAAATGAACCAAAGTTTCTTAATTGTAACGCACAACGAAGCATTAGCTGCATTAAGTGACAGAACCCTCACAATGAAAGACGGGCTTTTTGTATAAAAATCTCTATAATTAAATTCTTGGCTTCCAAGGTAGATCAGCTACCCCATTCAAATGCCCAATGTAACGAGCTAGTGTAAATAAATAGTCACTTAAACGATTCAAATATTTAACCACTAAAGTCTCTACAAATAAATCTTCTTCTTGCATATTCACACACCAGCGTTCTGCTCTTCTGCAAACACATCTGGCGATATGCGCAGTAGAGATAGCTTGATGTCCACCAGGTATAATAAATGATTTCATTGGCGCAAGCACTTCGTTCATTGCATCCATCGCATTTTCAAGTCTTAGAATGTCTTCCTCTTTTAAATCTGGTATTCTTAATGCAGACTCTTTTTCTGGATCACATGCCAAACTAGAACCTACTGTAAACAACCTATCTTGAATTTCTTTTAAATCTGCATTGATTTTTTCATCTACCACTAAATCATTCAATAATCCAATGAACGAGTTTAGTTCGTCGACTGTACCGTAAGATTCAATACGAATATGGCTTTTAGGCACCCTTGTACCGCCAATTAAAGATGTTTTTCCCTGATCTCCTGCCTTAGTGTAAATTTTCATAACCTTATAACAAAACTAAAGACACTTAGTTCAGTATCTAGTAAATTAAATATGTTTTAGATTCAAGGTATCGGCCTCTACGTTTCCGTCCCTTAACCTCACCACTCGGTGTGCATAGCGCGCAATATCTTCCTCGTGTGTAACCAGGATCACTGTATTGCCTCCAGCATGGATTTTACCAAATAATTCCATGACTTCTACTGATGTTTTAGAATCCAAATTACCTGTAGGCTCATCCGCTAACAAAATAGATGGGTTGTTCACCAATGCACGCGCAATGGCTACACGTTGGATCTGTCCACCACTCAACTCATTTGATTTATGATGACTTCTGTCTGCAAGGCCTACTTTTTCTAGCGCCACTAATGCTCTTTCTATTCGATCCTTTTTTGGAATGCCCGCATAAACCAGAGGCAATGCCACATTTTCTGCAGCTGTTAATCTTGGTAATAAATTGAATTGTTGGAATACGAATCCTATTTCAATATTTCTAATACCTGCTAGTTCATCATCTGTCATCGCACTTACATCATGTCCATTTAAATTGTAGGTGCCCGCTGTAGGTGAATCCAAGCAACCCAATATATTCATCAGTGTACTTTTACCACTACCAGATGGTCCCATTAATGCGACATACTCGTTTCTGTTGATATCCAAGTTGATCCCTTTCAACACTGGGATGGCTTGATTAGCCATAAAATAGCTTTTCTGAATTGCTCTAAGTTCAATAACTGCTGACATGGTATATAATTTACGAATTATTTGCTCTTACAAATGTACTCTAAAGCCCTGAACCCTCCTCCCCGTTTTGTTAAAAGGTTAAAAGAGGCAACCAAAGGTTATTTTGACCCTTTTTTTACAAAAATGAAAATATTTTTTGAAAATAGTTGCATAACTAACTAATTTTACGAAAAGCTATACTATGCAACCAACTATAAAGCAGGTCGTGATCCTTGGAAGTGGTGTAATGGGTTCAAGAATCGGATGTCATTTTGCAGGCATTGGCGTGCAAGTTTTATTGTTAGATCGTTTGCAACCAGGCGCAGAGGAAAGTAAGCTTAGTAAAGAAAGAAATAAATTAGTGAATGATGCATTGCAGGCATCGATTAAATCCAATCCATCTCCTATTTATTCAAGTGCGTTCACTAAAAATATTCGCACCGGAAATTTCACAGACGACATGGCTCAAATTGCAAATGCAGATTGGATCATAGAAGTGGTAGTGGAAAGATTAGATATTAAAAAAACGATTTACGATCAAGTTGAACAATACCGCAAACCAGGTACTTTAGTTTCTTCCAATACTTCTGGCATTCCAATTCATTTAATGGCAGAAGGTCGTTCAGAAGATTTTCAACAACATTTCTGCGGAACACATTTTTTTAATCCGCCAAGGTATTTAAGATTATTAGAGATCATCCCTACTCCAAAAACAGCGCAGTGGGTGATCGATTTTCATATGCATTATGGGGATGTATTTTTAGGCAAGACAACCGTTTTATGTAAAGACACGCCTGCCTTTATAGCCAATAGAGTTGGGGTTTTTAGCATGATGAGTGTCATCCATATCATGGAAAAATTAGGATTAACCATTGATGAAGTTGAATCCTTAACAGGTCCAATTTTAGGTCGTCCAAAATCTGCCACATTCAGAACTGCGGATGTAGTTGGCATTGATACTTTAGTAAAAGTGGCGACAGGTGTGGCAGAAAATTGCCCAAATGATGAAGCAAAAGCCACTTTTAAACTTCCTAGTTGGTTAGAGAAAATGGTTGCCGAAAATTGGTTGGGTGATAAAACTGGTCAAGGATTTTTCAAAAAAGTAAAGACAGCTACTAGCAAAGAAATATTGACTTTAAATTTAGCGACACTAGAATATGAGCCACGTAAGAAAACTAAAATGGCTTCTATTGATGCGGCAAAAGCGGTAGATAGTTTACCTGCTAGACTAAAAGTATTGTACCATTCAAAAGATAAAGCGGGACAATTTATTCAAGCTTTTCATCATGCTTTATTTTCTTATATCAGTCACCGTATCCCAGAAATTAGTGATGAATTGTATCGTGTAGATGATGCCTTGAAAGCTGGATTTGGCTGGGAAATTGGTGCATTTGAATCTTGGAACGAATTAGGTATTGAAGCTGTAATAAAGGATATGAAAGCAGCTGGTATTGCAGTCGCACCATGGGTTGAAACGATGGTAGCAAAAGGTTTATCCTTTTACACCACTAAAAATGGCAAGCGTTACTATTATGATATTGTTACAAGTGATTATGTGCTGATTCCAGGAGCAGAATCCTTTATCATCTTATCTGACTTTAAAGAAAAAACGATTTGGAATAATAGCGCATGTAATTTGGTAGACATGGGTGATGACGTATTTGGATTTAATTGGAACACCAAGATGAATAGTATTGGTGGAGAAGTTTTACAAGGATTGAATAAAGCCATTCAGTTATCGGAAGAAAAAAGTAAAGGCTTAGTCATTGCCAATGAAGGTAATTTATTTAGTGCTGGTGCGAATGTGGGCATGATCTTTATGTTAGCCATTGAACAAGATTACGAAGAATTGGATATGGCAGTTCGTACTTTTCAAAATACCATGATGCGTGTGCGTTATTCCTCTATCCCTGTTGTGACTGCACCACATGGATTGTGTTTAGGTGGTGGATGTGAATTAAATTTACATGCAGACGCTATTTGTGCTGCTGCAGAAACCTATATAGGACTGGTTGAATTAGGTATTGGCGTGATTCCTGGTGGTGGCGGTACCAAAGAATTGGTATTACGCGCATCTGATGAAATGCATGCAGAAGAACCTGAAACAATTACTTTAAAAAATAGATTCTTGCAAATTGCAACTGCAAAAGTGGCAACTTCGGCACATGAAGCGATGGAGATGGGCATCTTTAGAAAAGGACAGGATCAAATTATTCTGAATCAATCTAGACGAATTGCAAAAGCGAAAGAACAAGTACTTGAACTTTATAACGCTGGTTACACGCAACCTATTCAACGCAATGATATTAAAGTGATGGGCAAAGCTGGTCTTGGCGCATTGTATGCTGGTATCAATGGCATGTGGCGCGGCGGTTATGCAACAGATCATGATGCATTGGTTGCTCGTAAATTGGCATATGTGATGTGTGGCGGTGATCTTAGTGAAGCAACTGTTGTGAATGAACAATATTTATTGAACTTAGAGCGTGAAGCTTTCTTAAGTCTTTGTGGCGAAAAGAAAACTTTAGAGCGTATCCAATCAGTGATTACTTCTGGCAGACCAATTAGAAATTAATAAATCATCTAGCGCTTCATCCATACTTGCAAAGTCAAAGCTGAATCCGGCAGCAAGTATTTTTGATGCACTTACATTGGCACTTTTCAAAACTTCGACACTCATTTCACCTAGCATGATTTTTAAAATAAAGCTTGGTACATGGAATGGAATGGCCCATGTATGAAATCTTTGCGCAATCGCTTTTGTCAAAATTGAATTAGGCACTGGATCTGGTGCGACTGCATTGTACACCCCAGCCATTTGTTCTTGTTCCAAAGCAAATAACATTAAACGGTTCAAGTCTTGCTGATGTATCCAACTCACTATTTGTTTGCCATCCCCTAATATAGCTGCTGCGCCTAGTTTTGCTGGCTTCATGAATTCAGCCAATGCGCCACCCATTTTATTAAACACAATACCAATTCGGATGGTTACAAGTCGAATGCCCAATGCTTTTACTGGATGCATACTTTCCTCCCACTGTCTACAAGTGTCTCCTAAGAAACTAGCATCCACTGGGTCTGTTTCTACAAAACCGGATGCTGTACTTTTTTTATTATCTGGACCATACCAACCTATCGCAGATGCAGCAACAATCGCTTTTACTTTATTTGGATTTGCTTTTAATGCTTTTACAAGCAATGCACTTGAATCAACACGGCTATCTAATATGGCTTTTTTTCTTTTAGCAGTCCATCTTTTATCTGCTACGCCCTCTCCCGCTAAATGAATGATATAATCTGCTGCAGCAATGGCAGCAGGATCGATCCAAGCTTTATTCAGATCCCATTGTGCAAACGAAAAATTTGCTCGACTGGATTGCTTTTGCTGTCTAGTCAAAACAATCACTTGATACCCTTTGGCTAATAACAAATTGGTTAATGATTGTCCAACCATACCAGTTCCACCTGTAATGAGTATTGTTTGCATGCCTAAAGGTAAATAAAAAAACCCCGCCTTTACAGGCAGGGTTCCAACTAAATCAACTGTTCTATAAAAACGATTTTTAATCTGGCTTTTTACCATCTAGGAATGAATTGATGGTAGATATCTGAGTTTGGTTGTTCTCGTCTTGCTCCACTGTATACTTACTGTAATAGTTTTCTACCGAAGCCATGGTATTGCCAAACAAATCCAGGTTTCTTCTAACATAGGCAGGCACTGCGTCAAATTCGACACCAGGATCTGATCCATTATTAATATTGAAAGATAGATTTCTTAATTTTTGAATACGCTCAGCCACTTTGCGTCTTTGCTCTTCTGAATTATCCATTGAAATATCAAAGCTTGAATGCTGTGGTCTATTTTGTGGTGTTAGAGATGATTCTTCACGCATTACCAATTGCATGGTTGGTTCTTCTTCCATTTCCATTTCTACACTTCTGAAAGAGGTCTCTACGGTTTCTGAAGTAACAGGCATAACTACTTCTGCAGTTATTTCACTTATTAATTCAGCGACTGCCTCAACTTGTTCTTCTGCTTCTGCTTCTGTTTCTAATTCTGCTTCAGCATAAATATTCAAAGGCTTGTTCAACACAAACTCAGTATTGTAAATTGGCGCTTCCTCCTCTTCCATATTCAATTCAAATACTTCTGAAACTTCTTCTTCAAATGCTTCATTAAAATCTTCTAAAACAATTTCTTGAGTAATCACTTCTTCTTCAAAATTGGCCACTACTTCCTCCTCATAATCTGGCGCTGAAACATACACATTACTCATCTCAGGCATCACAAACTCTTGCATAGTAGGGGCTAATTCATCCATTGGAATTTCATCCTCTTCTAATGTTAACTCAGCTTCTGGAACTGCTGTCTCTATTGCAGTTGGCTCATTTACTTCCGCTGATTCAATAGATTCAATTGGCGCAGTATCTTCTTGCAATGGTTGTTCTGCTTGTTCTGTTTGCTCTGACTGTAAAGTCATCACAATTTTTTCTTCTAGTGGCGCTTCTACTTCCTTAATTGCTTCTTTTTTAAATGGATCTTTATGTTCAAATCCAGTTGCTATTAAGGTAATGCCTAATTTATCTCCTAAGCTTTCGTCATAACCCATGCCCATGATCACATCGCTGTGTTCACCTGTACGAGCACGTAAAATAGTATTGATGGTTTCTAACTCATCCATGCTACATTCATAATCCCCTTCGGCACTATTGATATTTAATAAAATCCATTTTGCACCTTTGATGTCATTGTCATTCAACAATGGTGAATTCAATGCTTCTTCAATAGCTCTTTCTGCTCTGTTTTCTCCAGCAACTTCTGCCTTCCCTAAAATAGCTACACCACCATTTTTCATGACTGTGCAAACATCTGCAAAGTCTACGATGATATGACCGCGGCTGTTGATCACATCTGTGATACATTTTGCAGCAGTTGCCAACACATTATCCGCTTTGGTGAATGCTTCCTTCATTTTCAAATTACCATATTGTACACGTAATTTGTCATTTGAAATCACCAATAAAGTATCTACAAATGGTTTCAATTCATTGATCCCTTCTTCGGCTTGCTTTTGACGACGTGGTCCTTCAAAACCAAATGGAGTCGTTACAATACCAACAGTCAAAATGCCTAAATCCTTACAGATTTTTGCAATGATTGGCGCACCACCAGTTCCAGTGCCGCCACCCATTCCAACTGTAATGAATGCCATTTTGGTATTCACTTCTAAAATTCTTTTGATCTCTTCTAAAGATTCTTCGGTCGCCATTTTTCCCACAGAAGGATCCGCACCAGCACCCAAACCTTGGGTCAAATGTGGCCCTAGTTGGATTTTATTTGGTACTAAACTTTGTTCGATTGCCTTAGAATCTGTGTTACATATGATAAAATCTACCCCTTCAATATCTTGTTGGAACATGAAATTAACGGCATTGCTTCCACCGCCGCCAACACCAAGAACTTTGATAATGGATGATTTTTGCTTAGGTAAGTCAAATTGAATCATTCGGAATTGTTTTTATAGTTAGGTTAGTTAGTCGTAATTAAGTCTAAATTACTCGATTTCAATCGATTATGTTCTATAAGTTATAAACGATATGTGGGTAATTTTTATGCTAATGGTTTGTCTTCTTCTTCGTTAAAAATTTCGATTAAGTTGTTCTTGAAACGATCCCAGAACTTACTTTTTCTTTTTTCAATTTGCTCTTCCGAAACCGTTGTTGCCACTGGTTGCGCATGCGCTTTTTGATACGTATTTGTATGATTTGAAACTGGTGCATTTACAGTTAATGCTTTAGGCACTTCTACCTTCTTGTAAGTCTCTGTAAATACTTTATAGTTTTGCTCATAATCATTGTACCCTTTTAAAATCAAACCAATACATGTGGAATACATTGGCTTCTTTAATTCGTCAATATGATTTGGTGCTAAATGCTCATTTGGCAATCCAATTCTTGCATTCAAACCAGTAATATATTCAGTTAATTGAATCAAATGTTTTAATTGAGAACCGCCACCAGTAAGAATCACACCGCCATTCAACATACGGCTATCCAATCCAACTTGCTTTAAATGATAAGTCACAAAATCAAGGATTTCACTCATTCTAGCTTGTATAATTGCAGCTAAATTCTTTACACTAATTTCTTTTGCAGGCATGCCTTTTAATCCAGGGATGGTCACATAAGCATTTGCTTTTGCTTCATCAGATAATGCACTCCCAAACTGCACTTTCATCGCTTCTGCTTGACTTTTTAATACACCCAATCCCATTCTAATATCATTGGTGATATTTTCGCCACCAAATGGAATCACAGCAGTATGTTTTAAAATCCCTTCGTAGAATACCGCAAGGTCACTTGTACCTCCACCGATATCTAAAATAGCCACACCCGCTTCCATATCAATATCGCTCATCACAGCACTAGCAGATGCCAGTGGCTGAAGTACTAAATCTTTTGTAATTAATCCGCTGCGCTCAACCGAACGATTGATATTGCGAATGGCATTTCTGTCCCCAGTAATGATGTGGAAATTAGCGCCAACTTTAACGCCATTTACCCCAACTGGATCCTTAATATTTTGGTTATTGTCTACATGAAACTCTTGAGGAATCACATCAATGATTTGATCACCTGCTGGAATGAAAGTTTTTCTTTGGTTGTTGATCAATTGCTCAATTTCCCAAGCCTGAATCTCATTTTCAGCATCCTGTCTTACTTGATCTCCTCTTGTTTGTAAACTCTTAATATGGTGACCAGCAATACCCACATACACTTCGTGGATTTCTAAATCTGGATTACTTAAATGGCAATTTTGTA
>Ga0114975_10003194_pt1 | contig 11006 bp, 12 predicted proteins | sample S_130626_EF_Meta_FD_87031 | JGI IMG/M metagenome (GOLD analysis project Ga0114975, IMG submission 87031) | Freshwater microbial communities from Lake Simoncouche, Canada to study carbon cycling - S_130626_EF_MetaG | ecosystem: Environmental > Aquatic > Freshwater > Lake | place: Lake...
TTATATAAAAATATAATAGTTTACATACAAAGATGAATCCACAATTATCAAATATATCCGAAGAAGGTGATATTTTAACATTTACACTAAGCGGAATCAATGTAAGTTTAGCAAATGCCTTACGTAGAACTGTGTTGGCTGATATAAAAACATTGACTTTTTATACTGAAAATTACAAAGATAATCAATGCACTGTTCATGTAAATACTACCCGTCTTCATAATGAAATTTTGAAACATCGGTTAAGTTGCATTCCTATTCATGAGTCAGACCTAAGTATTTTACCTGGTAATTATGTTATGGAATTAGACATGCAAAATGATACTGAAAATATGATAATTGTTACAACTGAACATTTCAAAATACGTAATAAAACAAATGGTAATTATTTGACTGAAACTGAACAACGCCGCATTTTCCCAGCGAATCCAATTACAAATCAATATATTGATTTTGTAAGACTTCGACCAAGAATCGGAGATTCAATTCCTGGAGAACACATTAAATTGACTGCTGAATTTTCAACCCATACAGCTCGTGAAAATAGTATGTTTAATGTTGTATCGAAATGCTCTTATGGTAATACAGTTGACGTCACAAAAGCAAACGGTATTTGGGAAGACCATAAACAAAAATTAATAAACGACGATATGACCAAAGAAGAAATTGAAATGCAGGAAAAAAATTTCAGGATACTAGATATGCAACGTCATTATGTTAATGATAGTTTTGATTTTATAGTTCAAACCGTTGGTGTTTTTGAAAATAAAGATATTGTGAAAAAGGCATGTATTGTTTTACAAAATAAATTAGTTGAGCTCGTAAAAAATATCGATTCAGATACAATTCCTATTTTGAATAGTGAAACCACCATTGATTTCTGTTTTGATATTATTTTAGAAAACGAGGATTATACTATTGGCAAGGTTTTGGAATATATATTGTATGAAAAATATTACGTAAATGATAAAATATTTACTTTTTGTGGTTTCAAAAAATTCCATCCTCATAATGACGATAGCACTTTACGTGTTGCATATGAAAAAAATGCTGACAAAAGAATGGTAGCTCAACATTTGAGAATTGCTTGTATTGAAGCAAGTCAAGTTTTTGAAAAAATATATAAAATGTTTTAGAATTGTGTTTATAATTATAATTAAAATTACAATTATAATATTTATTGTGTACCAACTGTTACAAATTCACCTAATTCATTATTTTTATTCATACTTCTTTCAGTTAATAATAATATTTTATTTTTGTCTTCTACATTTTCATTAAATAACAAAATATCGTGATATAATTTTTCAGAATATTTTTTATTTCGCACATTAGCATATGAAACGAATAAACGGTCAACCTTGTCTTTTTGTAATAATTTTTCATATAATTCCATTATATTATCACCTTGGTTTATTGTAGTATATGTTGGTTTGATTAATTTGATTAATTTGATAGTTTTATTTTTAGGTGTTTTTTTATTTATTCTTTTTGATGAAATGTTTACATTGTTCAAACTATTAGTTTTATATGTGTTATTGATTGTTTTTCTGGTTGATTTTACTGATTTATGTGAATTAACTCCTCCATTCTGTTTTTGCGTAATAGTTAATCCACTAAAATTGATATAAAATAATTTTTCATTAATAGTATCATCATTAATTGATTTTTCTAATTCATTTAAAATATTTCCTTTTTTTGCGGTTCCTAATGGCATAGTTATTTGATGCCACATATCAGTTTCATTATCAAGGTCATAAACAAAAATATTGAATTCAGGTCTATTATCAAAAATATTATTATCCATTAGTTTTTTTATCAACCGAGTAACAAATCTACCGTGTCCATCCATAGTATGTATACTTTTTATAGTAGTATCACTTAAACACCTATTTGCAATCAATGAAGCTCTTTCATCTAAGTCTTTTTCATGACCACTTCCTAATATATCAAAATTTAAAAATTTATTATCTGATTTATTTTCACTATAAAATAATTCTAAATAAGAATTCCACCGTTCTTTATTAGAATTATTTATTGATTGTAATTCATTCATTTTTTTGTAGTTAGATTCATCTATAAAATATTGTAAAATGAATATTTCCATTAAACTAGGCTGTAAATCATTTATTTTTTTTCCATAATTATTGAATATTTCATTTATCAGTTTTGGAATAGTGTTTTCTTTGTATCCTTCTAATTCAATAAGACTATTTATTAGTGGTATAATATAATTATAATCAGCGAGTCCAAATGGAAATGTACCATCATAAAAACACCAAATTACATTGTTTTTTTCTAGTTTATAATTATTAGCGTCTTGTTGTAATATATTTAATATAACAGGATGATGTGTAATAATCCTTTCATCAGTTTCACTAAAATCTATTAGGTTTGTATTATTCTTTGTATTTTTTCTCCAACCTCTTGCATCCCAATGTTTAATAATATTTTCTCTGAAAGACATAAGATTTTTTCTTAATTTTTCTTCATTTTGGTTATTTTTACTTGTATGACATTTGCCGCCAATTAAAATATTTTTCATTTTATTGTATAAAATATGGTTATATAATAAAATGGTTATCTTTATTAGAACAAAATCCAGATAAAATATCAATATAATTAGCTTGGTCATATTATCAAATTTTTTATAAAAAATTGATAAGTTATTTCATACAATTTTGTTATCTTAAACAAACACCATATAACAAATGAATTTACATTTATTACCGAAACAATTACAAGATTTGATAAATGAGTTTAATGTAGAACATAGACCAACAATGCGAGTAGTAATGAATCAATTATTAATTAAATGTGAACAGCGCATTGAGAACGATAAATATTGCGTTAATTGTGGAAATGATGCAGAAGAACAATATTCAAGATATATATATTGGCATAAATACAATTTTTGTGGAGGATGGTGTCAATCCGATACAGAGTATCACATACGTAAAACCTTACGAAGATAAAAAATAATGGGAATTTTGAATGAGAAAAGGTGTAATAATTTATCAATATAATATATCTAATAACATTATAAAATGAGCAATATACCAGAGAATTATACATTCAAAAATGGTGTATTAAGACCAGACTTTATATTTTCATATTGGATATTTGTTTGGTTTTTGATATATCTTGTTTCAAATTTGTTTTTTAATAAAAACGCAATCCCTTCTCCTTTGCTAGAATTGTATATTGGATTTTTTGTAAGTTTGTATGGATTTTCTTATTTAGCATCTACAATTTCTAGTACTTTGACGTTAATGAAGTTTCTTGCAATGTTAATGGCGATAAAAATTGTTCCATTATTTATAACTATTTATTTGAGTGGCACTTATAAAATCAACTTGAAACACGATTTGAAAAAACTATTGATATTGCTTTTGATTTATTTTGTTTATTTAGTTTGTTGGAATGTAAATGTGTTTGATGTTTATAAATACGAAGGTATCTCGATAATCAATAATGATAACAAAACCCCATTTTTTTACATTTTATCAAAGATGTTGGTTTAGTGATTATAAAAAATTGAAATCGCATAATCCTTATTCATAAAAATCAAACAATATCACAACATGGCAACAGACGCAGCAAACGCTTTTGAAGGATGGTTTCAATATTTGAAGCAAGACGATTTTGAATATCTAATACAATACATAGAAAATATCCAAAATGGCATACCTAATCATGAAATGATAATTTTACTTGGACCTCCATGCACAGGAAAAACAACGCTTATACAGGATATTCAATCATATTTAACTCCTGAAATTTGTCAATGGGGAGATGTTCATGAATTAATTTATGAAGAAAATATTAAACCGATTATATTGTTAGGAGACTACCTAAACAATACACACTATAACTATAAATATAGCAAAAACACTGTTAATTCGATTATTAATTTTATTCGGTTTGGTATTTCATTTATTACTGCAGCACATGATTTGAATAGGATAAATGAAAGAATCCTCGAACATTCCAGAATTATTGAGATGACTCATATATTTACGCCAAATGCTTAAACAAACAATAGCAATCACAAAAATACTAGTATACTTTAGAATGAATAATTACGAAGGCATCTCGATTATCAATAATGATAACAAAACCCCATTTTTTTATATTTTATCAAAGATGTTGGTTTAGTGATTATAAAAAATTGAAATCGCATAATCCTTATTCATAAAAATCAAACAATATCACATCATGGCAACAGACGCAGCAAACGCTTTTGAAGGATGGTTTCAATATTTGAAGCAAGACGATTTTGAATATCTAATACAATATATAGAAAATATAAAAAATGGCGTTCCAAATCATGAAATGATAATTTTGTTTGGAATAGGTTGTAATGGTAAAACAACTCTTATGGACGAGATTAATTCACATTTGGGTGATGAATTGTGTGGACATGAATGGGACGTTAGTGAATTAATTTGTCATGAAAATATTAAACCTTTGATATTTACACATGAAGGACTACTCGATCGTACAAACCATAACTATAAAAGAAACTTGAATCTCGCTCATTCACTTAAACATCTTATTAAATTAGGTATTTCATTTATTATTGCTGTAAATAGAATAGATTTTATAAATGAAAAAATACTCGAACATTCAAGAATTATTGAGATGACACATAGATTTACGCCAAATGCTTAATACATACACTAGCGACCACAAAAATACTAGTATACTTTAGAATGAAAAATTGAAACATGAAAATAATCATTTTTTTTATTCTACTCGATAATATGTTTGCCTGGAATTATGTAAAGCAAAATGTATGTGCATGTGGGCGTTTCAAAAAATGTTTTTCACCATTTGAAAGACCATGTTTTACTGATAAAAAAATACAGAAACAAATTGACACGAAATATGATTATCTAAAAGATATCGAATACAATGATACAATTGGTTTTGTTCCGCCGATTTTAGTAGGCAAAGTAATCAAAGTTTATGACGGTGATACTATTACGATTGCCTCCAAATTACCTAATACAGAAAACCCCATTTATCGATTTTCAGTTCGATTGAATGGTATTGATTCCGCAGAAATAAAAGGGAAAACAGCGAATGAAAAAAGACTTGCATTTGAAGCCCGTGACAGACTACATGAACTTATATTTGGTAAAATGATTCATTTGAAGAATATTTCTACTGAAAAATATGGTCGGATATTAGCGGATGTCTATTTGGATGATTTACATGTGAATCAATGGATGCTGGATAATGGTTTAGCTGTAGAATATGATGGTGGAACCAAACAAAGACCTGTTGAATGGGACATAGCTTAGCCAGTCTTTATGTCAATTCCAAATAATATTTAAAAAATTGAACTAAATATTATTTTTTACAACCTATATAAAGCAAGATGGAAAAACGTATTAATAAAAAAATCGAGACATATGTCACCACATTCAAAGAATCAATACATAAAAAAATCACTGAATTGTCTTTCAGTGAAAAAGATAAACTCAATGAAATAATTGAATACATATACGAATATCAACGTATGAATATATTAAAAGATGACCTAGTCAAAAGAAAACGTATCAAAAACTCTATTCCGAATTTGAATCGTTGTATTGCAAAACGTGCAAACGATGAACAATGTACACGTCGTAGAAAGGAAGGTTGTGAATATTGTGGTACTCATGTAAAGGGAACGCCTCATGGAATTATCAATTCTAATAATACCAACGAATTAGTATCACATAAAATAGAAGTATTCGCTGAAGAAATATTTGGAATTGTCTATTATATTGACAAACAAAACAATGTTTATAAAACAGAAGATATTTTAGAAGGAAAAGAAAATCCTAAAATTATAGCGAAATATTTGAAACAAAATGGAATTTTGACAATTCCGGAACTTGGACTGGTTTAGTCGGTTTGTTGTTATTATTCTTTGTTTATTTTGCGAATAATCGTCTCTTTCACAATTTCTTCTCTATTGTCTCTTATAAATTCATTTAATTCCGCTGCTTTCAATGTATCACCTTTGAAATAATCTGATAAAACATTCATCAATATTTTTTGTGTTATAGGTTTTTTTATATTTTTTTTAGTATAGCATATCTGACCATCATTTATGTCAAATTCATCTATTTCGTTTTTTTTCATTATTTCCATCAAAGTATTAGAAATATTTTTTTTGTCAGTTTTTCGCTGTTTTTCTTCTTTTTGTAATTTACGAATTTCATTATCTAATTTTACCCATTCTTTTATTGTTTTGATTAAATGTTCTTTAGTATCCATTCTATTTGATATATATTTATATATTTAATATTTATGTTTTTACAATAAATATATAAAATTTAGGATTTATTCAATAACATAATTTGTAACTATATATTAATATGCAATTTGTTAGTAATATATCAAATACTAATTATTATCAAAGACAAAAACCTAATAATGAGAAAGATATTATGCCGTTTTCTGCATCTTATAGACGAACAATACAAAATAATCAGAGTAAACAATCATCTTTTGTAATAAATAATATAAATGTTCAACCAACTGCTCAAAAATTAAATCCACCTAAAAAAATGAAATGGGGAGAACCTACATGGTTTTTGTTTCATACACTTGCGGAAAAAGTGAAAGAAAATAACTTTCAAAGTATTCGATTGGACTTAATAAATCTAATTACTATAATATGTAGTAATCTTCCATGTCCTGATTGTGCTAATCATGCTACTGATTATATGAAAAAAATAAATCCAGCATCTATAAGAACAAAACAAGACTTGAAACTTATGCTTTTTCAATTCCATAATGTTGTAAATCAAAAAAAAAATTTTCCATTGTTTCCATTTGATAATCTGGATTCAAAATATTTTAATGCAAATACAGTAAATATTATACAAAATTTTATTATACACTTTCAAGATAAACATCATAGTATTCGTATGATTGCAAATGATTTATATCGCTCTAGAATTACTGAACAATTAAAATTATGGTTTAATAATAATTTGCAATATTTCGAATTATAATAATATTTTTATTATAGATATTATTATTATTATTATTTAAGTTGTTCCTAACAATTGTCCATTTTTGTAAACTTTACAGGTAAATGTTTGTTTTGATGGTTTGCTACAAACTTCATTATTACTAGAACTAGCTAAATATTGTAAACTAGGATTATATGTTTTACTTATTATATATGCCCATAAAGTGCCAAAAATAGTTCCTAAAATTAATGAAACAAATAATTGTTGAAATGTATAACAAGTATTTTGTATGTTCCATACCATATCGAAAATTATTAATGCTGGGAAAAATACAATTGTTGGAATATTGTTCATCACGTAGTTATTTTTAATCATTGGATACAACAAGTAAAAAAGTGTAAATCCGAATATTGATTGTCCTAATGGTAGTTTTGATATTTCACTTTGTTGATTTACTGAAAATATATTACATATCTCCGGCCTCTTATCTGGGTCATATTTACTTAAAAAAGTTAATATATTTCCAAAAAACATTGTTCCGAAACATGAAAAAATTAATCCAATCAAATATACTAATCCTTTTAAATCCTGATTCAAAAATGAAGACAATGAAAAGAAACAAACTAAAACAAAAGGTGCTAAACGTAAAAACAAATATGATATCGTTACAATATTCAAATCCATCTAAATTTATTTATATTATATTATAATTAGACAATACTTTTATACAAAAGCATAATCAAAAACTTCTTGTATATTCGATACTTCAAAAAATTCGATTTCTTTATAATGTTCTTGGTTTTGATATTTATTTTTCCATTCATTGAAATCTCGAGAATTTGTTTTTGGATATAGAAATGTTTTTATTCCTGCTCTCACGCCACCTAATATTTTTATATCTAAACTACCAATTGCGGTTATTTCACCACTCAAACTAATTTCACCAGTAATTGCTATATCATTTCTTATTTGAATTTCATTAAATAAACTATAAATTGCTGTGGTTATTGCTGCTCCCGCAGAAGGACCGTCTTTAGATATAGCGCCCTCTGGACAATGTATATGAAGTCCTTGACATTTTGTTTCTTCAAAATGTTTTAATAATTTTTTTTTTGTTTCATTATTTGTTAAATTCCATGCTAGTGTTTTTGCAACATTCATACTTTCTTTCATAACATCACCTTGTAGTCCAGTTAATTGTAAGTCTAGAAATGCTGAAGATGGAAAAAAAAGCGTTTGTATAGGAATAATGCCTCCTCTTCCTAAAGAATTTGCCCACAATCCGTTTACTATCCCTATTTTTGACTTATTGTGAGTTTTTATATGTTGAATCGTTTGATATTTTGTCAAATATTTAGTTTCTATATTTTCTTTTGTTATTTGAAGCGGTAGCATAATATTATTGTTATTATTTTTTAATAATTCTAAATTGATTTCACCATGCAAATCAAATAAAATTTCTTTTAATTTTCTTACACCGGGTTCTACTGTATAAGTTTCTATTATATATTCTATTATGTCATCATTCATTGAAACGACGTTTTCAAAACCCATTTTTTTGTTTATTTCTGGTAATATAAATTTTTTTACTATTTCTAATTTGTCATTTGAAGATAGATTCTCGAATTTTATTCTATGAATTCTATCTAATAATATTTTATCTATTTGTTCAGGGTCATTGTATGAAAATATAAAAAGAGCTTTTGATAAATCTATGTTGATACCATTGAAATATTTATCTTGAAATATATCATTTTGTGTCGAATCTATTAAATGTGTAAATATACTTATAATTTCTCTTCCATGTTCTGTTTTACTTACTTTGTCTAATTCGTCTACATATATTATCGGATTCATACATTTTGTTTCCATCAATATATCTACTATTTTCCCCCATGATGAATTTATGTATGTATATCCATGTCCTTCTAGTGTTGAGCCATTGGATGACCCACCTAATGCTATAAATGCGAATGGTCTTGCAACTCCATTCTCATCGGTTAAACAATTTGACAACCCTTTTTTTGCCAAAGATGTTTTTCCTATTCCTGGAGAACCTTCGAAACCGAAACAATAACCTGTCTGTTCTCCATTAATCCACTGTGCGACTATTTTCATTATTTGATTTTTTGCATGAGAATGACTGTATATAGATTCATCTAGCACTTCATTTATTTTTTTCATAGAATTTTCCATTTCATTTATCTCCGTTTTTATTTTATTGACTTCGTTTATAGTTTTTGATAATGAAAATTTGTATTTTGGATTAGTTTTATCGAATATTTCTATTATATTTGAGAACATAGTCTTTTGATTATCATTAATAAAGTGTAAAACTTTGTTTATAATGAGCGATTTGCTTTGATTTGTTATTGGAATTTTATGTTGTTTATTATTTCGCTTTATTATGTTTACATATTGAACTATATTCATAAGTTCTCGATTTGGTAAGTTTATCAAATTTTTTTCTATGATTTTTTGAATATTTTTCGTAATATATGTTTCCAAGTTTCTACAGAATTCTAATATTTCTACTATTGTATATTTTTCCTTTTTTGATAATTGTATATTCGGAAAAAAATAATTTACAAGTGGGTTTATTTTTATGAAGGTTGCGTTTATATTCTTTATCTTTTTCAAAATAGGTTCTTCTTTGTATATTCCAAAAGGTATTTTTATCAAACCTTCTAAGTATTGTTTTGCTTTCATTCCATTCTCATTACTGTTACCTTTAATCTCTTTCAATTTAGCCATTGCCTTCTCTTTTATATTGTCGTTTGCTTTCAATAAATAAATTTGTTGCTCTAATGTTATTTTGTTTACATCATATTTTTGTATAATATCATTCGTATATTTTATTGTATATTTTACAACATCCTTGAAATATTCTTTTATTTTCCATGGTAGACTATTATAAATATATTTTTGCTCGTTTTTTTCAATGTTATCTACTGAATTTGCCGTTATTAAATCATATAATAAATAACATACATATAATATTTCATCGTCGTTATTACATAATAATAAATTGATTAGCATATCACGTTGATAATACGGCGCCAATTCTAAGAATTTTTTAACTGTTAAATCAATTTTAGATTGTTTGATGCAATTTATTTCTGTTATAACTGCTATAATTTTTTTTTGTATATCATTATTACCATGCACAAGTATATCCTTTAATGAAAATGTATCTATAATTCTTGATAAAATATTCTTTTCATTGTCTTGGTAGGATTCTGTAATATGATTCAATTCCTTTATACGTTCATCGATATACAAATTTGAAAAACAATCAATGTCTACATCTTCTATAATACCATTTATTACTAATGTTTTTTTCTGTTTTTCATTTTGTATTATTACGCGAATTCCATATATATTTTGATAAAAGTTTTCATTTGTTTTTTCAATATCGAAACATTCAAACATGTTTGCATCTTCTAATTTGATAATATCATCTGTTATTTTGTTACAACATAATTCTTCTTTTTTGTTGTTTATTTTTAATTGCTTCCAATTTATAACTTTATATCCCGTGGGTTGTATATATTCACATATCAAACTATACTTTGATTGCATTTTTTGGTCTTTTATTTTCATATTTACAAAATCTGAACCAAAACTGATAAATAATAAATCTTCTATTTTTTTTGTACCAAAACCACAAATAAGCATGGATAATTTGTCTATGATTTTTTGTAGTGAATCTATCAATTTGTCAGAATCTAGAATAATATTTTTGTTGTTGATTATATTGATGATTTCTTTCGATTTTATGTAAATGTCGTTCAATACTGTTATTGATAAATTTGCATCATTATTACTAAATATTTCATTATATGTGTTTTTTTTTATTGAAATAATAGTATTTCTTATTATTTCTTGTATTTTTTTCGTTTTTTCTTTTATAAATTTAGTTATTTCCGATTTATTTTCAATATTTTTTTCTATTTGACTCATTTCTTTTGTTTTATTTATAAAATAAATAGGTATTAATATGGAGAAAAAATTTTATAATATAAAAAA
>Ga0114975_10003196_pt1 | contig 10996 bp, 13 predicted proteins | sample S_130626_EF_Meta_FD_87031 | JGI IMG/M metagenome (GOLD analysis project Ga0114975, IMG submission 87031) | Freshwater microbial communities from Lake Simoncouche, Canada to study carbon cycling - S_130626_EF_MetaG | ecosystem: Environmental > Aquatic > Freshwater > Lake | place: Lake...
AAATATACTTGTAGGAAACAATCGTTCCATCCAAGTTGTGATTGGTTCTGATGTAGTCTATCAAAATCTCTATCTAAGAATTCAACAAATTTATAAAATGTTTGTATGAAGGTACTTGTTTTCATAATTGTACCAGCACCTGCGCCATATTGTTTTCTGTCAGGTTTAACGCCAGAAATTCTCTCACAAGTATCTAATACATCTTGATTGATGTAGTTACCATCGGTGATATCGTAAGAAGCGATATCCCAATTCTCATCAAATTGGATTTCATTCAAACAGATTACATCATCTTCCGAAATAATAAAATGTGTTGTTCCCATACAGATGGCAGCTAACATCATTCGTTTCATAAAATTATATACTCTAAGTTTATCAAAACCCCAATGAGGAGATGGATAACCCAAATCAAAATCTGCGTGAAGATAGTTTACATTATATTTTCTACATAAATCATAATGAGAAACTCCTGATGCATCACAAGCAACAAAGTACGGTGCATTTGGATGATATTTACGGAATGAAGCAATTGAGGCCTTAAGCCCCGATTTATTATCTTTATTCCAATGATAAATGCCTAATGAAGCCATTAATTTTCACCTTTAATAATTTTATTCATTTCATTAATGATATCCATCGTAGGTTCTTGTTGTAATAATGGCAATATCTCATTAATTTTTTCATCAGGTAAATCCCACCATTTCATTTCTAAAAAAGCATCAATGATTTCTTTATCAAAACGATACTTAATTAATTTTGCTGGATTACCGCCATATATTGCATAAGGCTCAATGTCTTTAAATACATGAGAATTGGTTGCAACTACGGCACCATGGCCAACAGTAACACCGGACATAACGGTAACAGATTCTCCAAACCAAACATCAGAACCAACATTGATATCACCTTTAGTTTGAACTTTTGGTGGAATTGGAAAATTACTAAAGATATGATTTCTTTCACCTAAATTACCAAATGCATAGTTTGTGCACGCTTTAGGATTATGTGCAACACCTTCTGATGGAAAAAATCTACAACCAAGTCCGATACCAGTAAATGCACCAATATTAACAACCGGCGTTGTTGGATCGGCATAAGAAGTAAATTGCCTTACAGTTGTAGTGTAACTATCAGCTCCATAAGTGTGTTTGCCTACCGAGTTAATCATTTCAACCACCGCTTATTCTCTAGTGTCCACAAAGTCATTTCTTTAATTCGTTCACTTAATTTAATCTTTGGTTCCCAACCTAATGATTTTAGTAAACCACCATCAAGTGCATATCGTAAATCGTGGCCAGGTCTACTACCATGAAAATCAACCATTTCATAGTTGAGTTCTTTACCTTGTGATGCAGCAATCATCTTAGCCAAAGTTAAGTTATCAATTTCTTCTGTACCAACAAGATTGAATTTAGGACAATGAGCCCAACCATAATCACCTGTGTGTTTGTAATCTTTAGGTAGTGTATTCAGAATAAACATTAGACCTTCAGCCACATCTTTAGCATGAATATACATTCTTGTGCCAGCTTCTGTGCAATCAGCATTAGCATGAATGTAAACTTTCTCACCATCACGAGCACGCTGAATACACATTGGAATAAACTTCTCTGGATGCTGACGTTCACCAAACACATTCATTGTATGTGTTACAACGATAGGCATCTTATAAGTGTTTTCATAAGCAACACAGAATTCTTCTGCGGCAGCTTTGCTTGCCGAATATGGATTGGTGGAGTTATATCGATCATATTCTTTGTAAGAAATACCGGGAGGTGCCACACCAAAAATTTCATCTGTTGAGAAATATACAAATCGTTCCAGATTAGGTAAATGCTTACGAGCATAGTCTAACATATTAACTGTACCTACAACATTATCCTGCAAGAATTCTGTTGGATATTCAATACTACGGTCCACATGACTACCTGCAGCCAAATGTAAAACGATATCAATTGTTCCAATATCTTTGACAATCATTTCATTTAATTCTGCTTTCAAATCATGAAATACAATGCGCAAACGAGAAGAAACTACTTTTGGGTCATGATCTTGTAACATATCATGTAAACGATTTAGATTACCTGAAATATCCAAACGATCTAAACAAACAATCTTCCAATCGGTTTCTTTAAGCATCTTGTCAATAACATGATGAGCAATAAATCCTGCACCGCCGGTAATCAATACACTTTTACTCATAATTTAACTCCATTGTGTTCTTTCGAAATCCATCCAATATGTAGACATTCTTCCTTTACCTTGCATAAGGTAAAATGGCAAAGTATGAATCAATCCTCGACTAGAGTTATAGTATATCAAATCCTTAGGTGCTCTGTCAAGCGACCAAGCAAAATGGCTAGTACCCGTATCACCACCAATAAAGATTTCGGCATCCATAATGTGGTTAAGATTTTCTATAATATCGATACTGTTAATCCATTCTTCACCATAATATGTGGCATCTTTAGAACAAATCATTTTAGTATAATCTTTATATTCATCACCATTATATTTTTCAATCAGTTGTTGCAATAGTTCTCTTGGCCAATTACGATATACATTATATGGTGCATCAAATAAAGGAAAGATTACTATCTTTTTTTTCATTGGTTTGTTATTTGGAATCTTCACCAAATCGCCACAGATATCTCTAAAGTCCCAAAGATTAACTCTACACCAAGGTAATGATTCTTGTCCTTCAAATGCAGAAAAATAATTTGTTAAACTCAATAAAGCACTATGAAAATCTTGGACATTTCTATCTGTGCTAGTTGCTTCTGCTCTAATATGAAAACGAATTTCAGGATTATTGTTTACTTTTCTTAGATGTTCTACAACATTACAAACACCAATCAAGTCACCCATTCGTAGTGGACCACCAAAGGTACCAGGTTCAATATTAATAATTGTATGCATGTAATTTATTTCCGTCCATAGAGGCAAAATGATGAACTGAATTAGGAGGTAGTTCCAACATCTCATCATATGTTGAATAACTATAAATCTGGTCTGCCAATCCTTTATCTCGAATTGAACCCAGCCATGCTCTTTCTACGGCACCTTCACATCTCCATATTTCATTCATCGAAAATGTATCTTTAACAAATTGAATGTCTGCAAAGAAACATAATGTACCAATACCATAATCATCTTGTAGTGTTACAACTTTTTTATTCAATGCTTCAAATTTTTTAATTAATTTTGGATAATCTAAATCTGGATGTTGGTCGTAACAGAGCTTCAATACATTCTTAAAACTATATCTACTCAATACATTTAATCCGTTTTGAATTGCTGACATTTCAGCAACACCATGATTTGGTCTATTGGGTACTCCATCAATCTGCCAACGATTATCGGAATCATAAATGAATGAATGACACATATTCTGAGTTTCTTCATCTAAAGTGGAATGTGCTGACAGGCAAATATAATAACCAGATTCTTTTAAATACTTCACCAATGTTTTTGTCATCATTCGTTTACGCATGACTGCTTCATTATCACCACAACTGTGATATACAGGATCATTACCACCAGTATAAGCAGTAATAAGTATTGCTGTGTCTTGTGATACTAGATTCATTTCAATAAACTTTCTAATTCTTTAGCGTGAACTAATTTCCCAAGTGCACCTTGGTAAAAATGTTTTTCAAACACTTGTTGAATATTTTTACCATTATCCCACGACACATCGTTATCACCAACTCTAAATTCTGGTTTCCAATCTTCTGCCTTCCATACACAATACAAAGGAATATCACACAGATCAGCCAACATACCAATACCAGTAAAATTTGTAATAAAAGGTTTCTTTAGATTTTTAAGAATGTAAGCATTTTCTAAAATTGGTCTATCATAATCAATGAACTCACAATTTTTTAAATGTGATAGTATATGAGTTTCTCTACGGTCATCAATGTCACCTACAGACCATCTATCGCCAACATAATAAGAATCTTCCACAGTAATATCATATTCTGGTGTTTCTACAGTAAAATCATCATCAACATCAAACTTCATTGTATAATTATCTTTCATATAATTTTCATAACGACAAGTTTCAGTTGGTCTATATCGATCATTTTTATCTTCACGAATTGGCCAAGAACTCATCTGAATAATATCACCATACATAAACACTTCATCGTCAAATGAAACATCAGTAAATAAATCTTGATACATTAGAAATTCTTTAATGCCTTTAAACTTACGCATTTCTTTTTTAATAGTTAATTCAAATTTGCCATATGCCTTACTGATACCAGACATGACAGGTAAACCATTTAAAAAGTCGCCAAGATTGGCAGTTCCACTAAGATAGATTCTCATTATAATCCTTAAAAGCAACAAACCAGTTATCGGGTGATACTTTGTGTAATTCAAACATTTCAGGTGCAGCCAAATATGACATCAACAGTAGTGTTTGGTCATCATCAATTAAATTATTTTTAAATAGTTCCTGTATGTTGTGATGCACCAATGTTTCAAGATAAGGCCACATTTCTTTATCAGCAACAATACATGGACCTGTAATATGAACATCGTTGTTTGCAATAACATCTTTGATGTACGAGCCTTTTTGCCACTCTTTAATATTAAAGAAGTGAATCTTTCTTTTAGTGAAAGGATATGTCCATCTTTTGGTGTTGTGTGGTTCTCTACAATAACCAAAATCTAACCAAGCAACCAAGTCGGTATGAACCATATTCATAGAGATTGCTCTATTGACAAAAGTTGCTTTCAATAAATTGACCACCACATAATCGGCATTCCAATATTCTGGATTTTTAACTTGTGATGGATTAATAATCTCTTGGAACTTTGGATCTTTTTGGATCTTTGATACACCATCTCTCAATTCTTCAAATGAATTTTTAAAATCAACAACAACAATTTGTGTTGGTTTATCCCCTCTAATTTCTTTAATTCTATCTTCAAATTCCGCTGAAGTATAAACTATCATATCATTCTCAAGTTTTGCCATTTCAGCAAATCTCTCAAAGTAAGTATCATTAGTTCTTTGTAGATAGTGTGGCAATCCTTTGTCTGGTGTCCAATCACCACGACCAATATCAAAAAAGGCAGTTACAATAGTAATATCATTCATATTAAACTCTATAGGTAAAGTATTCTGATGGATCTTCTTGGCCAAATTTCTTTTGGACAAAATTTTTAATTTCTGGCACTCTGTCATACTGATGTACAATAGGGAAGATATGGCCATTGACATCTTTCAGTAAACCATTTTCCCATACAGGCTCAGCAAAGAGCAGATTGGGTCTGAAGCTGGCAATCTTTGATGGATCCATGATAGTGCCTAATTCAGCAGCCCATTGAATTGTTTTTGATGCGATATCTTTAAATGGTTGTGTATTGAGTAATACATTGAATACAGCTTGGTCGCAAATAGGAATTGGTCGGTTGATGCCGTTAGTGAAGATATGAAACACCATATCTTTTACATATTCAGATTCACCACCAAATGTTCCAACATTAAAAATTTCATTATCTTTAAATTGTTGATAAACATATGGACCATAGGCTTGAAGAAGATTTTCATTGCCCCACGCTTCATCTTTATACTTTAGGCCTTCTGAAGCAATAACAAGTTTTTCATTAACTAGAAATTTGAATGGGTCTGTTTGAAAATAAACATCTTTGACATCTGTTGTAATAACATAGTCGTAATCTTGCCAATGTTTATGTAGATATTCATAGATTGATAGAAAACGCAACACATGGATTGGCACATTCGGAACCTCCAACATAGGAACAATAATGACACCTTGTGATTCTAACCAATTTAGGGTTTCATCAGATGCGTTACCATAAACTAAAACAACATCGTTATCACCTGCATGAACTTTTGCAGATAATACCCAAGGTCTTAACTGGTTAGCGTTATAGTTTGTGAACCCACCAATGATGAGATTTTTTGCCATGGGAAAACTCCATTATATTTTTTATTCATTACTGCATTTCCATTGATAAAGAATTCAGCATTGACTGAACCTTTACCGCCATCAACACGATAGTTTACGGTGTATTCACCGGTGCAATCGAATTTATTGAAGTGTTGAGCAATAGTTGCCAGAAACACTCTATCTTGGCCCCAACCACCATGCCAAACGCTAGCCAATCTTACACCAATTTCTGTTTTAAGGCAATATGAATTGGTGTCAACATGATTAACTCCATGATAAGTTTGCCATTTACCTAACGATTCACAATTATCTTGGCAAACAAATGTGCTATCCTTATTGTAAATATTTCGTAAAGAGTATGACCAATCTAAATTCTTTGATTTGATTGTATTGATACAAGATTCAACATGATTAGGGCTCAACCAATTATCTTGGTCAAGATATAATACATATTCAGTATCAACAAGATGTGTAAATGCTGCATAGACACGGTGGCCATAAAATCCATTGGCGCCGACATTGATTGGTAGATTGCAGAGTTTTATTTTACGATAATTTGGATGTTTCTCGACCCATCTCAACATATTCTTTACAGTATAACTAAATTCAGGACCATCACATACAACATAACACTTGGTGTCATATGTTTGATCTAATACAGATTTAATAGCTTCAATAACTTCTGGTGAACCAGTAGTTGGTATAATCACAGTTGCGGACATATTAATATTTCCAAAAAATCTGATAAGCGTGTAGTGTTGGGTTATTATTGAGTTTTTGCATATAGTCAAAAATGAATTGACCTTTACCTGCAATATAGTTTTGGCCATCACGAACATCAAACCAATTATCATCAACACCAATTAAAGCACCAGGTTTCAATGAGGGTAAAATTGTTGTTAGTTCATACATGTGATGTAATGCACTTTGATAACATACTCCTGGTTCGTCACGGGGTGCATCAAAACTATCCAGATAGAGGAAATCAATTTTTTTTCCACTTTCGAGTAATAATGTATTGAGTTCTCGGAGTTTCGTAATACTATCACCTAAGGTAACAACAGTATTTTCGGAAGTTGCTCGACTTTTGGAATAGTTTACAGATTCTTCTGAAATATCTACTGTCCAGAAATGACCACCATATTCTTTGATGTACTTGTCGAATAATAAACTGCTTTGTCCGTCACCTTCATAATTGTCCATGGATCTTGCGCAACCAGTTTCAACGATAAAAGGTTCTTCTATTGTTTTTAAATATTCAAAAATATGGTCAAATCCCACTTGTCTATGTCCAAGTCTACTTCTCACATCATCATAAAATTGCATAATTTAACCTCTAGTTAGTTTTAATATCTTTTCTATTTGTTTTTCAATAGCAGATTTACGGTTAGGCCAATATATATATTCTTTATCTCCGGTAGAATGTAACTTGGTAAGAAAAGGAATAATCATTTTCTCCACTTCAATCAATCTGGCTTTGTAATCTTCGGCCGTTTCAGTAGTTTTATTAACAACTGAATTATACTCGGCTTCAGATACAGCAGAGAACCCAAAGTCATCTTTAATATCAAATTCTTGTGCAAGTTTATCAAAGTCTATTAGCGCCATTATATAGATATTCCTATAGCATCATTAACTTTATTCGTACCACTTTTACCTCTCAATTGTAACCAATATTGGTCGGCTTGTTTTTTAATCATCTCATATTCTCTATTCCAATTTTTAACAGCAAGATATTTAAATTTAACTGTATCTCCTCCAGTTTTATTGATTGTTGGCATTGCATAAGCAATTTGATATTTTTCTAAAACCTGGTCATAAAACATTTTATAAAAATTTAATTTTAAATGTGATGGGGGTTTTGATCCTGTGGCTAATACTCTTTCACATATAAAAGCCAAATTTTGTACAGTTATTCCGACATCATTTGGTTTTATTTTATCGGTTGTTAATATCTTTTTAAACATTTCTGTCATAATAAGTAAAGGAGTTCCTTTAATTCCAGCATCTAATAAAAGAGTTTCTTTTTTAAGGTTACTAATTTTTGGACCTATAACTGTTATTGTTTTAATTAATGCATTAATTATTTCTGTTTTTTTATAATTTTTTGATTCAAATGCATTTAGTTTTTTTTGTCCAAATTTTTCAAGTAATCCAATCATCTCCATTTTGGTTTTTTCTTTAATTTCTTCATTTAAGAATTTTGCAAGTGTTTCAACTGGAAACATGGCTTTAGCTCCACTAGATTTTTTTAATTCTAAAGCTGTTTCAGCAACTTGCATTGGATATTTTTGTGTAAGTTTTGTTGCCGGATTTTTAATTCCAGAATACCATTGCATTAGTTCTTGTTCTGAATGAAAAACTTGGTCTAATTTAATTGTATTTGTATCTACTGTAGGAGAAGAAATGTGAGATTTAACACTAATCTTTATTGCATTTTTGGTATCAATGTCATTATTACCTGTTAATTTTTTAATGCTTATATAATAATCAAGTAATGGAAAGTTTGCGGCTTTAGGAATATAAATTTTTGGAACTATAGTACCGATAGTATCTTCTTTTGGTAAGAACAAAACATCTTGTAAGAGATAACTGTTTTTGGCTCTTAACAACACAGCCATTTTTATAGCACTCAAGACTTCAAAAAATTCAGCAGACGCTGGAGATAAACTAAGATTAACTTTAACGGAAGTCGATGTGTTATCCATCACTCTAGAAAGTAAAGAATCAAATTCATTTATTACTTCTTTCGGTAAATCAAGTCCTTTTCTTGACTTACCGTTTCCATTTTTTATCGTTGATGTTGATTTCGAATTTAAATAATATTTTGTTCTTCTAACCATTTGTTCTGGCGTTAACCATTTATTTGTTATTTCTATGGGGTATAACTCAGTACCTTTTTCTTTTTGGTCTTTGTTAAAATATTCTGATTTTCTTTTTGCATCATTAGGTACGGCAGTTTTAAGTGATATTGACGTTAAAGAATTAATTTCGGAAGGTTTTAATTTTATTGTTAATTTTCCATACTTATCCGATGAGCTAGTATTTCCTGGATCACTAGAGAGTGGTTTAAATACGAGAATATATTTTTTATCTTTGATAGTAACTTCAGTAGGCGTAATGGTTTTTGAAGATGAATTTTTTGATTCTGATGATTCCCAAGATAAATTATTATTTTTAATTTTTGATAATTTAGTTAAATCTTCTTCAAATTTTGGTTGATCTTTAAGTCTATTTGGAGTGTAAACAATCAATCTTATTGCACTAGTATCCTTAGTTCCTTCAACAGTAAAATTATATTTTTTTTCTCCTAATAATTTTATAAGAACTGTTGGATTCCATTGTTTTAGTTTTGCAGTTGCGTCAGTAGCCATTTTTTATCTTATAATTTGAATATCTTTACCTGAAGTCCAGATTTCTAATTCTGTTCTTAACCTACCCTCTGCTCTAAGAGTTTCATATCTATTTATAGCTTTACTCCGCCACCAGTCAATGATATTACTCAACCTATGTTTATCGTAATTTTCACCAGGTAAAAGTTCATCAGTTTTACAGTTCATATAATCTACTGTATTCTTAAACCCATAATCAGAAGTATAATATCTTTTCTTTTCTGTCAACTTTTTAGCGTTCTCAATCGTTATGTTGAAAGCATTACCTTCGGTTGTTCCTTTTAATGCGGCTTTTGTTAAGGCAATAATTTTGGTAAATGTTCTTAACTTTCTACTGGTCGTTGATGTATCACCCGCCAACAAATCTCCAGTAATATTTTCCACATAGTTCTTCAAGTCATGGTATCTTTGACCGTGCATCATTGGCACAATATCAGATTCAGTCAAACCTTTAAAACGAATATAGGGTTTCATGCCATCATATTGTGATACATTCTTTGTTGTACCATATAAGCTGGTGGTCTCAAATAGGCAGAGATTCATACCATATTTCTTATTACAGATTTCTCTTACTTCGTGACTGGTACAAATGGCGGATAAAAGTTTACCACCAAGATAATTAAAACCAAATGGCTGAGCTGGTACAATTACGAAACCCATGGCACAAGAAACATTGAATCGTTTGGCAGTATCTTCCTGTTGAATCCAAACTTGTCCTAGGTATTCGTTACGAGGTTTCATATAGATGACTGGTGAACCTAAACGAATGAAACCTAGAATCTTTCCTGAGTTTCTTTCTTTGACTGCCAATTGTATATTCTTGCCGACTGGAGATTTATTAATATGAGAACTGGTAATGGCAAGTAACGATTCCCAAGTTTCATTTGGTATTTCGCATACTTGAATATCCATGTCGTTTGGATGCATGGAGAAATCAGAGAACAAATCATCTTCAATAGGAAACAAAGAAGATGGCATATTAGCCACATTCTTTAGCTTCTCATCACGCATGTATTCTTCGGTACTTCCAATATTACTAAAGTAATCATCAAATACTTTGGCACAATGAAGTGCTTGGTCTCTAGTTAATTGCATCATATTTTTTCTCAGCGGTTTTTCTTGCTATTATAGCCTCTTCTTTTGTAATAAAATTACCTAGACGTATAGTTTTTTTATTTCTAGTAATTTCGGCAAACCATTTTTTGCCCACAAATTTTACACCAGTATATCCTGAGGTGTTATTTTTCATTATACCACGATTTACATTATTTGAAGAGGCATCACTTTTTCTGAGATTTTCAATCCTATTATCATCTCTTTTTTGGTTGATGTGGTCTAAGATACAATTTGGTAATTCTCCGTAATGCCATAACCAAACCACATGGTGTTCTCTGTAGGTTTTTCCGTTTATACAAACTCGATTATAACCATGTTCTTTTTCTTGACTACCTGCTTTTTTTCCAATCAAATTTTTATTGGCTTTTTTCCATATTAGACCACCATTTAATTTATCATATTCAAACAATTCTTTTACTTGCTCATATGTTATTCCAGAACGAAATTCTGTTTTTTTGAAATTATTATTCACATCAAAAGTTTCATTTGTACCATCATCATAATGGTATGTAACTTTTTTTATTTTTTTCATACTTTAAAGCCTTCAAATGATTTCTT
>Ga0114975_10003198_pt1 | contig 10991 bp, 6 predicted proteins | sample S_130626_EF_Meta_FD_87031 | JGI IMG/M metagenome (GOLD analysis project Ga0114975, IMG submission 87031) | Freshwater microbial communities from Lake Simoncouche, Canada to study carbon cycling - S_130626_EF_MetaG | ecosystem: Environmental > Aquatic > Freshwater > Lake | place: Lake...
ACCTGAAAATGAACCACTACCTTGCGAAACCCAACTACCATAAGTATCAACATTCATTTGACGACCCGAAATTCCAGTATCTCCATCAGGACCTCCCGTAATAAATCTTCCAGAAGGATTGAAGTGAAAAATTGTACGTGCATCAATATACTTCGCATCAACTACTGGTTTAACTACATGTTCCAACAGATCGGATTTTATCTGTTTATTTGTTACCTTATCATCGTGTTGCGTAGAGATTACAATTGTGTGCACACGAACAGGCACGACAACACCATCTTCAATTTCATATTCAAAAGTTACTTGTACTTTCGCATCGGGTCTTAGCCAAGAAAAAGAAGGCGTACCATCTTTTCGAATAGACGTGAGTTTAGCAGTAAGCTTAAGTGCTAACAAGTGTGACAGCGGAATCATTTCCTCTGTTTCGTTAGTAGCATATCCAAACATGATACCCTGATCACCCGCTCCCAAATCTTCTATGCTGTCGCTATCGAGACACTGGGAAATATCCTGAGATTGCTCTTCAATTGCAACAACCACGTTACATGTCTTGTAATCGAACCCTTTGGAACCATCATCATATCCGATTTCCTTAATTGTTTCCCGAACAATTTGTTCGTAATTTAATCTAGCCTTGGTTGTAATTTCACCAAACAAAAATACCATACCTGATTTAATACAGCAGTTGCAAGATACACGAGACTTCTCGTCTTCCTTTATGCATGCATCTAAAACTGCATCGACGATTTGATCACATATTTTATCTGGGTGTCCGTCATTCACTGACTCAGACGTAAACAGAAATGTGTTTGCCATTTTTATTATAAAAATAATAAAAATGAATATAATCATACGCAAAATAACTATCAATTTATATATTACATGTTTGATTTTTTAGATATAGTCGCCTTTGAAAAGGAAGCAATATAATCGCCAACATTTATAAATCTGGTAAACGCATCATCTAGTATACTTTTATCTATCATATTGTTGAGAGTAAAGACAAGATCCTTTTTTTCCGTTACAACGAGCCTATAAACTGGTTGCTGTTTTGCCTTTAATACAGGAACATAGATAAACGCAAATGTGTCACTCTTTTCTCCGTAACCAATAAACATCTGTTTGGAGTATGCTGTCTGTAATATATTTTTCTGAGAGACAAAGACAACAGGTATTTGATACTTTTCAATCAACAACCAAAAATCAAGTGTTGTCAAATCATATGTGTCATTCTGAATAAAATCAGCAAACGATAGTTTCTCCTTCTTTACTTGGTCACAAAATGTTTTCTTACCTTCAAATGTTAAAATATCCAATATCTTGTCTCGACTAGTTTCATAATATTTATTGTATTCCACAAACAATTCATTCTTTAGTTGATTAATTGTTCTCTCTTCGTTTGTTTTTAACCGGATGAGATCAATTATAATATTATATCCACAAACTCCATAGTTCATCTCTTTGTATTTCACAGGAAATTGTTTCCTCCAGAAACTTGATATGATTTTGGAATATTTCAATTCACACCCAGGCTCTACTTCGTCCTTATCTTCATCGACTTCTTCAAGCTGGTCATTTGCTTCCTCCGCATCCAATTCCTCAATAGGTAATTCAAGTGGTTTGACCTTCTCATTGTCTAACTCAATGACAATATCGCCTTCTTCATTTATATCGCGATATAATTCCTCGTCTTTTTCTTTTTCTTTTTCTTTTTCTTTATCTCCGTCGTCATCTATACCTTCTTCAGCTTGAACCTTAGTCAGACTTATCTCACTATTCTTTACCTTGTTATCATAAAATTGTGTAACACTTGGTTTGGCACTATCAATTGAATTTTTGCTAACGTATTTATTGTTGTTCATCGGCACTAATCTCTCAAAATATTCCTGGGTAAGAAGAGATTGAATAAGGATAATTTCATCGTCCCTCAAGCTATACCCTATATTTCCAAAGGAGAGATACGATTGCGGCTGGAACATGAACGACCTTATTCTGCTGTACCTTATTAATTCATCTGCAATCTTCTCGTAATATATTTCAGCGTTAAGCTTTCCTGTGATCAAATTTTTCTCTGGCAAAATCAAACTACATTTTCCGTTATTAGCAACGGCACACACATTTTTCGTAGAGTCTGAATCCGATATGCCACACTTCTTATTTTTGATGCATGTAGACACCTCATTCACCTTCTTGTAATAATTTTCATCCCCTGAAAAAAATATATTATCATCTACAATCGATTCAAGCAATTCAATAGTATCCTTCATTTTGTCAGAATAAAGCATATACATATTTGATATGAGTGATTTAAGCTTGTCACGCGATTTGCTATTGTCATAATCATTGAGCAGTATACGAATTGTATTTCTAAAGACATTATAAAAGTTTGCATCCATTTTAATCTTGTTCACATAATCAACACGCTCCTTATCAAAACCAGTAGTTGTAGTAATTTGTGTATCAGATTGAACCATATTTTTCTGTTTCGTGTCAACGATATAGTTGTCATTGTAAATAGCAGGTAAATCCATATCTTTATCGACAGATACTACTGGTTGTGAAAGTTGAACAAACTGGTTTGTCTCTGTCAAGATACCAACAACTACTTCGTCTTCTATAACCTTAAATGCTGGGCGACATCTGATCCCAGTTTTTTTACTAACGATTGTTAAAAATTCGTGGGTTTTTTCGTATGTGTTCCAAATTCCAGTAGTAAACATAAAAACTACTTCATAATTATCTACGGGAGCAGATGGATAGCAGGGGATAAACCCAATACCCGCATCAATCGCCTCGCAGTCTGCAATAATTCCAATTACCTTGTTATTGTAGTTCACTACCTGTTTTACAACACTACATTTTATTCGGTCTAGACTAGTTAAAATTGTCGCAAGCGGTGTTGCATTGTATGATGGAAATATACGTGCATTTTTTCTGTTAGGCATACTATCCAGCGGTTTGCAATTCAGTTCAAAGATATTTTTAATGGATGTATCTAATACACGTCGTATATTTTGAGACAACTTTTCATTGTTCGAACTAAACTCCTTTATAATCGAAGTACCATATGAATAAACTGGTTCATAGTAGTTTTCAATCTTCACTAGAATCATTGTTGGCTTATTTGAATCATACGAAATATTCGAGTATTGATTAGAAGGGCAAATAACCTGAACATTTTGAGTAATATCATCTCTCGGTAAATTCAAAACAACTATATTCATACCTCTTGGAAATAATGATTTGTTTGGCGTTGATAAAATGTCCCATAAATATGTGTGATCAATCATAATCTTATCATCTTCCAAATACTTCTTGAAGTTTTCAAATGATGACACGACCCTTGTGAAATAAGTCATTTCTTCTGGTTTTGTAACGTCTAATTTTGAAAAGATTCGAACATCTTTAAAATCCTCTATTTTTAAACCATCGACAATCTTTGCATCAAAACTAGATACAAGATTGCCATTCTGATATTTTACAAACTCATCAATAGTAAGTGATTTTACTATATTCTGCTTCATTTCTCTTACACTAGGAGGAACCTTAATTATCTCACTCTTGGTTCCAACAACTCGCTTACGACCAAAAAACATAAAATCAGAAACACATGCGACAAATGATTGGTTTTCATTGTTCTCGACACCATGTCTCAAAATACAACTCTTGTCAGATACGCGGTTTACTAGGCAATCCGTGCTTGTCTCGTTTAAAAACTTCTGTACAGCAATCGGCATATAGCCCCACCGACCTTGAGACATCGGAAACTTATCAGGTCCTATGACATAATCATCTGGCTCATCATCCTTTTTCTTACCAGGTTTCTTGGTCGCTGAAACAGGTACACTCGAATCTACGAGTCCTGACTGACTTTTCATATCCTGTTTCTCGGATTCAGTCCTCTTTTGACATTTATCTTGAATAAACGTATCACCCAACTCAGTGTGCAGATCAAAACAGCATGGTAAACAATAACCATCTGGATGTTTATCAACCTGCAAACCCGGATAACGTTTAAACTTTTGATCTCCTTTCTTGGGTTTATAAAACTCGTATATATAGTGGCCTGGTATGATTTTCGATGCATCAGGTGGCAAAATTTTACCACATGTAGGATGCTCTAAATACTTATTTCCTTCCGCATCTGTTTTTTCTTCAAGCTCACTAGGCAAAATGACCGAGTTGGTTTTTAAACACCAGTAACGAGGGCAAATGTAATTGTATTGTTTATCTTTATCCGAACCATACTTGATAACATCCTCTTTCTTCAAAAACCCCTCGTGTTGTTTATTGATTTTCTCAAGCTCTGCGTCGTTTAATATTACGGGTTGACGTCTAAAATCAGAAGAACACGTCCTCGAATACGAATTATATTTCGCGGAGTCCTTTTTCATAATTAACACGCCATCACGATCTTCAATTCGTTTTTGGAAGTAATTAGGTTTCTTTATCTTTGTCCCGTCGATATTTATGAGAGAAGGCGAGTTCATACTAGAAATGGGACCAGCACCACCCGATTTTTCATCGTCATCGTCATCTTCATCGTCATCTTCGTCGTCATCAAAAAGGAAATTAAAATTTGCCTTGGTTTCTTCGCCAAGTAATTCACTTGCTTCAATCATCTCATTTTCATCTTCATCATTCATAACATCTAATCCTACGTCTAATGCAGTTGAATCATTCTTTCCAGCATCATCTTTTATCTTCTCGGCATATGACAGGGGAACATCAACATACTGAACAGAAGATTCACAAATTTTATCTATTTCTTCGACAGATACACCAGACGTCGTGTTATCTTGTGTCAATCTTATCATACTATCGAGATAAATCGGTATAGTACTCAAATGACGAATATTATTAATGTTCTCCATCGTAATTGTGAGTATACCCGTTCGTTTATCTACTTCAAGTATCGTTTTAAATCCAGGATTTTCATCGAATCGTATCTTCTTCTTACCCTTCTCAGAAACATTCTCATTACCAACCTTATTTACAAGATCTGCCGCCTGTTCACTTGTCAACTCCCCCTTGTAATTATCAATAAGTGCTTTCACAATTTCATCACCTGAATAGGATTGTTTTAACATTTCTATTATAAATGCCTCTTGACTGGTAACCTTATTGAAATTAGACACGCGTTTGAAACGTAAATGTATTCCAGATTTAAAATCCGTTGATTCGTTGTTGAAAATACCAGAAATGCATCCTTTTATGCTATCCAAATCAATAACTTTATCAATCACAAGTTTACTCTCATAATTCAATTGTTGTATATCAACCGAATCATCGTCTAGTTTGTTAAATAATTTTATATTGTACCCGCTCTGCTCAAGGACAGATTTTATTTCTTCTAGAATTGGATTGACAAGTGATTTGAAGAGATTGTCTATTTCTTCAATAGTAACTATCGTGTCTTTTTTAAACTCAGAACTTATTATAACAGAACCAAACTCATCAAATTCACATACTAACGAAGAATCTTTATTTGATATGAAAACAGATACCGATTTATTCTTACCAATTGTCTTCATCAAACTAAATATCTCTGCTTTCTTCATGTATGGGATTTTCCTGCCATCGGTTGCCGTTTTATCAGCATACAGACGATAGCTATTTTCTTGTCTAGATGATGGATTGAATTTTATCATAGGGTATAATTCTGTCGCATGCAATAATTTATAAATGATTTCTAATGGCATCTTCATTGCGTTATCTGGACGCAACACAGCCTTTATGTATTTGATACCTTTACTTCTGTATACTAGATCTGTTTTCTTAGAAGAATGCATGTTATAAAAGAGGTCGACTGCATCAAACAGCTTGGATGTTGTTTCATTAATATATTTTTTATTTTGTTTCATCAATTCGTCTCGTGATTTTACAACATCGTCAAATGAACTTACGCCCTTCAACAGAGGAAAGTACGTTTGTATCAAAACTGGGTCTGGAATGTCCTTGTTTAATATATCTGCAGTTGTACAGAGAAATATCGTATTATTTAAAATATCACCAGAATCCATCAATAAGTTGTGATTGAATGTATGCGATGTATTTGTCTGCAAAATATTTGTGTTGTTTGCGTTATTTGGATCATAAATAAATGGGACATCGTCTGTTATAAATCTTTTCTGGCCTAATACGTTATCGACTACAAAAATCTGACCATCCAATTTCAATTGTAAAATGTCATCAAATGTATATTCTTCTTTATCGGGCAAACCCGAGAACAATACACCCTTATCGTCACTGACTATATTCATTATGACTTGATCTGCTACTGACTTTGATATCTCAAATGTTTTCTTTCGTGTACTCCGCTCCTTTCCCACTGATTTATTGCCACGATTCATATTTTTGTTCTTCTGAGTCTTGACAAGCGTGTTGTATACCGATAATGAAGTTAAAACCTCTGACTTTCTATAAAATAAATACAACTCTTCTAATGCTAATTTTAAATCAAGATACAATATTATTTTTGTCTTTATTATCATAATTGTATCATCTTTGTGAATGAAATTTTTCACCAACTTGACAGACGTTTTTATCGCTCTTATAATATCATTTTCTGATTTGGTAAAAAATGTTTCTTCATTTGAAGTTTCATCTACGAGATTTCCACAAAATACATAAATTGTATTGGTGGCTAAATGATTTACTTTATAAACAGACATATACTATAAAGTGAATTTTATTGTCATTATATACCAGAAAGATCATTTATTTATCAATTGTATTATTATATACCAAAATATTTATATTGCAATTCAGATAACAAATATTTTTGTAATTATTTATTTTTGTATTAAAAAAGTAAAAACATAAATAATTACAGAATAATTCTTATCGTGTAATCTATAAAAAAAATTTTTAAAATGTGCATTGTTAACATGTAATAAAAATGGAAAATGTTTGAACTTTTTTTTGTATCTGTATATAGTATAGTATGTCAAACGAATCAGGGTCAAATATAAAACTAGATCAACTATTATTTGCACCATTTAAATCATCGCAAGAATCACAAATATTGTTGTCTTTGTCAACATTAAAATATATATCAGATTATGGGTTAGATTCATCAGGTAATCTCAAAATAGTTCAAATAAATTCATCATATTACGATGCTTCTAATCAAATAATCAGAGATGTTTCATTAAATATTCCAGTTGTTTCATTGATAAATATACCTTGTTTACATGTAAAAAACGTAACAATTGATTTGAATATAAATATACGATCGCAAACTATCGAATCAAAAGGTGCAAATTTAACTATCGGTGGAAGTGTTGGTGGTTTATTTTCAAATAGTGCCAAGATAGAAACTACTGGTTATGTTTCATCGGAAAATTCAAAAAGTACAGGATCAACATATAAAATAAAAGTCGAGGCATCAGATGAAAAGCCGTTGGGATTATTAATGTTATATAATTTTATAAATACAAATCGTGATATTATTAGACCTGTACCAGGTTCTGCGAATTTAAATCTTAAAAATCTTTTTGGTTGATAATTTACACCCTTGAAGATTTAAAATGGCACGATTTTTGAGTGTTTTTTCTAAAAATATTATATGAAACATAAAGGAAGCGACTATAAAATATCGGCGGTTAAATATCATTTATCACATAAATCAAATTGGAATAAATCACATAAAGCAAGTTTGAATAAAACTTGTAAAATATTCAATTGTAAGAAAAGCACATTGCGTCGTTGGATTTTGCGATACAAAAATGATGATAAAAACATAACACGGAAAAACAGAAAATCGGTATCTTACAAAATTAGAAACGAACAAGTAAAAACCGCTTTGGAGAAATTAGATAAGAACGAACAACTTACGATGACTGAATTGTTAGTTGATTTGAAAAATCAATATAAAGATTTGAATATTACTCCACAACATTTAGGAAGCGTTGTTCGTGAAAATAACCGAACGAGAAAGCGGACACGACACGAGCATTTTCCTAAATTACGATATAAGAAACCCATTTACAAACAGAGTGAATTGGATAATTTCTATAACGAACTTCGTAAGTATCCGTTAGATAAAATTATTTCATTAGATGAAACAAGCATAGGTTCTCATTTGAAACCTACATATAGTCGTTGCTATTTGGGTAAGCGTTGCGTAATCAAAACAGATAATAATTTTGTATTTCGTAGTTTTACTTTATTGGTAGCAATCAACAATAAAAAATGCGTTGGTAAAGAGTTATATGAAAAAGGCGGAACAACCAAAGAACGAATGGTAGAGTTTTTAGAAAAGCATATTTTTCCAAATTACAAAGACCATCTAATAATATTAGACAACGCAAAAAGTCATCATAACGATATGGTAAAAGAAGCAATATTGAAAAGTGGAAACAAATATTTATTTTCTGTTCCATATACTCCAAAAACCAACGCAATAGAAATGTATTTCAACCAACTAAAAACATATATGAAAAAGGCAAGAAATATACAAACGATTCAAGAACTTGAAACAAATGTAGAAAACTCAATAAAACAGATAAAACAAAGTAATTACAAGAATTATTTTGATTTTGCTTATGGGGATAAAACTCAATTTAGTTATACAAATAAATCATCCACGAGAAAACGAAAACCTAAATTATATAAGTTGTAATTTCAACGGCGTTTAGTGCGTCTTGTTCGTTTATTTCGCTTTCGTTTTGTACGCATTATTCTTTTTTTCTTTCGTTTTCCACCAAATGCTATTTTAAATTTCTCGCGTTTTTCAACCAGTTTATTGAACTCTTTACACGATTGACGAGGCTGAGGAGGCATTCTCCAATATTCCGCATTTTTTAATAATTTTCCACTTGCTAACTTTTCATTATCTTGTAAGAAATTATCAAAAAAATAAAGCGGTTTACAAGTTTTTAGACTCATCATAACAACGATATTATATGATTTTACTTGCTCTCTATCTTGTTCTAAAAAATCATTGACGAGAAAGTCATCTTGTTCGTGGCTATCAAATTCGTACTCCCCCATGTCATTTTTTCCAATTATAAACTTTCCTTTAATTTCAATCTCAGTTGGATATGATATTTTTACGCGAAAATTATTGTAATAATCTAATGCTAAGCGTTGAATAGTATCATCCTCTCCGCGAAGAACATCAAATAACATATTAAAGTTTTCTCTAATTTTGTAAAAGTCTCCAATATATTCTTCCTTGTTGGTTAATTCCATACTTTTAAATAATTCAGTTTCTTTGAAGGAACTTAACTTAGTAATATCCATATATATATATTACACAAAGTTTTTTTTTCTAAAATCTGCGTTTTATATGCTTTTATACACCGACTTATAATTCTAAAAAATTGATTTAAAAATAACCTAACACATTCTAATACAATTTACGAATGGATAGCACGAAACAAATTGAAGAGTTATATTTGGCGTTTGCTAAATCACAGAGTCAAATAGATGAATTATACAAAAAACTGCCTGTTGTAAATTGGAGCAGACCTAAACCCTCCTCTATGACAACCGCAGAACAATTAATTGCTATGCAACGAGAAACTTACCAAGTAAAAAAACATACGGATATTGATATGAAAAAAATTACGCTTTTCAATAATAAAATGAACGAAATGGACTTAAAATATATTGAACTTGAAAAAATGGCAATCGCACAAACTAAAAAGGGTTGGGAAGAAAGAATGATTCCATCAATTCCAACAATTGAACGCCTCATAAAAGAAACCGAGTATTGTGAAACTATATTGACTGATATTGAGGCACTGAATGAACTTGAAATATCTGGACTTTTACGACAAATATCAAACGCTGAACTTGAAAAGAAACGAATTGAATGGATTTCATTTCTTCACAAAATTAAAGACAGAATTAAACCGCAATTGATTAGTGATGACGATATTAAGACGATGGAGGAAAATATTATACTTTTGGAAAACACATTGGAAATAGAAAAGAATAAAAATGAAAACAAAATAGCACTAAAAACTGAATTGGAATCACATTTAAACGAACCATATCCAGCATTGAAAGAGGCAATAGCGACTACAAACCATCAAATAATTAGCACTAAGATGGGAATGGAGAGAACCGAATTAATGATAGAGCACAAAAAAATCAAGAAAATGTATTTTAGTGGATTCAAAGATTATATACAAAAAATAAATAATTGTATAGATAAAAGTATAGAAAAAAATAGTATGAATTGCGATATAGACCCAAACTCATTTCATAATCTTTAATAATTATAGATAGTATTTTATTTACATAATTAAAAATATTTTCTATTTATACTATTATATATTTCTATAATAGTATAAATAATGGGCGTTATAAGCACATCAAAAAAAGTGAAAAGATGTAAAAATAAAACAAGAAAAATGCAGGGTGGCGTTAAAAATATCATAATTCATATTGCTGGAACACAAGGTTCTGGGAAATCTACTATCGGTAATAAATTATTGCAAGAATATCCCAATGAAATATATGTTTGCGATTTAGATGATTTACATGGAGATTTTTTAACACAATCACTATCACAATCATATCAAAAATACATTGACAAATACATTAGAAGTCATAGTGATAAACCTATTATATTTGTTGGGTTAGATGCGGAATTGTGTTTAGGTTTGATGGAAGATAGTGATATATATTATAATCTTTATAGCAAATATAATTATTATATTTTGTCTAATGAAACCACGCTAAAACAACGATTTTTTAGACAAATTGATAAATTAGATACAAGGAAAGAATATTTTTTTAATGAATGGTTAAAAAATCCTGATGAAATTCAAGATAGATTGTTTAGATTTGTTAATTTGAATAAATGGAAAGAAAATAATAGTAAATGTGATGAATTATATAAATCTCGTAAATATGAGTTTTTACCAAGCGAAGAAATTTTTTCTAGTATTTTTATGTTATTACAAAAATAAAATATTACTCAAAAATCGTGCCATTTTAAATCTTCAAGGGTGTATATATAGTAAAATATAAAT
>Ga0114975_10003199_pt1 | contig 10984 bp, 20 predicted proteins | sample S_130626_EF_Meta_FD_87031 | JGI IMG/M metagenome (GOLD analysis project Ga0114975, IMG submission 87031) | Freshwater microbial communities from Lake Simoncouche, Canada to study carbon cycling - S_130626_EF_MetaG | ecosystem: Environmental > Aquatic > Freshwater > Lake | place: Lake...
CTTCGGTTTCAAGAAGCGCAGCTAAGTACTGCGCCTCCTGTGTGATTTCATATAGGTTCATAATAGTCCGTCTAAAATTTCAGTTTGATCTTTGGTTAAGGTATATTTTTTTAGTGCCTCCTTTGCTGTTTTTTGTTGCTCTGGAGTTCCGTTTAAGTATTGAACTATGCCTGCAAATTGCGCTTCTGTAGGTGCTGCCTTTGAAGGTGAAGGTGCTTGCCTTACCGGGCGCATGGCTGCCTCCGCATCGTCATCACTTATGGCTAGGTTTAGAACGCTTGTAATTGCGTACCTTCTTGCGTAGCTGATCGCAGACCCTTGAGCCTGTGGATCGTTCTGCCTAACTACCTGAAGTGTGTAGGTAGCTGAAATAAATTCTCCGCTATCTGCGTGAATTAGCATGGTTGTTAGCCCGTCCCCGTTTGGGAATTGGCTAAGGATTAGCCCTGCCTTTTCTAGTGGTTCTGAAACTTCCGTGATGATATGCGGAAGGCTTGCGTAGTTTGACTTAAAGAACGGGTTCTTAGCGTCCTTCGAGATTCGGCCTACCATAGCATGAAACTTGGCTAGACCTTGGGTTAGGTTCTGGATACTCGGTGATCTTTCCATTTGTTTATTTGGTTTTGGTTAATAATTTCTTTCTATTTCTAGTTCTAGTTCCATAAGCATAGACCGGGTAGGGATGACCTCATAGCCATGTTCATAGGATGACAGGCTTCTAGTATACTCAATGGTGATTTCCATCTCACCGTAGGCAGGAGCGAATTCGCTTTCATCTTCCCCGGTGTGTTCGATGGTGTAGTCTCCTATCCAAAGGTAGTCTTGTCCTTCATAGGTGAATGTGATCTCTTGATCAAAGTAGTTTTCTGAATCGTAGTTCATTGGATTTTTGGTTTATAGTTCGTTACAAAATTTGATAAATTCCTGCTCAGGCATTCTCTCCATTAGAAGATCCATTATTACTTTATCCATTAGATTCGCAGCAGTTGAAAAGTCATTATTCAAAGAGATTGCTGCTTTCTTTAATTCACTTACACTAAGTGGTGAGAATTTTTGCTTTGCTACTTGGGTGAATTCTTGAGTTGTCATGGTGTGTTTTGGTTAGATGTCCTTGTTTGATGAATCAAATATCGAATAAATAAATTAGAATAAAAAACATTTTAGAAAATATTTTCAACAAAAAATGAGATTTTTTTAAAAGGTGATTTTTAAACCCTATAAATTGCAATAAAAAACGATGGAAGAATCAGAGATTTTGAACCCCTTTGGATATGGCAAAGCCTCAAAGGTTATGGATGAAAACCGCAAGCCACATGAATGGTGGATAGAATACACTTCTATAAATCAAGTAACGGCAGAAAATGAGTTTTACATTCTGTTTGAAGATGGCTGCCTAGTTAAGAAAGGCAGGTCAAAGTTTAGATCAAGTCAATACCTAAAAGGGGATAGGTTCAGATCCTTCAAACAGTATCATGAACAGGCAGGGTAATCCTTTCTTCTATGAAAACTTTTGAAAAACTTGAATTCCTATCTATGGATGATTTTTCATTCCAAGTATCAACCTATCTTCTTAGCATTCGTGAAATGCTTATTAACAAAAATATCAAGTACGGGAATTCTGCCCTTGAACCCCTTGGTGTTTTTTCTCAGTTGTCCGCAAAAGAAGGACTACTGGTTCGAATAGATGACAAACTGAAAAGAATAAAAAACGGCAGCCTTGAAAAAGATGATGAAGATGTGATCAATGATCTAATCGGCTACCTAGTTCTGCTGAAGATTCAGGATAAAGTTAAATAGAGTTTACAAAAAGGGTGTAGAATGTAAGATATCCTACGCATTAAAGAGAAAAAATAAACTTAATGAATGAAATATGAGTCCAGATATCACGATGTGCATGGGGACAAATTGTCCCTACAGAGAAGGATGTTACAGGTTTACCGCTAAGCCGGGAGGTTACCAATCCTATTTTATGACCCCACCATTTACTAATGATGGCTGTGAGATGTATTGGGGTGATACGCAGTCACATATCTGGAATTAGCTTCAGGATATAGTCAAAAAAAAGGAATAGAACTGTCGACAAATTGTCTACGCTTATTCGGTTTTTTTTCGAATTAGTCTAGTTGCCCTTCCTGATCTAGATGTAGGAGTTCATCACGGATTTCAGTATAGCTTCCCCGAAGTAGGCAGGAAGTTTTGTCATAGAAGTACATGATCTGGATATCGTTAACCAATTCCTGAACATAGGCAATATCATCCACCCTTACCATTCGCCTAACAAATTCATGCTTAACATCTAGGCCAAGTTCCTTCCAGTCCATCGTACTACCTGCTAGCATTACATCTATTTCAATCCACATATTAAAAAAGTTTTTTTGAGATTCCCAAGCTGTGAACTTTTGTCACGGGTTGGTACTGATAGGTGAATAGATATTTGTTATCCAAGTAGGAAACTTTTGCGCCCGGATCTAACAGAGAGTTAATGCTTGCGCCCAAATATATCCCCTTTGGTTTTTTGATTATCGTCTCTGTTTTTGTTTCGGTTATTGTGTTGGTTACCACAGGAATCTTGAAATCGTTTGTAGCAGTCATTTTTAGGACTTCTCCCAAGACTTCACCGCTTAGATAGGTACTTCCATACTCTGAAGGAATGGATGTCTTAAACAGGCTTATTTTAGGCTTAAAATCAATCAAGACTGTATCCCTTAAAACTTGTGATTTTATACTCATTTTCGGCACATAAATCGTGTCCACTACTCGAGTGTAAATTGTGTCACTTTCTACCTTCGTTTCGAACTTATAGACTGTCTCCTGCTCTGGTCTTGGAAATACCACAAAAGCTAAGATCACCCCTGCAAGAAAGGACAGGATGGCTATCTGAATTTTTTGGTTGTCTGTTGAAAATTCCATTATTGCTCAATGAATAAATTGTCCTGCTCTAGTATTTTTCTAAGTTCCTCACGGCACCATTTATAAGCCTTGTAAGTTTCGTCACTTAGTTCTTTGTACTTAAGTTCCGATCTTAGCAATTGATCAAAGTCCCAGATGGCACTTTTGTAATTGTGTCCGTTAATGGCTGCTTGAAAATCTGTATTATCTTCAGGCAAATCAAATTCAAGTACTGCTTTCATAGTGGGAATTTTATTGAATCAATTAAAACTTCGTTATTATCTGAGCCATCTACCACAAGCCTTCTGCCGTTCAAAGTTAGAATCCTTCCTCCTACAGGTTTTACAGGTGCTCCTCTTTCAACGTGCCACCCATAAGATCCGTCTCCGTATTCTTCCTTATAAGATCCAGTGATGGCAAGGTGAATCTGCTTTTGCTGTAATTCGTAGACCCTCTTTCCTTGGTTATAGTTCAGGGTGTCCCTTACATCGTTACGGCTTGAGTTCTCATGGATGTGACCCATCACAAAGATATCCATGTTCTCATAGGTTTCCAATGCTCTTGTCAAGTTGATAGCACCCTTGGTGACTATTCCACCACCACCCGATCCATGAAAATACTTCATAGTCTTGCTCATTGAAGTGCTATTGCGTAACTCATATTTAAGAACTATCCACCCACCATATCCCCCGGCATAAACTTGGCTTTTATTTTTGTAATTTAATAGATCTACAAATCTCTGGAGGATATCTGTTTCCTGATATTTGATTATAGCTGTTTCATGATTCCCGTAGCCGATCACAGTTAAGATAGAAGCATAGGGTGACCACCAATCTACAGCAGTTTCCACAATTGAATCAAGATACTTGGCATTGTTATGCTCAGGCAGAATGTCGCTTTTGTTCCCCCTTTTGTCTCCCTTCCCTTGCATTAAACAGAAAAGGTCTCCATTGATGAAGACCGGGATATTCTGTTCCAGACAATAATCTAAATGACGCTTGAGCATTACCCGGTCACACTTAGGGTTATCCCAATGTAGATCCGAAAGTAAGGCTACACGATTTTCTTCTTTGCTTAAAGAAATGCTGTGAACATTCCTAGCAATTTTTGTTAGTTCCATTAAATGGGTATATAGGTTGTTTTGCCTCCAGACCGAACGGCCTTAAGTTTTTGTTTCCTGTTTCCGCTTTTGACGAATGACACATGAACCCAGTCCGGGTTGAAGTCCGTACCAAACTCCCAGATAAGCTGATCAAAGTCTAGCTTATTTTTAATGAAATCAAAAACCATTCTGTTAGTCACCTCTCCGTTACCCCCATCCATATCGATGTCAATGGCTTGTCCTTTGCAATGCTGAGAAGATGCGCTGCCTCCAATAAAACTATTTAAAGCCTTGCTTCTGTACCCACTCGAAATAAAAATAGGAACCCCGAAGTGCGCCCGGATAGGCTCGAATACCTTATCCGCAAGCAGTTTAAAATTTTCGAGATGTTCTGCCGTTGGAGTATTATCTATTCCGTTACGCTTTGCGGTATCGCTTCTAGTGATCTCAGCTAAATTAAGATTCGGGCTTATTTTCATTTTTGTCTGTTTTTTTAAATATTTTTTCAGCTGCGGTGATCCCTAGGGCAGCAGCAGATAAGGCTGCTACCGAATATACTAAAGGTTCGTTTTGGTTTAAAAATAAAGCACAGCACAAAGTGATTCCGCTTAGTACACCTACAAGCCTTTTGCTAGAAGCCTCACCACCTTCAGATAGGAATCCTTTTGCCCATGTAAAGAAGTTTTTCATCTTCCTTGTCCCCTGTATTTTTTAGGTTTGTTTAATGCCTTTGAATAACTTTTTTTAGCCTTGCCGTTTCTCCTTTTTCCAAAGGTCACCTTGACCTGAGCGGTGCCCCCTTTAGCCTTTGCCATTGCTTTTCTTTATTTCGCCCCGTATTTTATAAACCAAATAAACGATTGACAAAATAGAAATCACCGAAGTGAAAACTACATTCACCATTTGAAGGCCTGCCATTGCAGTAACATTTGCAAAAATTGCTACAAAGGTAGAAGGCACTCCTAGTTCATCGCTTTTCAATATATTCATCTCTTTAGTTTGTTGGAACTTGACAAAGGTTCAAAGGAATAGGTGCGGTGATTTCAATGTCAATACTTACCCCAGCTGCAAAGTCATCAAAGCGTTCCTGAAAGAATTCTACAGATGCCTGTGGAGGGGTATTAAATGAATAGGTGTTATCTAGCTTCAACTTTGCCAAAACATCCAAGGCTATAAGAAGCTGATCGCTTTGAACCTGAAGCCTGTTGCTTTTATCTTCAGTCAAGAGATCCGCAAACAGAAGAACTAAGCGATAGCGCATCGTAGTATTTGAATACTGCGAAGGCCTTACAACTGTCCAAAAAACAGGGTAAACAATTTCACCCCCGTTATCTGTGTAGTCGTAAATATCACCCTCGCCGAACGTCCGAATCATCGGATGTGCTTCTTGGATTGCTTTTAGTTTTGCTACTAGATTTGCTAGGGTCATCTTGCTTGCTTAAGAATTCTTTTAGTTTCTTTTCGTTCTTTGAATAAGCCATTTTTAGAATGGTTTTTTGTATCTGTTCCCTTGGTATCTTTCAGAATACGGACGGTAGTCTTCATAGTCACCACGGCCTAAATTGATAGCTACCTTGTATTGATTGCTCACAGGTTGGATAGTAGTCACATCGCTGCCCGGATTCAAGTACTCAGGGTATAAAGTAGAATTAGCACATAGGTAATTGATAGATCTTTCCGCATACCACTCAGCATATCCCTTGTAGTATTGGCTAATGCTTTGAAGTTCTGCAAAAGTAGGCTCTGTGATGTTCTCTGATTTGCGCTTAACTACTCCCTTATTTACGAATTTGTACTGCATCGCCATAGGTAATTCACCCAGAACGTAATTGAATAACGTGTCGGTTAGGTAGTCATCTAGCAAATTTTTGTAGACCGCATTCCCTCCGCTTGTAATGGTACCGGCTACGATCAAAGAAAGGATCTTATCATAAAGCGCAGTTCCACAGATCGGATGGATGTACCTATCTTGAGTCATCTTGATCACCTGAGTGACATTCTTAAGGTCAATATTTGCGGAAGCTACGGTGAAATCCTTAAAGGACTGTTCCGAGATCATTAATACATTTGCGCTCATCGTGATGTTTTTTCTACTACTACATTACGTCTCCACTCATGACGGCAAAATGGTGTTCTCACTCCTGTGTTAGGGTTCGTGTACCATCCACCGCAAAGCTGAAAAACAGAATAGCCTAGTTGGTTTGAGATGTTTTGGATTTCTTCACGGGTAAATAAAAGGCTGTCGCCATCCTTGTATAAACGGTCACAAAGGGGACGGCTTCCGCTAGCTGCTACAGGTACATTTGGCCTTTCTTCATAGCTGTATAGTACCTTAAATGAAGTAACAGGCTGAAGCCTTTTGATAGCTGCTTCCCCTGTTCTAGTTACAGATCTTGTAATCAATCCTTCACGGCTGATTTTTTCTACTAGTACCTGATCATCGATTAAGGTATTGATTCTTGAGATTACTGAAGCTTCATCTATGCCTACCGCCTTGGCGATTTGTGGAATAGTCACGTTTTCATTTCTCTGTATTTGAGTAATGATCTTCTTTTGTACTTCATTCAAAAGGTATTCAGCAAATAGATCCTGCTTAACAAAGTCATCCATGCTGTTAAAAACTAGCCGATCATTTTGGATGATTTTAAACCTGCTTTTGCTTACCCCCTTGCCTTCAAAGTAGCTGAGGATTTCATCGTCCTTTTCAGTATGGCTGCATGAAAGTTGAATAGATTCTATAGGTGCAGGCAAAGGAGGATTTGATTGGCTGATATTTGCCGGGGTTACTATATCATTTCTATTAGGCAATCCAATCAAGCTTCGAAGTTCGTTTACATCCATGCTCTCGACTACCTTAGTAGCGATCAAAGGGGAAAGGCTGTTCAATGAATTGATTATGTCCTGAGTTCCTGCTGATTCTTTCTTCTCGATAGGTGCAAGTCCTAGCTTCTCACGAATCTCATCCTGAGTCATGTTGGCTGAGATGATCGCTTCTGAGAATTCAAAAGAAATAGGCTCTGTAGGTTTTAATTCAAGATCAGCGATGATGTCATTGAACTTAAATAGGTAGTTTACCACTTCCTCAAGTGCCCGCTGCTTTGAGTTTACATAGGTGTTCTGGAATAGCTGATAAGCTTCACGCATTTCAGATCTTCCCCCTAGTTGGCCTTCTGTTTTAATTCCAAAAAGCATTGGGCTTGTGATCTTGTGACCACTAAAAATTTCAGTTTGAACAGTCAAGTTCAAAAGGTCAAAGTGTTTATCAAGTTCGGTTCCTGATAGATCAATTATAGAAGGCTCATTTTCCTTGCTATCGTTAAACGCTAGCATGAATTTACCTGCGTTTTTAGATCCGCTGAATTTGTTCTGGAATTGTCTCTCAATTCTGTCCTCTTCCTCTTGGCTTACCTTACCTCCATTTAAGTTAATCAGCTTGCTAGAGAACATGCCGTTATTAATCGTGTTCAGGTGGTACTCACCTATCGAAATATCAAGTTCAATGTAGCTAATTGCACCCCGGTAATCTGGAAGGGAATAGGTATTCACCCCTGCACGATATTCTTTGAAGTAAAGGATTTGAGATCCTGTTGGATTGTTTGGATCAAATGCCGGGTAGGTTTCGTAGTCTGGTCTAGGGTTTACGTTATCGTTTTTAATCCAATTATCCGATACATAAAATTCGCTATTATCTGCGTTCGTTCTTACCTTGTAGTAGTCCACATGGTAAAGTTCTGCAATCTCGCCTGTGGCCTTTGTCCATATCACCTGAAGGTAATATCCCCCGAAGATAGTTAAGTCTGTCACAAGCTTATTAGTGACCTCATTTAGGCTTTCTTCCTTCGTGTTTACCTTATCAATAATCCCGAAAGCTTTTGCCTTCTGCATTTCATCTTCAGCCTTCACAGTCCACCCGTTTCCGCAGATGTAGTCTACCTTCCCGGTTACGATTGCGTTATGCTTTGCGCTGTTGTTGTAGATCCTCAGCAGGTAGTTTGGGTAGTCATTTTTTTCCCCATAAAAAATGTAATCTTTCCCTTTTACTTCCTTGTAAATAGGTAAAGGTACATCGTCAAATTTTAGGAATTTTATCATGTTGTGGTATAGGTTTTATAGTCACCATTGTAGCCGTTGTATCTAACCACTCCAGCTGTGCTTAAGTTAGGTGCCGTCAATTGCATTTTTCCTGTAGCGATAATTTCAGCACCGCTTCCTGATTGGGTTACGTTGTACCTCCAGAAGCCGATTGTTCTATTATTAAAGTTTGCGCTCGTAATTGCAAATTTTGATACACGATCTTTGAATGTGCTAATATCCGTTAAGGTCAAGGTCACTTCCTCATTGGTTACCTCATGCTTAAATTTAAAGATATAGACATTGCTACTCGTTTCCCTCTTATCTGTAAGGGTTACGTAAATAGAAGAATTTGCCCCCTGTGGTATTGCGATCATATCCTTAAATACAAAAACCCTGTAGGATGTACACAAAAAAAAACACCCCCAGAATCGAGGGTGCTTTCACATCTAACCTATAAACCAAATATTACACGATAGGAATCACTGCTGTCACTTTTGGACAAAGTTCCTTCTCATTACCTGTAAAAGTCAAAGTGTATCCTGATCTATCACCGAAGGCAGTACCTGAAGCACTTCCTCCACCTGTAAGATCCAAACCATAACCTATTCCCAAGAACCAATTTTCCCCGTTATTATCTACAGCAATAGCTGCAACTCTGTTTTTCCCCAAAAGAATAATTTCGTTTCGGGTATTTACTTGCAATTTGTTAAGAACAATTTCGAGTGTTTGGGCATAGAAAATAGTACCATTTTGTACGTTGGTATTTACGGCCTCTGCGAAGTTGGAAGATTCTTTTACAAGATCATATCTGTAAAACTTCTTACCTGCATCCATAGTCAAAGTAGTGACTACTCCAGCTGCTACAGTTACCACGTTCAAATCTTCATAAGGCGCAAAGAATACGGCTGTCAAACCACCGATAGAATCTTTGCAATCAAGCGTGTAAGATTGAGTTAAAGCACAAGGCATATTTTATTTATTTAATAAGTGAAGGGGAAGACGCCACCATCTTCCCCGATTTTATTTAAGAAGCCTTCTTCCAGAATACAATCTGATCAGTAAATGCTACCTGAACACCCATCTTGAATTCTACTACGAATCTCATTTCGTCTGCCTCTTTTGCGTAGAACAGTTCGAAGCGATCTTGCTCATTCAAAAGGTCAGTACCTAGGTACATGTTGCTCATAGACAATCCTACTAGGTAATCCGTTCCGTTCAATCCGTTTACACCAATCAACTTTACGTTTGTTCCCGGAATTACAAGTTCCATGTTAGCTGCATCAACCGGGTAGTGGAATAGGTTCGCAGTTCTCAAAGCAAGAACATACTCTCTGAATGTGTCATTACCGCAGAAGATAACTACATCCGACTTATCCAAAAGTTCAGCAGGAAGGGCAGCAAATACTGCATCTACAGCTGCAATAACATTGGCAGTAGTCAAGGTAGTTAAGTTAGCAGAGTTTCCGTTGATTGGATCACCTGCACCACCAAAACCTAGAGCATTGATGATTGTAGCAAAGCCATTGAACTTGTTAAGCTGAGCGTTACCAGAAGTAGTATCACCTTGCCAAATTGCAGTTTCCAAAGCTGCTCCGATTCTTTCTACTTTTTGTGCAGAATACTCAGAAGCATAAGCCATGTAGTCATAAGAAGAACCTTCTCTCAAAGCCTTTTGAGTGTACTTAGCTTCGAAAGTCTTAGGGCAAATAGATTCCTGTACTTTGATTTTTCCTACAGTGATCAATCGCTGAGTGATTGTAGTAGTACCACTAGAGTTGAATCCGCAAGTGCCACCTGCTTGGAATACAGCGTCTGTAGTCATGATGTTGATAGTCTCGGAAGATTTGATACCTACCTGAACGTTACCAAGTGCTTCGATCAAAGAAGCGGTTTTTGCTGAGAAGATAGCAGCTGAAGTCAGTTGCAGTTCATTCTCCTTCACATAGTTCGTTAATGCTGAAAGGTCTAATGCCATTGTCGTTTATTTTTTAAGTGTTGAAAATGCTTTTTGAAGGTTGTTAAAACGCTCGTTTTTTTCTGTTTTTAATTGCTTTGCAAATTGGTTAGGAGCAGTGATTGCTTTATCGCTTGGCTCTTTTGCAAATGATTCAAGAACTTCAGCAGATAGTTTTACTGCCTCTTTCATTGACTCATTTTTCTTTGCCATTTCTTCTACCTTTTTGCTCAGTTCTTCTACCTTTTTTTCAAGGTAGCCCATAGTCTCTTCTACTTTCGCCATTGCTTCATCCTTCTTAGGTTCTTCAGGAGTTACTTCGGCTGCTTCGATTTCGATTTCTACTTCTTTTTCTTCTGCTTTTTTAACTTCAGCAATTTTACCTGCTTCAGTTACGATTACGATCTCACCGCTTTCAAGCTGATGCTCTCCAACAGGTGCAGGGATTTGTACCCCATCTTCACCAATAACGTAGATCTCTGAAGTCTCAAGATCGTATGCCACCATAGTGCCATCTACTAGCTTACCTTCTACCAAAGCGAAGGCTGCTTTCTTTTCTGCTTCTGTGAAAAGCAAGTTTTTAATTTGCACAAGTGCTTCTTTTGCGTTCATAATTGTAAATATTTAGTTAGTTAATTTTGTTCAACTTGACTCAAAATTTTAAAAATCTGTGCCATGATTTGCTCTTCTTTTTGCACGATCATTCCTGCCTTTTCGTATCGGAATAAACCCTCCACACTGAAGCCTTTGAAAGTGCCGGCTTTTACTTCGCCCCAGAGTTTATCATTTTCTACCTTGAAGCTACCGAACCATGATCCATCTGCCACATCTTCAAAACCTGTAGGAGGGTTAACCCCTCTTTCCCTGTCAATGATGTAGCTTTCAAACATGTATACCCCGTCCGCCTTCTTTCCGTGTTCAATGTTGACTTTTGCTTGATATCCTTTTTTAAAGAAACGCTGCAC
>Ga0114975_10003200_pt1 | contig 10981 bp, 9 predicted proteins | sample S_130626_EF_Meta_FD_87031 | JGI IMG/M metagenome (GOLD analysis project Ga0114975, IMG submission 87031) | Freshwater microbial communities from Lake Simoncouche, Canada to study carbon cycling - S_130626_EF_MetaG | ecosystem: Environmental > Aquatic > Freshwater > Lake | place: Lake...
ATTCACTCGCCGGCACAACGCTGACCGTGAAGTCGGTTTTGACAACGGAAATGTGGTGCGACACACCGGCAGGTTTGATGGACGCCGAGTCGCGATTTGTCGCCGCCCTGTCACAGGCGAACACGGTTCGCTACGAGGGCACCAACCTTGTGCTGATCGGCGTTGATATTCGCCTGGTGTTTGCGCAATCTACGCCGGATTAACGACCGAGTCGAAGTCAACGGCGTCGACGATTCGAATTCCCAATTCTTCAGCCTTCGTTCGTTTCGAACCGGCACCCTCACCGGCAATCACGAGGTCTGTGTTCTTGCTCACGGATCCAGCCGTCTTTGCACCGGCACGGCGCACGGCGTCTTCTGCCTCATCACGTGTGTAGCCGGGGATGGAACCCGTCACGACGACGGTCATTCCGGCTAACGGCCCCTCGGTGGGCTCCATTAGCGCGCCCGGACCGGGGTGCCCGGGGATTTCGAACGGAACCCCGGCGGCACGCCAACGCTCGACGATGTCCCGGTGCCATCCGACAGCGAACCATTCGATCAGGCTGGCGGCGATAATGTCGCCGACGCCGTCAACGGCGGCGAGTTCCTCCACGGTGGCCGACTCAACGGCGGACAACGAGCCAAAGTGTGCGGCAACCGCTCGCGCCGCGACGGGCCCAACGTGTCGAATGTTGAGTGAGACAAGGAATCGCCACAGGTCAGCCGACTTCGCCGTGGCGAGTCCGATCACCAATTTCTTTGCATCAGCTGATGGTGCGATGTCCTCGGTGCCGTCGAATTCCCCGGCATCGGGGTTCCACGGGTCTTTCTTTTTGTCTCGCTTCGCTTGAAACGGCGTTTGCGTGACGGGCTCACCCGTTGCATCGTCCAGCTTTGCCAGTCCCGTCTCACCGTCCTTGACCGCAACCTCAATGGGAAACAACGCCTCGAGCGTGAGGTCAAAAAGTGCTGCCTCCGTCGGCAACGGGGGTGTCGCAGGGACTAGTGGTTGAGTGAGCGCGGCGGCAGTCACCTCGCCCAGTCCCTCGATATCGAGGCCGCCTCGCGAGCCGATGTGTTCAATTCGCCCGCGGACTTGCGCGGGGCACCGTTCGGTGTTGGGACAGCGCAGGTCGATGTCGCCTTCTTTTGCCGGGGCAAGCCGCGTGCCGCATTCGGGACACCCCGTCGGCATCACCCATTCGCGCTCGTTTCCGGTGCGAAGCTCTGCCACTGCACCGAGGATTTCGGGAATGACATCGCCCGCTTTGCGCAGGATGACCGTGTCACCAATCAAGACTCCCTTTGCCGCTACGACGTCCTTGTTGTGCAGGGTCGCTTGGCGCACGACGGACCCCGCAACGCGAACCGGTTTCATGACCGCGTAGGGCGTCGCGCGACCGGTTCGACCGACACCGACGACGATGTCCAGCAGTTCGGTGTACACCTCTTCGGGCGGGTACTTGTAGGCGATCGCCCATCGCGGCGCGCGCGATGTGGCTCCCAGTGTGTCGTGCAATGAAAGGGAATCGACCTTGATGACCGTGCCATCAATCTCGTGTTCGAGGTCGTGGCGGTGTTCGCGGTTGCGTTCGATGAACGCCCATACGTCAGCGACCGAATCCGAAACGACCCAGTGCGGTGACGTCGGCATCCCCCACGATTTGAGCACAGTGTAGATCTCGCTTTGAGTGGCGACGGGCGGGTTGACCCATGCTCCGATTCCGTGAACGTAGAGGCTCAATCGCGACAGGCGGTCGTGCATCGCCACAAGCTGCTTTTCGTTTTTTGATTCGGCTTTTTGGCGCAAACTGCCCGAAGCCGCATTGCGGGGATTCGCGAATTGCTTCTCCCCCAATTCGGCCTGCCGGCGGTTGAGCGCCTCGAATTCGGCGGTCGAAAAGAACACTTCGCCGCGAATCTCGACCAGTGCGGGCACATCGGTGCCGACCAGGCGTTGAGGAATTCCGGGAATCAGCGCGACGTTTTCGGTGACGTCCTCACCAACGACACCGTCGCCCCGAGTGGCGGCTTGAACCAGCACGCCGTCCTCGTATCGAACGTTGAGAGCGAGCCCGTCGATCTTGACCTCGCACAGCCACCGGATCGATTCACCGGCATCGCGTTCGACCTTGCCCATCCAGTCGGTCAGTTCCGATTCCGCGAAGACATTGTCCAGCGAATACATTCGTTCGCGGTGAGTCACAGGGTCGAACAGTTGCGAGCCCGTCGACGCGCCCACCTGCTGGGTGGGGCTGTCCTGGCTTTGAACCTCGGGAAACGCGCGTTCGAGTTCGGCCAATCGACGCTCCATCGCGTCATATTCGGCGTCGGGAACAAGCGATTGGTCGCTGCCGTAATACGCCTCGCGATAATCCGCGATGCGGTCGCGCAACGCGGAAACCTCGGCGTGCGCGTCAATCGAACTCAAGTCCGCAACGGGACGATCGAACGATTCGGGCACGCTCTCATCCTACGAGCGAGGTGCCTTTGCGAAACTTAGCCGAGACCGAGAATGTCGATAACAAACACCAGGGTGTCGCCACCGCTGATGTTCTCGCCCGAGCCGGCATCACCGTATCCGAGGTCGCTGGGGATGATGACTACCACGCGTGAGCCAATCTTTTGGCCGACGAGTGCGTCGTGGAATCCCTGAATGACACCGGACGTCGAGAAGGTGGCTGACGAGCCGCGATCGAAACTCGAGTCGAACACTTTTCCGGTGTTCCAGTTGACGCCGTGGTAGTTGACAACAACCGTCGCGCCGTCAGCGACGGGATCGCCGTCACCCTGGATGAGGGTCTCAATCGCGTACTCGGTCGGCACAGGCCCTGACGGGAAAGTGACCGTCGGCTTGCCACCGTTGAACACAACCTCGGGGAAGCCGGGCTTCGGGTCGACCGGGGTTCCGGTTGCTTCATCAAGAGCCTTGGGCACGATTCCCGAGATGTCCACGACGAACAACAACACATCGTCGGCACCAAGCCCAGCAGAGGACGCCTGGTCGGCGAACGCTTCGGCATTGGGGATGACACCAATCACGCGCGTGCCAACGGTCGAGCAAATCAGCGTCTTTGACAGTCCCGCAAACTGGGTCGCTGCCGCATCAACGGGGTAGGAAACCTCCTGGCCGGCGGTGTACGCCGACGACTCGATCAGTTCGCCGGTCGTCGCGTTGTACAGGGTGTAATCCATCTGGATGGAGGAACCCGACGTCACGGGCTCACCATCGCCCTGGATGACGACCGTTCGCTGGGTGGCGTCAACGGCCAACCCCTTGTCAAACGTGACGGTTGGCTTGACTCCGAAGTCACCCTCTACGGTGACGGCCTTCGATGCGTTGCCGTCGCTGGCGACGCAGTCGGAGTTTGCCGGTGCGCAACCAGCAAGCCCGATGGCGGAGAGGGAAACAAGTGCAAGTGCAGTAGCTAAACGACGCATGAATAACCTTCGTGACAGGAAAATCGCGCCAATTGACGCGTATATCTAGTCTACGGTCGGCTCGTCCGCCCGCACGACTCCCACGATGTTTATGGGGAAATTCACAGATTTACGCAAGACGCACATGCCTTTCGCTTCCTCGTGCATTGCGCCAATCACCGACGTATCGGCTGCGGTGACAACGAGGGGCTTGAGCGTCACGGACGTCATGGCACCGGTGCCGCCCGAGAACTCCATCTCGCCCTCAACGTCGTCGATGTAATCGATGATCTCGATACCGTCTCGATTGGCGATATACAGGAACGACAGCAAGTGGCACTGGGCGATAGCGGCCATGAGCATTTCCTCGGGATTCCACAGGTTCGGGTCACCCCCGAAATCGGGAGCAGCCGAGGTAACCAGTGCGGCGTGGCCGGGAATCGTGGCGAAGCCCTCGTGCGAGTATTCGCGCACGAGTTCGCCATCGAACGCACGAGTGTTTCGCCAACGCAGGTTGAGGGCAAAAGTATGTCTCATTGGACCCGTTTCGATAGAAATGTTGTTCGTCAGAGGAGTACGCTAACGGTATGAATAGCGTAGCCACGGATGTCGCGCAAGAGCGCCGCATTGTCACTTCTGTCCCCGGCCCAAACTCGGAGGCCCTGCACGCACGTCGTTTGAAGGTCGTTTCGGCCGGAGTTTCGGCGACCTACCCGATCTACATCTCGCACGCCAAAGGCTCGGTCATTGTCGATGTCGACGGCAACCAGTACATCGACATGGGCGGCGGAATCGGTGTCACCACGATTGGTCACACGGACGACGCCGTCGTCGATGCCGCTATGGAACAGGCGCACCGCGTCACCCACACCCTGTTTACCGTCGCCGGCTACGAGTCGTATGTTCGCGTCTGCGAACTGCTCGCCCAGCACACCCCCGGAGATTTCGCCAAGAAGTCCGTCCTGGTGAATTCGGGTGCCGAAGCGGTTGAAAACGCGGTCAAGATTGCCCGCAAGTACACCGGGCGCACCGGAGTCGGGGTGCTTGACCACGGGTACCACGGTCGCACCAACCTGACGATGGCAATGAACTTCAAGGCAATGCCGTACAAGCTCGGATTTGGCCCGTTCGCCGGTGACATTCACCACGCACCCAACTCGTACCCGTTCCACGACAAGTTGTCGGGCGCAGAGGCCGCCGCACGCACCATCTCGTACCTCGAAAAGAAGGTCGGCGCGACGGATCTTGCGTGCCTCGTCGTCGAACCGATTCAGGGTGAGGGCGGATTCATCGTCCCCGCCGACGGTTACCTGCCGGCTCTGCAGAAGTGGTGCAACGAGAACGGAATCATCTACGTATCGGATGAGGTCCAGTCGGGCATCATGCGCACCGGTCGCTACTACGCATCGGAGCACTTCGGAGTAATCCCTGACCTTGTAACAACAGCAAAGGGTGTCGCCGGCGGCTTCCCCATCGCCGCGGTTACCGGCCGCTCGGAAATCATGGACGCAAGCCACGCGGGTGGCCTCGGCGGAACATTCGGTGGAAACCCGATGTCCGCAGCCGCTGCCGTCCAGGTGTTCGAGGAAATCGAGAAGCGCGACCTGCTCAAGGAGGCTCAGCGAATCGAGAAGACTCTGAAGGGTGCGCTGACCACTCTGCAGAAGAAGTTCCCCGTCATCGGAGACATCCGCGGAATGGGCGCGATGATTGCCATCGAGTTCACCGAGCCCGGAACCGATACCCCGATTTCGGACATCGTCCCGAAAATCACCGCGTACGCGATCCAGAAGGGCGTCCTGCTCCTCTCAGCCGGAACCTACGGCAACGTGCTCCGCTTCCTCCCGTCGGTCGTCACATCGGACGAGCTCTTGCTCGACGCCGTGTCCGTCATCGACGAGGCACTGTCGAGCTTCTAGATGCATCCCCTTGCGGTCGATGGTTGCGTTGAACTTGCAGCCATCGACCGCAACGGTTTAATCGAGTCGCGGCACCTCGGCGCGTTCGTCGTCATCAACGCTGTGGGAGAGATTCTGGAGTCGGGTGGCGACGTCGACGCGATTGTTTTCCCGCGGTCGACCCTCAAACCACTTCAGGCCGTCGCCCTCCTCCGGGCCGGAGCCGAACTTGAGGGTGTCGATCTGGTTCTCTCCACCGCGTCGCACTGCGGATCGCACCGCCACACCGACCACATCGAGTCGATGCTGACTCGAGACGGGCTAACCGTCGATGACCTCGGGTGTCCCGCGCAGTGGCCGCTGGGTCTTTCCGACAAGGCCGACCGAATTGCCAACGGTGAGAAGCCGCAGCGCGTCACAATGAATTGTTCGGGCAAGCACGCCGGATTTTTGCGGACGTGTATTGCCAACGGCTGGGACACCACCACGTATCTCGAGGCAACTCACCCGTTGCAGGTGACGATTCGCGAGGTCATCGAAGAGTTCACCGGGACAACCGAGTTGTGGCCGGCGGTCGACGGTTGCGGTGCGCCCCTCTACGGAATGAGCCTCCGCGCTCTCGGCACGGGACTTGCCCGCATGTCCGACGGGACAGATCCGGACGCGACAAAACTCGTCAACGCTGTTCGTGACAACCCGTGGGCGCTGGACGGGCCTGGTCGAGACAACACGCGTGTCGTCGAGGTCACGGGAGCAATCGCCAAGATCGGTGCCGAGGGTGTCATGCTCGCCGCTCGCGACGGAATTGCTGTCGTCATCAAATGCCTCGATGGATCCCAGCGCCCGAACACAGCGGTCGCCGTCACGCTACTCGAGCGTCACGGCGTAATTGACGCGGCAGCGCGAGACACCCTGATTCGCGAGCTCGTGGAGCCCATCACGGGTGGCGATACGATTGTCGGTTCTCTGACAATCAGTATCTAGGCGACGATTCCCAGCCGCTTGCGTCGGATGGCGCCGCCGACCTGAGCGGTCACGACACCGGCAATTGCGAGGATGAACACCGCCGACGCGAGAACGTTGGCTTCGGCCGGGATTCCACGGGACGCAGCGGTGTAGATGAACGACGGCAACGTATCGACCGGCCCGCGGTTGAAGTTTGTGATGATGAAGTCGTCGAACGAAAGTGCGAAGGCGAGCAGCGCGCCGGCAACGATTCCCGGCAAAAGCAGCGGGAAGGTGACCTTCCACCAAACCTGCGACGGATTCGCGTAGAGGTCTCGTCCCGCCTCTTCCAGCTTGGGATCAAGACCGGCTACCCGAGCGCGAACCGTCACGACGACGAACGAGATGCAGAACATCACGTGCGCCAGAATCACGGTGAGCATTCCCTTGGGCATTCCCGCGTTCAGGAACTGTGCCGCGAGGCCGGCCCCGAGTACAACCTCGGGTGTCGCCATCGGCAGGAACAGAAGCAGCGTTGTCGCCGCACGGCCCTTGAACTTGTAACGCACAAGCGCAATGGCGATCGCGGTACCGAGCACCGTTGCCACAACGGTCGACACCGTCGCGATAATGATCGAGTTCGCGAAAGCCTGACAGACGCCCTGGGCGTCACACACGTTGAGCCAATTGTTGAAGGTGAACCCGTTCCAAATGATGTTTGTCCGCTTTGAATCGTTGAACGAGAACATGATCGTGTAGGCGATGGGAACCATCAAATAGATGAGCGCGAGAATGCCGTAGAGCGGCAAAAGGAGCTTTCCGAATTTCACAGCAGGTCGTCCGTTCCGCTCTTGAACACGTACGCCGACACCAGGATTAGAATCGCACCCATGAGGAGAAGCGACATCGATGCGGCGTGCGGATAGTTCTGGAGGACGAGAAAGTTGGATTCGATGACGTTACCGATCATGGACGTCTGGGTACTTCCCAGGAAGTTGGCAGAGGCGTTAACGTAGTCACCCGCCGCGGGGATGAACGTTAACAGCGTCCCGGAAACGATTCCGGGAAGGGTTAGCGGAACGGTGACTTTCCTGAACGTGGTCAGCGAGTTTGCGTAGAGGTCGTTGCTGGCCTCGATGAGCCGCAGATCGAGTCGTTCGATGCTCGTATACAACGGCAGCGTCATAAAGGGAATGAAGTTGTAGGCCAAACCAAAGATTACGGAAATGGAGGTCCCGGTGATGTGTGCGTCCGGCGGCAGAATCGCAAACGCCTTCATCGTCCCGACTATCCAACCCTGATCGGCAAGCAACTGCTTCCAGGCAACGGTTCGCAACAGGAAGGAGATAAAGAACGGCGCGATGACGAGAACAAGGGCCAGGGACTGCCAGAGCGGGTAGGGCCTGAGCCTCACGCCGATGAAATAGGCCAAGGGATAGCCAATGGCGAGTGCGATCAGCGTCGCGATGGCAGCGTAGGTGAACGATCGAAGTGAGTGTTCCCCGTACATCCCGAGCACCTCGACGTAGTTCTCCCAGCGGAACGCGTAAACGTATTCGCCAATGAACGCAGCGGGGGGCGCCGTTTTGAACGAGGTGAGGACGAGCGAAAACAGCGGTGTGAGGAAGAAGAGCAACAGGTAGACGATTCCGGGCAGCAGCAGAAACCACGCCACGCGGCTTTTCTTCTGCGACTCAGCCGACACGGCAGTGCCCGTCGGTCCGTGACTAAACGCTCCGATTGCCATCGCCGGCTACTTCGCTTGAGCGGCGAGCGTTGTTGTGCTCGTATCTGAATCGTGGAAGTCCTGTGCTTCGAGCGGAATGCCAAACGAGAATTCCGAGTCCCATGACAGCCACACCTCGGTGCCGGCCTTCACGATGTCGCCGTCGTTCTGTTCAAAGACGGTCATCGTCGAGAGTCCGGGGACTTCGACCAGGTACTGAGTCGAGACACCGCTGAAGGACGCGTCGACGACTTTCCCCGGGCCGATCAACGACCGTGATTTCGATGCAGCCGGCTTGGCGCGGGTAATCGCAATCTTTTCGGGCCGAACTCCGACCGTGATCTCCCCCGACGTGACGGCACTTCGCTTCGTCGGCAGTTCGAGGGTCAGCGATCCAACCGCAACCGAAATGGTCGACGCCGTCGCACCGGTGACTTTTCCATCAAACAGGTTTGATTGACCGAGGAACGTCGCAACGAACCGCGTCTTCGGCAACTCATAGAGCTCGGCAGGTGCGCCCATCTGCTCGATCTTGCCCTTGTTCATCACCGCGACCGTGTCGGCCATGGTCATGGCTTCCTCTTGGTCGTGCGTCACGTGAAGGAAAGTGAGACCGACCTCGGACTGGATGGCCTTGAGTTCAATCTGCATTTGTCGTCGCAGCTTTAGGTCGAGTGCACCAAGTGGCTCGTCCAGCAGCAACAGAGCGGGGCGATTGACGACGGCGCGGGCAAGAGCAACGCGCTGTTGCTGGCCACCGGACAGTTGCGACGGCTTGCGCGCAGCCATGTGGTCGAGCTCAACCAGCGCGAGTGCCTCGTGAGCGAGTTCGATCGCGTTTTTCATTTTGCGCTGCTTGAGCCCAAACGCGACGTTTTCAAGAATCGTCATGTGCGGAAAGAGCGCGTAGGACTGAAACACCGTGTTGACGGTGCGCTGATGCGGCTTAGTGTTGGTGATGTCCTTGCCGCCGATGAGGATCTTGCCCGCGGTGGGCTCTTCGAGCCCTGAGATGAGTCGAAGCGTCGTCGTTTTGCCGCACCCCGAAGGACCGAGCAGTGCGAAGAACGATCCAGCGGGAATCTTCAGGCTGATGTTGTCGACCGCGGTGAATCCGGGGAACACCTTCGAGATGCCGACGAGTTCGAGGTCCGAACCACCCGCCGCAAACACGGACGCGTCTTTCTGTGCCATGAGTGGATCCTCGGCTAGCCGAGGACGACGCCCTGGAACGCGGCCTGGAATTCCGATTCCTCGGCATCCGACAGCGAACGGAAGATATGCACCTGGCTCAAGGTGTCCGCGTTGGGGAAGATCCACTGGTTTTCGGCCAGCGCCGGATCAATCTTGACGGCTTCCTCAAACGCTCCCTTGACCGGCGTGACGTAGTTGACCCACGCCGCGACCTGGGCGGCAATCGCCGGGTCGTAGTACCAGTTGATGAGCGTTTCGGCGTTTGTCTTGCGCGTGCTGCCGATGGGAATGATGAAGGTGTCGTTCCAGAACGTTCCACCGGACTCGGGCAGGACGAACTTCCACTTCTCGTATCCGGCTTCTCCGTTGAGGACGGTGATGTCGCCCGACCACACAATTCCCGCGAGCGCATCCTCGTTGACGAGGTCTTCGGAGTAGGAGTTTCCCTTGACGTTACGGATTTGACCTTCACTGACCTTGGCGGTCAGCGTGTCGAGCGCGGCGTAGAACTCGTCTGCCGTGAACTTCGTGATGTCGACACCCTGGCCGAGCATGATGACGCCGAGCGTGTCGCGCATTTCACTGAGGACAACAACGCGCCCCTTGAGGTCGTCGCGCCACAGGTCGTCCAGCGTGAGGACGGGAGTCTTGACCAGGTCGGTGTTGTAGACGAATCCGGCGAAGCCTCCCTGCCACGGAAGTGACGACTGGCGACCGAGATCGAAGTCCGGGTTGAGAAGAGTGTCAACGATGTTTGCGTGGTTGGGCATGTTGTCCATGTTGAACTTCTGAGTCCAACCACGACGAATCCAACGCGAGACCATCCACTCGGTGAGGCACACCGTGTCGGCTCCGACGTCTTGACCGAGAGCGAGCTGGTCCTTGACCTTGGCGAAATACGAGTTGTTGTCGTCGACATCGACGATGTACTTTGCGGCGATCCCCGTTGCCGCCGCGAAGGCGTCAAGAGTGGGGTGGTTTCCCGAATCGTCCTCGTCCAAGTAGAGCGGCCAGTTGGCCCAGTTCACGGTCTTGTCGGTTGCCGACATGTCTTCGGGAGCGGTCAGTGTTCCGTCGCCGGCCGGGGCACACGCCGCCAGGGCGAGAGCGGAAGCTCCACCAATCGCACCGCCGAGGAGGGCGCGGCGCGTCATTTGCGCTCTGCGTGCCTGGATGACGAGCTCACGAACGATCGGGTCTTCGGGAAGGTTTTTCGTGGTCATGGTATTCCTCACTTGAACGGACTTCATTGTCACGCTTTCGCGTACTTGCATACTGTCACACCTGCCCCTGTGTTGTCACGCGCTATGTAAGACTCGCAGCGAATCTCTTCGCAAATGAACGGATTTCGAAGCAATTAGCAAATTTCGTTGCGGATTCCTTAGCAAAACGGAATAATGGCAAAGGGATTTCTTCCCCGAATACCAGTCACAGGAGACAGACATGCGGATTTCCGTTCCCGCCGAAATCAAGAACAACGAGTATCGAGTCGCGATCACCCCGGCGGGTGTCAAGGATCTCATCAACGCCGGCCACGACGTCCTGATTCAGGCAGGCGCCGGCATTGGCAGCGGTATCACTGACGAGCAATACACCCAACAGGGTGCAACCATCGAAAAGGATGCGGCAAAGGTGTGGGCCGCTGGCGATATGGTCCTCAAGGTTAAAGAGCCGATCGAAAGCGAATACGGCTACTTCCGCGAGGGCATGCTCCTCTTCACGTACCTACACCTTGCCGCCGAGGAACACCTCACGAAGGCTCTGCTTGAGGCAAAGGTGACCGCCATCGCTTACGAGACCGTCCAGCTGCCGACGCG
>Ga0114975_10003202_pt1 | contig 10979 bp, 13 predicted proteins | sample S_130626_EF_Meta_FD_87031 | JGI IMG/M metagenome (GOLD analysis project Ga0114975, IMG submission 87031) | Freshwater microbial communities from Lake Simoncouche, Canada to study carbon cycling - S_130626_EF_MetaG | ecosystem: Environmental > Aquatic > Freshwater > Lake | place: Lake...
GCGAGTAAAGGGGCGTGTTGTTGCTATTGGTGATATAGTGCGTGAAACAGTGACAGACCGAGTGAAAGGGCGTGTAGTTGCTATGGGTGATATAGTTCGGCTAATAGTTCCAGTGACAGAACGTGTTCGCGTGACACTAATAGACCGAGTGAAAGGTTGTGTAGTTGCTATAGGTGATATAGTTCGGCTAATAGTTCCAGTAACAGAACGCGTTATAGTTGGACTAATAGAACGAGTAAAGGGGCGTGTTGTTGCTATGGCTGATTTACTGCGGCTAATAGTTCCAGACACAGAACGCGTTATAGTTGGACTAATAGAACGAGTAAAGGGGCGTGTTGTTGCTATTGGCGATATACTGCGGCTAATAGTTGCGGTGACAGAACGTGTTCGCGTTACACTAATAGAGCGTGTGAAAGGTTGTGTTGTTGCAATGGGTGATATACTGCGGCTAATAGTTCCAGATACAGAACGGGTTATAGTCGAACTAATAGAGCGTGTGAACGGGCATGTTGTTGCTATAGGGGATATAGTCCGAGTAATTGTTCCAGATACAGAGCGCGTGATTGAAGAGGTAGTTGTAGGTGTATTGGGGAAGGAAGTGGCAATGGGTGTCCCTGTAAATGTATATATGGCAGATATACTATTTAGATTTGAAGAACTTATAATATTAGAAACGGTCCTTGATACCGAAATTGTATATGTTTGTATTGCCGATGTAGCCATAGGGCTGCGGGACACTGTATAGCTAGGACTACTTGATTGTGAAATAGTTGGGCTACCAGTTATACTAATAATCTGAGTCATACTTATTGTAATTGTAGAACTAATTGATTTAGTATTTGGCAGGGAGGTGGCCCAAGCAGTGTAACTATTTGAGGCTGTTTGATACGCGCTTAACGAAGCAAATATAGAATCCGTGGGCCTAATAGAAGGCGTCGAGCTCAAACTAAATGTATATATGGCTGTATTAGTTGGCCAATTGCTAAAGCTATTGTATACCGAAACTGATGTAGTAGGGGTAGGTAAATTATCAACAATTTTTGAGCTCGAGGGCGTAATTGATGCAGTAGGACATGACAGGGCTGATTCCGAGGGGCTGGATGTAGTTATAGAAGTAGCCGTAGAGCTGGCCGTTGCCGTTGCAGAAGCAGTGGCAGAAGCGCTAGCCGTTGCTGTGGCTGTCGCCGTAGCAGTCGCTGTTGCCGTTGCTGAGGCAGTTGCTGTGGCTGTTGCAGTAGCTGTTGCAGTAGCTGTTGCCGAGGCAGTAGCCGTTGCTGTTGCAGAAGCAGTTGCCGTTGCAGAGCTTGTAGCCGTAGAACTGCCAGTAGCTGTAGCAGAAGAACTGGCACTTCCTGTTGATGTATAACTAACAGCTCCAGTATTTGTTAATGAACCCGCCTCACTGCTAGAAGCGCTTAATGTTGTGGTAGAAGTTGTAGAAATAGCGGCTGAAGGCGACCCCGTATGTGTGTCACTATATGACGCCAAGTCGCTTGAACTACCAATATATGTTGGCGATGCGCTTGCGCTTTGTGTGGAAGATACACTAGGCGCGCTTGTAGTAGAAACTGTGCCCAGCTCCGTGTTAGATGTTGTAGAATGCATTGAAGATGTAATAGTGGGCGCAGGGCTTACAGATGCGCTACTAGCTCCACTTTCAGTTGTAGTTATAGAAGCCAGCGTTGACGGACTGCTAGTCAATATAGATGAACACGATAAACTAGGCGCATTTGTAGGAGAAACCGTGCTTACCCCTGTCTTAGATGCTGTAGAAATCATTGACATTGTAATAGTGCCCACTGGGCTTACAGAACCAGTGCTAATTTCGCTGCCACTTGTGCTTATAGAGAAAAGGGCCGAAGGACTACCTGTTAATATAGACGATTCTGATACACTTATTGTAGAAGTTGATGAAGCCGCTGTCGATATTGAGGGGCTCACTGAACGTGTCTGCATTAATGTGGATATAACCGATGGACTAGTAATGGAGCTTACTGATGGTGAATCGCTGTTTGATAGTGTCCCTACAGCACTATATGTTTCTGTATAAGAAGCATCATTTGTCTGCGTATATAATGCCGATACAGAGGGACTATTACTATAGCTAATATGGGATGTTGGTGAGCCAGACCCGCTGGATACCAAAGACACAGACTGTTTGGGCGTCCCGCTAACAGTTTGTGTTTTTGATGCCACCGCGCTCCTACAGCTTGTTCCAGATAAACTTCCAGTAGAAGATACCGAGGAAGATTTAGAATTAGTGGTAGATGCAGTCATAGTTGAACTATGCGTCCCTGTCCGTGTGGCCGTAGTTGTTGATGTTTGAGAAACAGACACAGTTGATGTTTTTGAGCTGGTTGGACTATCTGAAAACACTCCAGAACCGGTGCTTTTTTCACTTGGGCTTACTGAACCACTTGCCGAAACGCTAACGGACCCACTAATTAGTGAAGAAACCGACGGCGACACCGAATCACTCACGGAAAGTGAGCCGCTTCCAGAACTGCTTAATGAACCTGTGTCGCTATATGTTTTTGTTGCACCGGTAGAAAATGAGCCAGTAGAACTACGTGTTTCTCTACTACTAAAAGTGCCAGTTGTAGAAACGGTAAGGGTGACACCGGTAGGAAATGTGGTTATACTTGGTGTTCCGCTATTTACTACGCTTCTTGTAAAACTGCGTGTAATAGTAGGACTTAGTGAAGCAGAAACTGATACAGAGGGGCTGGAAGACCTTGTTTTCGTGGCAACTGTAGTTCGAGTTACCGTCCAAGTAGATTTTACAGATTGTGTGCCCCGTATAGTTGAAGTTATTGTTGTTGTAGCGGTAGAAGATTTTGATTTACTTGCGGATGCCGTGTATGATGCTGTAGATGTGCTTGTTCTGGTATTACTTGCAGAACCTGTCATAGTTGGCGTCCCTGTACTGCTTTTCGACCTTAAACTACTGGCAGAAGATGATGTTGTAAATGTATTTAACCCAGAATTAGTTGCCGAATAAGTAGATAGTATACTCCGCGCCGTAGTAGGGGTTTCTGTATTAATCATACTTGACGATACACTGATTCTTGGCGTCTTCGAAACAGTTCGCGTAAATGCCTGTGAAGCGGATACTGTACTAGAGGCTGAAACAGAGCTTGTGCCAGAAGACGTGCGTGTTACAACCGTTGTTCCAGTAATAGTTTTTGTTTCAACCGCCGTTATAGTGCGCCTAATAGAACCAGTGCCAGTTGCCGAAACAGTAGATGTTTTACTTTGTGATGCAGACTTGGTGCCTGTACGTGTTATTACCATAGAACCCGATGGGCCGACGGATGCTGTTGTAGTTTTAGAACCCCTAACAGTAGCCGTAACAGTAGGGCTGGCGCTATTTGTTTTAGAACTACCTATTGACCTTGTGGCACTTGGTGATGATGTGCCTGTTTTAGATGATGTAGATGTGCTGGTGCTTGTTCTTGTAAATATAGGTGAACCAGACAGTTTGGCAGATTTTGAAAACGAAGTGGATGCCGACGCCGTTTTCGAACTGGCTCTGCTAACAGTTGAGGAACCACACGAAGATGCAGTTTTACTATTGGGTGCAGACCTACTTAACGTAGGTGAAGAACTGGGTGTTTTAGATACAGAGGATGATGATGTGGTAGTTTTGGAGACCGCCGTAGTTTTTGTGCCAGTAGCTGTGCCAGTATTTGTTTTTGTCATAAAATTTGTTACAGATGCTCTAGGCGAACTTGAGGACGATTTGGAACTACTTGAAGTTCTTGTCATTGTCATCGTAGAAGTCTGTGTTTTAGTGCTTGTTGGCGATGGTGTAATAAGTTGCGTGGAAACAGCTGAACGCGTCAATGTAGTAGTTTTTGTTGATGTTTTCGAACTTGTCGGCGTAGATGAAGGAAGCACGGCTAATTCACGAATAATAGGGTCAATACTATAACCATACTGAATAGATTCATATGACCATGCTAGCCCGGCAAGCATCAGCATACATAATTGTCGAAAACACATAGGTCATACTCTAATATATGTAAATATTATTTAAATATGTTCATTTTTATCTATATTAGAGTAATAAATGATTGTTATCATATAAAAAATTGTCGGGAAAAAATAATATATATACATTATATAAAGATGCCCCGAAAGCTATCTGTATCGCCTACGCGCAAGCATCAATCTGAGCAGCGCAAGCCCCTGTCATCACAACCCCCTTCACAAATAGCTGTTATACAAAATAAGCCCTCTTTCCTAACTACGATTAAAGAGGGTTTTGGCTTCGGCATAGGTAGCACTATAGCCAGAAATATGTTTGACACCACACGGAATTCACACAGCGTCACAGTGGTTCCGGCTCCTGCTCAAGAAACGAAAAAACAAGAACCCCAGACCTTTAGCCAATGTATGGAGAAAACATCAGGTGATTATGAATCGTGCGGTCACTTAGAATGAAGCGCTGTCCAAATTTTCTCTGCGGCCACCTTGCCCACACTTCGCTTGCCAACTTTTAGCGCAGTCAATTCATCCAAACTCTTTTTCATAACGCCCTCCAATGTGCCATCACACGCATCCAATATGGCTTCGCTAAGCTTGGCACCAATACCTGGAATGGCACATAGCATTCCTGCAGCCGTGCGTTTCAGTCCACGATTAGCCGATTTTTGTGCCGATAATGCCTCTGTATATGCCGCCGCTGCAACGGTTGCATCTGCAGCTAAACCAGTCCCAGCAGCAAACACGTCATTGTCTTCACTAATTTGGCTGGCAAGGTGATAAATAAGTCCCTTACTGATGGTAGCGTCCTTTGATATAATTACAGGTATGCCAAACCGAATTTGTAAGCGCGTTACTATACTTAATAGTGTAGTTTCAGGCACATTGCCCGGCCACACACGATTCAGTTCTGCAGACCAGCCTGCACCTACTTCAATAAGGTATCCAATTGCAATACCCTGCCCCTTTAAAGACAGAAGTCGCGCCCGCTGCTCACGATAACGACCATCACGATTTGACGAAGCTAAATCTGCCAAAGTTTTACGCTCCAATACAAGATATGGTTGTTCGGTTAACCCATTGGCAATTACAATGTCGCCCACATCAAGATTTTGTGAGTCGACTTTAATTTTTGTGTCCCCGCCACACTTCAAACGCAGCATTTCCAATAGTTCTGTTTCGCGAAAATCAACATGGACAACTATGTCAGACATCGTTATCTATGAAACTAAAAATACAGTTTAAATGCCATCTTCGGGCGCAGTGCGATTGCCGCCACGACTGGCTATCATTTGGCGCTGGTCAGGAGTTGTGCAGACACAGCCGCCGCTGCAGCTGAATGACGCACCACAGCATTCAGGCTTGCATTGGTTGTTTTTGAACATGAAAAGATTGTCAGGACCCGGGCCCTTAAATTCCGGGCCAGCCATGGGTTCATTTGGTGCAGTATCACGCCAGGCGCTTACCCCGCTTGCAGGTGTCTTGACTACGTTATCATAAATTCCAATAGGAACGTATGAATTACCAGCAGCGGCACCTCCAAGAGTGTAATTGGTAAAGCCTTCGCCAACACCAGGGTATGCACCACCCATTACGTAATTGATAAAACCCTCCTGGTCTGTTGGGTAATTAGTGTATCCGTATAACATCAGCGCATTTGCAATTGCCAATAAGGCCAAGCAAGTTACAAGAAACATCGTTGACGACATAACTGGTTTAATAGAGGGAGCCATCCTTCCTTATCTAATACTAATAAAGCAAATTTACTCGGAAGGCAGGCTAGAACTTAACCGGGGTAGCGTAAATGTATATGATTTTTCTATATGTTCAAGCCCAATGTCGCTAAAATCACGCAGCACTAAACTATTAATTTTGAAAGTGCCTGTAGATGTAAATATAGCCACAAGGTCTGTAACCGGGGGACTATTAATCCACTGCATCATTTCTGCAGCACGACACCATCTGCCCCGTGTATTTTTTACCCATGAAGAGCCGCTACACTGTAATGGCCCTATGCGACCGTGCGCCAGCGACTCTGTTCCAACAAGATTGACTAAACCAATGATTTGTGCCCAGCCATTTTCATCAGCAATATAATCACCCGTGACAGCATTTTGTATAGGTGTGTATTTCTGTATTCCATCAGCTGATTTCAGTAAAACATGTGTTGTTGGGCAAATGCCGGATTCAGATTCCATAACAGCATCATCTGCTTTTCTAGGTTCGGCCTGTAGTTCCTGGCGAACAAACGTATCCCAGTCGGCCATAGACATATTATCGAGTTCCTCCCAATCTGCAAATTGCCAGTGTGTTTGTAGACCAGCTATTGGAATTTTGTGAGTGGACGTATTTAAACAATATACTAATTCGGGGACAATATCAGATTTTATAGCAGTCTTGCTGTCTTTTACAAACACTGGTTTACCACCCTCATAGACTATATGTGACCCTGATACGTATATTCCGTCAATTAGCCACATTTGAGTGTGTTTTTCTGTCATAAAATGCATCGTTGCTGTGACGACAGAATTATCAGCTAATTGGTCGCCATTTACAATAGTTTTTATGTATTTTGTGCTTCCATCTTTCATTATTATAGGGGTATTTGGGCCGAAACAAAAGGCCCCAGCCATTCCACCTACAGAACCACCAAATGCTGTAGCTGAAACAACTGTGATACCTAATATAATTAAGGGCGTTACTGGTGCAAGAAGCCAGAATAAAAATATAACCATTACAACCAATATAACTAAAATTGCAATTGTCACAATAACCATAAGTTGGAAAAAATTCATGATTGTGCGTATAACACTAATTCCCGCGTATAGGGATGCGTTAGCTATAGCGTTAGCTTTACGAAAGGCGTCAACTTGTAGCAAAAACGTTTTATGAAGTTGATGAATTGTTAAATTAAATCTGCGGGAAAAAACATCAAATATGCGCATAAGTCCATTATATAAGTTGCCAGCCAGTGTGCGTAAATTCATAGTAAAACCAATAGATTGTATAGCGGCATTAATCATTTGATAAAATACATCTAATACAGGTTTCAATGCAATATTAAGTGCCCATTTTGCCAACTCACTTGCGCAAAAATTAAAATTTTCCATAGCAAATTCCGAGCCACTGCGTGGGTCATTTTTTGGCAAAAATAAGTTTGCTGTTAAAATAATTGGCGGGTCACACCGATATGTTTTCCAATTTTCTTGAATTTCATCAATTTTGAAGCTTACAATAATACGGGCCAGCCCGTAGGACAATGCCAGTGATATTAGAATAACCTCCCACATTGTAGGTCTCTCCCTGAAGTTACTTACATCTTTTCTCTAACGTGGGACCGCAAGGTCGGGGCTTATATACGCATATAGACGGGGTCTTCTACTGACACACTTTTCAAAGGCATAGTCTGTATGGGAGGAGACATATGGACAGGTAACAGCGGCGGAAATAAATAATCCCGCACGGTTGTGGTTTTGCGACCTACGCGTATCTTTGCATTTCTATTTTCTATAACAACACATACTGCAACTAATGAAGCTATGCCAAGCACCATTAGAACATCAAATATATATGTAAGCATTTTTATAGTGTTTTTATTATATTAATCCCTTGTTATACCAGTCAATTTTTTATGAGATATTGTTCCCTGCTGCTGCCGCCGCGGTCTTGCGCGCAATAGCCAAATCGCCATCGTCAAAAAAGGTCTTAGGGACCTCTACTTGAACAGGTGCATCACTGGGCCCAACAGAAGGATTGCCCGCGCGCACACGGGCTCCGGCCAAACGCTCACGCTTCTGGGATTCAAAGAATTCGTCCTTCTTGGACTCATTCTCCTTGTAATTCTTCATTAGCGTATTGAGTTCATCCTCGGCATACTCCTGCTTTTGGATATCAGTAGCAGCGGGGTCCCAAGGTAGCCAGAAGCCCATCTGCCCTACAAATACATTGAAACTGGGGTCAAGCTTCTGCAATGTGCGCGCGCGCTGATTAGCCTCCTCTACCGTATCATATGCGCCACGAATTTTGAGGCCACGCACAGTGGTGCGAAAGTTGTTCTTTGCAAAAAATTCATCGTCAAGGCGCTTACGGTTCTTGAAAATAAATGTCTCAAAGTCCTCCTGAATTTTGGTCTCCTTGAAATCACGCATGTTCTCTTTTACGTGATTCTCCAAATTAATGGCAATATCGCGCGCCAAACTTGAGCGCGCCTTTCTAAAGACGTCAACAGCACCACTAATATCACTTAGTGTAATCTCACCGGCAGTAATCTTGGATTCAGCGGAGCTAAGAACATCTTCGGCGCGGGACAGTGCATCAGTCACCCGGCGCACCTCATTCATCAAAAATCCCTCAGTCGCCCTAATCTTGTATTGAACCTCATAATCGTTCACAAAAGCATTGAAGAAATACACATCCTTGTTTGCAAGTACGTTCTCCGGACTTATAAAACTCAAACAAACATATTTCTGGCCAGGAATCTCCTTGTCATTTTCTAAAAACTCCTCACGCTCCTGGGACATTCTGTATAAACAGTATCTGCATCCGTAAGTTTAAATGCTTTGGGCCCGCGGAAATAAAGTATCTGTTATATACAGAAACAAATGGACTTGTCTGTCACTGAGCTTGTCACCCGTGTCATCAAGTATTTGCTCGAAGGTCTTGCCGTTGCGGTGGCGATGGTTGTAATTCCCCGCAAGGTGCCCAGCCTTGAGGAGATTATTTCCATCTCCGTTGTTGCCGCGCTTGTCTTTGCCATCCTTGACTTGCTCAGCCCCAGCGTTGGCCTAACGGCGCGCCAGGGTGCCGGCTTCGGTCTTGGTGCCAACCTTGTGGGCTTCCCCGGCGGCGGCGCTCATATGGCGTAAAGATACACCACAGTATAACTATATACACAATATTAAACAATATATGACATTGTTTAATATTATAAGACTTTAATAGAAATATGTCGGGCCGACAAAATGGAACAAAACCAGGATTTGGTAGCAGGGTTAAAAATTGGTGGTCGCGGGTATCCGGTACACCCCGCGTTTAACAACACCCGCGGGCACCGCCAAGTGAAGGCCGATTTTATCCACCTCCTCAAGTTCCATCTGCAGCACCAGTGCCTGCAGCAGCATCTTCTGCAAATCGACGCTCAAGAAATAACAATAACATGCCCAGGGCAGCTGTTACACGTCGCGCTCAGCCGGTAAGACAGTATGTTGAAAATAATGTTGATGAGGAAGATACACTAGAATGGCGTATTGCCCACACTCCTAATATTAAACTTACATCGGCCGAATATAGTAGTTTAACACCTGCACAGCGGGCATTGGGCTGGACCAAAGAACGTGTGCAGTCTGGATATCAAACATATAACGACCAATGGCGTCGGCGCACCGCGAATAATACACGCCGCGAACGTGAAAGCTCATTGAATTGGCGCATAGAACATACGCCGAATATCAGACTTAATTCGGCGCAGTACCACAGCTTATCAAATGCACAGCGGGCATTAGGCTGGACTAAGGAACGTGTGCGGTCGGGATATCAAGAATATAGCGACCAATGGCGCCGTCGCACTGCTAATAATGAGCGTCGTGAACGTGAAAGTTCATTAAATTGGCGCATAACACATGACCCCAGTATTCAATTGACACGCGAACAACACAGAGGTTTAACAGCCGAACAAAAGGCGCTTGGTTGGAAGCGCATCAGTGTTCAAACAGGCCTAATGGATTCCGAGCATAGATGGGTGCGGGACCAATAAATAATTCGTTATATGATATACATAATGAATTATTACAAATACATAATTTATGCGGGTGAGGGCGTATTTAGCCAAGGATTTGCATCAACGCGGTCAGGTAGTTCCTGTTCAGCCTCACGAGCAGGGTAGCCCTTGTAGCGTAAAAGCGCTTCCTGATTCTGAAATAAGCCTAACTCTTCGCGACCAGTGTAAAACATTGCACGCCCAACCTCATCGGGTCTGGGCTCGGCACGGGGTCCAGGAGGGGACCCAGCGGTCCAGCGATAGGGGATTCCACTAGGGCTCAAGAACACGTGTGTTCTATAAGTCTGTTGCTCCTGTCCAACAACTACTGTTTCTAACATCAGAACCGGGGGTACATATACAGAACCAAGTCCACTGTAATAAGCACTGGGAAGTGTATCCAACGTTAATGAAAAAGAACCATCGGGAGATTCAATATTGCCCTTGTTGGGGGTATTATCAAATGCCTGGTCGGCATTGTGGTAGGGTAAACCTGAGCCATTAAATCCAATGCCGCGCTGTGGCTTTTGTGGGGCCATCCAGCGAATATTTTGTCTCATACCGGCATATTTAGTTAAATTGCCATTAACAGTAATAAGGCCAGCTGTGTTTCTTCTGACTTCAGCTTGAACGCCATCGCCTTGAACTGTACGAAGACTCATTCTATTATCTATCTAATAATAAAGATTATTAGATATTTATCCCTGAACCGGAGACGTCTTACTCAAATTTGAAAATTTAGTCTGTAAATATTTGATAGTTTCAGCTTTTAAGGTTGTAGACACCCTGGACTTTTGTATAAGCGAAACCATATCTTCTAATGTATTGCCTTTACTGAAAGCTTGCGCGCTTAACACAGCCACGGCATATTTACGCCGACTTTGATTACTTACAGCGGAATTTGGCTGCACGGTATATCGGCGGGTGCGCGTTTTATATGTATTTCCTACGCGGCGCCCCATACCTTCAGGCGCAATGGTAACAACAGATACTGCATTATTGAAACGGAATTGGCGATTCCCCCTTCGTACAGTCTTTCGTTTATTTGAATTAGTCTTTTCCATTGTCCTACTATAAGAATCATATATAGCTGTAGTAAAATTAAAAATTTTATAAATTTTCAATTTAGTAATAAAGAAATGTTTAGGCACGTGGACCACTGTAGGGTGTAGCACGTGCAGAATAGCCTGCAGGCTGGTCCAAGAATTTCCACAATTTCTCCTTGTCATCCGCAGCA
>Ga0114975_10003203_pt1 | contig 10978 bp, 14 predicted proteins | sample S_130626_EF_Meta_FD_87031 | JGI IMG/M metagenome (GOLD analysis project Ga0114975, IMG submission 87031) | Freshwater microbial communities from Lake Simoncouche, Canada to study carbon cycling - S_130626_EF_MetaG | ecosystem: Environmental > Aquatic > Freshwater > Lake | place: Lake...
AAGTAGAGCAAAACAACCTTTCTACTTTTCAAAAAAGTAGAGCAAAACAACCTTTCTACTTTTCAAAAAAGTAGAGCAAAACAACCTTTCTACTTTTCAAAAAAGTAGAGCAAAACAACCTTTAAGAAAGGTTGTGCCAAAATGTTTGGCTCCACCTTTTCTAAAGGTGGAAAAGGTGGATTCTAAAAGTTGGTAATGTTAACTGCTCTATTAATCATAGGTAAAAGAGTTGTAAATTCTAAAGTAAATGTATATTCAAAAACACCAAAATTAACTAATTCACCATTATGGTATCTTAAACGGAATCTTAGTCGTCTTATTCTCTCTACAGGAGGATCAAAAAATTTATACGAGTTTGAAGGACCATCATAATATTGAGAAGTAGGAGTTGATACAATGGGTATTTTTGCAAACGCCGAATTTACAATACCATTTGTTTCATTTGTTGTTAAAGTAAAATTACTAATATTATAAGGCTGTGTTTCATCAATACAATTGTACTTAAAAATTTCCATATAAATATAAGATGGACCAAATATATTGATTTTATAAGGACATTCAATAAATTGAACAATAGCTCCAGCTAGTACATTCCCAGATAAGTCCGTTGCAGGTGTTAACCAAAAACCATTATCATTGATATTATTAACATCTCCATAGTAAAATCGTATATAGTTATTTGCAAGTATATAATTATTAGAAGGATCAACTATTCCAGCCGGAATTGGAGGACAAGACGTTATATTACATCTAGTAAGTCCTAAATTTCCAGGTAACCCCCAATTTGAAAAATCAGGGACTTGATTTTTTTTGCAAAATATTTGTTCATTTATATTAGAATTAGCTGTATAAACAATTTCATTTAAAAGTTCAAAACAATCACATCTATTTCCAAACCATATTTTTTGTGAAACATTATTGTAAACAATAACAAATCGTGTATAACCTCCTGAATGAATGAATCCATCTATTAAATTTGTTAAATTATTATTATTAAAATATTCAATAATTATTTTGGTAACAACTTCATTAAATTTATTTGTTAACTCTGTTGTTATTTGTATAGGATTATAAAACCCTTCTTCTATAGTAACAATATAATTATTGTCATAACTTTTTAAAGCTTCATAAATTGCACTTTCTAGAGGATTTGCGATTTTGTTAGGTGGTTCGTATAAAGAACTAAACTTGAAAATCATTGTAATGTTAGAATTTAAAACAGAAAAAGTATCATAATTAGATGGAAATGCCCAATCAACTAGTTTCATAGTTGAAATATTAATAATATCTTCTGGTAATTCAATTTCAAATTCGGAAGAATTTGGATATGATATAGCATCTCGGTCCTCTGAATGTATTGACACATACTTTTTGTATGACAAAAAGTTTTGAGAATTATGTTGAAGAGGATGATTTTGATTAGTATTTGAATATGTATGATAAAATTTACTCATCTATATAAAATATATACATTATTTTTATATTAAAATATTATTTTATAATAATATGTTAAAGCAAAATATAAACTATGGCGGGAAAACGCAAAATTCAACAAGTTATATAAAAATATTTGAAATGACACCATATACATATAATACAACTTTTAGAGGGCAAGGAACACCGTTTTCTTTTATTAAAACTATTAATCCATCAAAAATAAATGGTTCTTTTGTAAAAACATATAATAATTATTATAATTCTTATAATTCTAATTCTTAAGAATATAATTATTATATAATTATTATATATGAAAAACTGGTATTCAGGTATTTATAAATCATTAATAATAGCAAGTGTAATATCGTTTATTATTTATTTTTTTTCATCAGGTAGTGTTTCTTTAGGAGCATTAATTAGTGGTTACTCTGTATTAATATTAAGTGTAGTGATGATTCTTTATATTATTTTATTTAACATGATGCAGGTAAATCAAAACAATAATTTCTTTAAAACATTCATCTCAATGATCATAGCATGTGGTCCATTTTTTTTACTATTAGGAGTAATTGGCTTTGTTTTATTTTTAGTTATTAGTTACAAAAATAGAATATTATTAGGACATGTATCAAATGGTTATACAACTTTTACTAATATAACTATAATAATGGTATTATTACAAGTGTATTTAGTGTATAATGGTATTAATACTGAAAAATTTGAAACAACTAGAACTTTATCAAAAATGACAACAAGTGTATTATATCTGTATGGAGTCATTACAGCAATATGTTCAATAACGTTATTTACAATTTTAAGTAAATTTTCAGCGGATGGGTTCCACCTTTTAGAATCCACCTTTTAGAATCCACCTTTTAGAAAAAGGTGGAGCCAAAATCTTAAACCTGTAGAATTAAAAATAAGCAAATTATTTTGAGTCAAGCTTTTGAAATTATATTTTGGCTCAACCTTTTTCTAAAAGGTTGATAAATTTATATGTTAATCCATAACTTGAATTGATTTCCCATACACCTGATATTTTTAAAATAAAATTAGCATCTGTTTTATTTTGAATTTCTTGAAAAACCTTTAGATAGCCATTTTTAAATTGTTCGTAAATTTTATATTGAGGAAATTTATTATAAAATACGTTTTCTAATTTTTTCAATATATTTTCTTCTATCATTTTAATTTTTTCTATTAAATTCTTATGAATATCAACATTAAAAATGCATTTATATTTATTATAATATTTTTCACAACAAATATTTTTTAAATTAATAAATAAATAAATACCATTCAAAGATAATGTATTCGTAGAATACAATATTCTAATAAAGTTACCTTCGCTCATAATAGTATTTTTAATTGGATCGCAAAATATTATACAGTTATCGTCATATTGATTTAAATTTTTTACCAAGTTCATAATATATATATAAAAAATATAATTCGTTATATTTAAATTACTGTTGTTTTTAAGTTATATCACCAATTAACATTCTACAAAGTAATAAGTTTTATAATCAAATAAAGAATATTTCATTTATATAATTAACTTAATTTATAAATGAAATATCATGAAACTCATTTTGAAGAATATATAATTGAAAATCACAAAGAAAATCTTCATCCAAAAATAGAAAAGTTATACAAAAAATTTCCCAAAGAAACTAGTAAATTACAAAATTTGATTTTTTATGGTCCTAGTGGCGTTGGCAAATATACACAAATGTTAAAAGCAATAAAAAAATATAGTCCAACTGAATTAAAATATGAAAAAAAAATTAGTGTATCTTACAATAAGCAGCAATATTATTTTAAAATAAGTGATATACATTATGAAATAGATATGTCATTATTAGGATGTAATTCAAAATTATTGTGGCATGAAATTTATTTGCAAATTATTGATATTATATCAGCAAAAAGTGATAAATTTGGAATTATTGTTTGTAAATATTTTAATGATATTCATAGTGAATTATTAGAAAATTTTTATAGTTATATGCAAAAAAATTATTCGCTTTGTGTTAATTTAAAATTCATTTTAATAACAGAAGAGTTAAGTTTTATACCAGATACAATATTAAATTGTTGTCAAATAATAAATATACCTAGACCAACAAAAAGTAATTACATGAAGTGCATTAAAAAATTACCTGCTAAAATTAATTTAGAAAATATAACTAATATAAAAAATTTGCATCTTTATAATGATGAATTAATGCTACAATATAAAATTATTTGTAATAAAATATTACATAATTTAAAAAATATAGAAGAGATCAACTTTTTGAAATTTAGAGATATTTTATATGATACATTTATTTATAATTTAGATATAACAGATTGTATATGGTATATTATTTCAACTTTGATAAATGACAATATAATTCGCAAAGAACATCTATCGCCTATTTTGATTAAAACATTTTGTTTTTTTCAGTATTATAATAATAATTATAGACCAATATATCATATGGAAAATTATTTGTTAACATTAGCAAAAATAATATATGGTTTATAGTCAGCCAATAATATAATTGAAGTGAACTATCTAATAATAACGCGCATTGTATAAATTTATATTCATATAGTTATTAAATCTTGAAACTATTTTAGATTGATTGTTATTAAGTAAACGAATGATTCCTTCTTGAGGCTGAACTATTGGATAATTTGCTTGAGTAAAATAACCGAAACTGTGAAAACTTTTGGGTATACCTCTACTATAGAAACTAGCACTTGTGCGAACCTTTCCCATTTTATTATCTATAATAATATGTTAGATAATAAAAAATAAGGTTTAATTTTCAAAATTGACTTAAAATTAAAAAATAAATAAATAATTATGAATCATTATAATGCATTTAAAATATTAGAAATTGATATTTCTAAAATAGATACAAATGAAATTTCATTATATAAATTAAAAAAACAATATCATAAACTAGCTTTAAAATATCATCCTGATAAAAATGAGAATACTAATGAATCAAACGAAAAATTCAAGCAAATTCAAGAAGCATACTATTATTTAAAGGAAGAATTTCACTTTTTGGATTTAGATAATGATGAATACAATGATAATTGTAATGATAACTGTGAACAAAAAAATGCAACAAACCAATCAATGCCTGTTTACATGGATATTTTACATTTATTTATGAAGGGTATATTAGAGGGTAAATATGACGAAATCATATCAAAAATAATCCAGGAAATTGTTTCGGGATGTAAAAAAATATCGCTCACATTATTTCAAGATTTAGATAAAGAAACATGTATGAACATTTATAATTTTCTCTCTAAATATCGTGTAACACTTCATTTAAATGATTCTATTTTGGAAGGAGTGAGAGAAATTGTGCAACAAAAATTTGATAATGTATTGGTATATAAATTAAATCCTACTATAAACGATTTGTTGAGCAATAATATTTATAAATTAAATGTAAACGATCACTTTTGTTACGTTCCTTTATGGATCAATGAATCGTATTTTGACATTTCAGGTTGTGAAGTTATAGTTTTATGTGAACCAGATATACCTGATAATATATTGATAGATGATTATAATAATATACACATCGTTAGGAAGTTATCTATTGCAGATGAGCTGGTCAATTTAATAAATAATAATCTTAATTTAATGATACAAGTAGCGGATAAAGTATTTGAAATTCCTATAGAAAAATTATGTATGAAAAAGGAACAAATATATACCATAAAAAATAAAGGTTTGTGTATTTTAGATGAGTTTGATATTCATAATTTAGAAAGAAGTGATATTATTGTGAAAATTAAATTGGTGTAAATATGTTTATAATATAAAAAATACTTATATTATAAAATATGAATTATGAAATAATTGAATTGGGTAATACTTGTTTATCATATGAATTGAAACAAATAATATTACAAAAAAAAGCAAAAACTTTATTCATGCTAGGTTGTTTTAATTTTAATAATATTTGTAAATTTTTAGAAGATGGTATTTTTGAAGATATATTTAATAAAGATTTTTTATTTTATGAAAATAAAAAAATAGAGTTTTTTACTAATGAATATCAAAAGTATTATCATAAATATGCAATAAAAAATAGTAAATATAATTTTATGTATAATCATGATTTTGTTTATGACGTTTCATTAAATACCATACAAAATTATGATTTTATAGCAAATGAATTTAATATAAAAATAAAAAATTTAAAAGATACTTTTGTAAATGATAAATTACCAATTTTCATAAATTTTTCAATCGGTATCAAAAAAGAGGAATTACAAATAGAAAGAATGATTTTGGTTTTAAAAAAATATATAAAGAAACAATTTTATATTTTTATTTTTTTATATTCAAAAATAAATAACCAAGAAGAGTGTAAAAATGAAAATGTAAGATATATTTATTTAGAACAAGATTTCAAATCTTGGTGGAATCAACCAAAAGATATTAAAATGTTATTGTATAAAGAAATGTACGAGAAATATGCTATTGTAATGAAAGAAATGAATATAGAAACGACTTTTCTTCCATTTGAAGATCTAAATATAATACTCTAATTTACATAAACGGTAAATCTAACAAATCGTAATAGTTTTTGGTTCCTTTTAATTTATTTAAATTTTGTGAAAAACCCGAATACGAAAAACCGTATAATTCTTCTGCATTTTTACCAATTAAATAATCCACGTACCCACATTCATCATAATTGAAATCAACCATATCATTTTCATTTTTATATAGAATAGTAGAATATTCAGTTAATGGCTTCAACATCCATTTATTATCGTGTAATTTCTCAATGCAACTTGTACATACATATATGGGTAAGTCTCGTTTAAATTTGATATTTTCTATCAACGTATCTAATAAAGGACGTTTATATATTTTATTTTGCCTGTTTAATAAATTAGACCAATCTTCTTCATATCTATAATGAATAAAATTATATTCTTTGCAATTTAATTTATTCATGATTTCATTATATTTTTTTACTATTTTTGAAGAAGGTTGAATAATATTATGTATAATATTTTCATCGTAAACATAACCGTAGTAACTCCAAAAACTACCACCTATTATTACATATTCTTTTTTACAATCTAATAAAATATTTTTTATATTATTTTTTATGTCCTTTAAATAATCCTTATATTCATTACGAAAACATTTTCCTACAATTTTTTCTTTGAAAAAATCATATGTGTTATCATGATTTATATTATTTTTAATTGTATCATAAATTACATAATTTTTATATATGGAAAAAGTATTTGGATCAAAAAACTCGTTAAAATTATATAATCGGTAAACAGTAGGGTCGTTAATTGGTCTACATGTTGCATTACGAAATGTAAATTTAAAATTATTTTCATTGCAAAAATTAATAGCAGATGTTATATTTTTTTTTTGATCACTTAATCCACCTATAGAATCAAAAATAAGAATCATTTATATAATTGGGTTAAAAAATAATTAAAGGTTAACTAAATAAAATAATATAACAATATATGTTTATTATAGGTAGTTACCATAAAACAGGAACTGTGTTACTCTCAAATATTTTTGAAAAATTAAATCAATTTGAAAATAAAAAATTAAACTATACATTTTATGAAAATTTTGGTACTTGTACAGACAATGAAATTAAAAATCATAAAAGTGTAGTAATTATACGAAATCCATATGAAATGATATGTTCTGGTGTAAGATATCATCAAATTAGTAGTGAGTCTTGGTTAAATGAAAAAAAGGATTTTTATGAAAATAAATCATACAAGGAAAAGTTATCAACACTAAACGATAATGATAAAGTATTATTTGAAATGAACAATTGTGCAAAATATAATATTGATCTTATGTATAATGATATAAAAAATAGAAATTATAATGATAATATTTTATTTATAAAATTAGAAGATTTAATAGACAATAATAAATTACCCGAACTATGTAAAAAAATTATAAAGCATTTAAATGCAGAATTTGCTTACGACAATTTTATTGAAGCATGTTTAACGTCTTTAAAACTTGGTCTAACCCATAGAACACATTTTGATAATACATATACATATATTCAAAATTTTAAAAATATACATTACGAAGAATTTGATAAATTGTTTCCAAGTGATTTACTTGAGAAACTTGGTTATATCAAGTGAACGTTATTTAATCGCTCATGAAAAAATAAATTAAAAAAAGAGCATTTTAATTTATTTAATTAATTACACAAATTGCACAAAATACAAACTATATCAACTTTTATTTTAAGCATCAGTCTTCTTCTTAACAACGCGCTTCTTTACTACTTTAGGTTCTTCAACAACTACGGGAGCTGGCGCTGGCGCTGGAGCTGGAGCTGCTGGCACTGGAACTTCCTCTTCCTCTTCAACGTCTTCATCTTCTTCTTCTGGCTCCTCATCACTATCTTCAACTGCTGTTGATATTACAACAGGCTCATCATCGTCCTTAACAGTTTGATTCTTTAGCTTTTCTTTATCTTGTGTCTTGAGCTTGATAAAGCATTGACCTTGTAATTGTGCTCTTGGTTTTTGAACTACTGCTTGCAGTAATTTCCAACTAGCACTGAATTTTCCATTTACAAACCAAATTCCAGCAAATTGAATTAAAGATGCAATATTTGATCCTTTCTTTAAATATTCCAGAGGTGTTACTCCTGGATTTTCAACACTAGGATATAGTCTAGTAGATTCTTCATCATAAATTTCAGTCTTCCAAACACCTTCCCATTGTGGTAATTTCACTCTAATGGTTGGTTGTTTAGTATAATCATACTCTCCAGTAGACTTATTTTTAGGATATTTCAATAAAGGAGTAAATAACTCCTCAATAATTTCAGCACTTTTGTGAACCTTACCAAACCATTCCTTTGAATAAATCAAAGCATCTGCCTTAATTTTATCTTCAAAAGCCTTTAGGTTTCTTAGAAATGCTTCTGTATCCGGAGTTTTGTATTCTTCATTTGGAAATTGAAGTGATAATTCAAATCTACCATTACCGACTTCTTCACCTTCCTTTTTAAAATCACTTGCTCCCCATGTAAGCATTAATGGGGTAGATAAAGTAAGAGTTGTTTTTGTTGTTTTATTTAATATATTTACAGATTTACCACCTTGAGCACTTGCTTTAGGGGCAGTGTACATAATATTTTCAGCATTAAATTGAGCACCGTCTACGATTCTTTCAGCCATTTTATTTTTATGATATACATTATTAGTTTATCTTTAAATCAATTTTTTTTTAAATTAAAAAATAAATTAAAATTAGTTATAAATTCTTACGACGTATCGTAAGAACACATCGCTTTTATTTTAAGTTATAATTAATATAAAACAATTCAAAAAGAATTTTATATAAATATTATATATAGATATATCATTATATATAAAATATAAATGACTGCGATTGAAGATTACATGAATGAAATAGTATTAAAATATGAAAAAAATATACGAATGAACAAAAAATTGAATAAAATAAATACCAACGAACCAGATCAAGCAACCATTTCAACATTTAATGATTACAATAAATTAACAGAAAATAATTATAATATTCAACAATTGAAAACAATTGCAAAATTCTATAAATTAAAATTAAGTGGAAATAAAAAAGAGCTAATAAATAGGTTGTACATTTTTCTTTTTTTATCATCATACATTATTAAAATTCAAAAAATTTTTAGAGGAAAATTACAACGTAAATTTAACAACTATTTTGGTCCAGCATTAAATAAGAGAGAAATATGTATTAATGACACTGATTTTGTCACAATGGATGATTTGAAAGATTTACAATACGGTCAATTTTACAGTTTTAAAGATGTTGATGGCACTGTTTATGGTTTTGATATTGCATCTATATATAATCTAATATACAAAAACACAGATTCTATTAATATCAGTAAAATTGGAGGGATCAATCCATATAATAGAAATAAAATACCATGTTTTGTTATGATAGATTTGAAAATGATTATAAGAACAAGTAAAATACTAAAAATAAAAATAAATTTAGATTTTGACACAAATATTGGTAGTGTTTCAAATACAAAAACAGTTGAAATGCGAGCTCTTTCATTATTTCAAACTATTGATTCACTTGGTAATTATAGCTCACCAGAATGGTTTTTAACACTTAATAGAAATCAGCTAATAAAATTTTTGAGAGAACTTAGTGACATTTGGAATTATAGAGCACAATTATCAAATGAAACTAAACAAAATATTTGTCCACCTAATGGCGACCCCTTTAGACATATTAATTTATCCTATATTATGAATGAACACGATTTACTAAATATAAAAAAAATAGTTTTAGATGTTTTGGAAAAATTCGTTAATAATGGCGTTGATAGAGATAGTAAAACTTTAGGAGCATATTATGTATTAGGTGCATTAACTTTAGTAAATGATTCGGCGGCTACTTCTTTGCCATGGTTGTTTCAATCAGTTTCTTATTTTTAATTATTATACTTTTATAATTTACTCATATTATGGTAACAATATATATTATTTGCGTTAAATCACTTAAAAACTATTTGTTTAGCTATAGTATAATAAGATGGTTAGACAAACTAAAGCTAAGACTACCGAAAGTGAAGAAGTTGTTGCTCCTGTTGCCCCTGTTGAAGTTGCCCCTGTTGAAGTTGCCCCTAAGGAAAAGAAAGTAAAGGTCGCTAAGGCTCCTAAGGCCGAAGCTGCACCAGTTGTTACTGAATCAGCTGTTGTTTCAAGTGAAGAACCAGTTGCTGTAGTTGCCGAAAGTGAAGCACCTCTTGCTGAACTTTCCGTTGAATTTTCAGCAAAACTACAACAAATGAGTTTAAGTATTTCATCATTAAAGAGTGAATTCCGTACACTTGAAAAGAAGTGGGCACGCGAACTTAAGGCTTCACAAAAGCAAAACTCAAAGCACAAGAGAAAGGCCGGAAACCGTGCCCCTTCTGGATTTGTAAAGCCAACCAGAATTTCTGATGAATTAGCAAAATTCTTAGATAAGCCTTCTGGAACTGAAATGGCTCGCACAGAAGTTACTCGTGATGTAAATAAATACATTCGTACTAACAACCTGCAAGATAAGGAGAATGGTCGCAAGATCAACCCAGATCCAAAGCTTGCCACTCTTCTTAAGTTAAAGAAGAGTGATGAACTAACTTACTTTAACTTACAAAAGTATATGAGTCACCACTTCGCCAAGGCAGTTAAGGATGTTCCTGCTGTTGCTACCGCCTAAATCCACCTTTAGAAAAGGTGGAGCCAAATCTTCAACCTTTGGAAAAGGTTGAACCAAATCTTCAACTTTTGGAAAAGGTTGAACCAAATCTTCAACTTTTGGAAAAGGTTGAGCCAAATCATTAATCTTTGAGAAAAGTAGTTTTGCACTACTTTTTACACCTTTTCTCATTTAAAACGCCCAAATATAATAATAAAAAATTGATTTATTATTATAATAGAAATCTATATTCAAACAATTATCAAAAATGAAACAACCAGAACCTGTATATAAATT
>Ga0114975_10003212_pt1 | contig 10959 bp, 6 predicted proteins | sample S_130626_EF_Meta_FD_87031 | JGI IMG/M metagenome (GOLD analysis project Ga0114975, IMG submission 87031) | Freshwater microbial communities from Lake Simoncouche, Canada to study carbon cycling - S_130626_EF_MetaG | ecosystem: Environmental > Aquatic > Freshwater > Lake | place: Lake...
AACATTCTATATTTGACTAGCATTATGGTGTCTCCCCTTCTTGTTGTTCTTGTTGTTCTTGTTGTTCTTCTACTACCTCTGGTTCAGGTAAGGGTAGTTCAACTAAAAGCATAAACTCATCATGTGTGATAGTTATATTTCTAGTATACACTAACCAACCACTACCAAAGTGTGTAACTACGCAGTCAACTAAATTAGTGCCGGCAGCTTCTGCGAAAGCATGGGTAATATGTTCTGTTGGATCTGTGTTATCTGGAATACCGCCGGTATAAGAGTAAACTCTACCAACTTCAGTCCCGAACAATTCTTGTAATTTTTCTGGTGTCATTATTTTTCTTTCTATTATGCTAATGTTTGATTATATTCTAAATCTATTTTTAGATCGCTTGCACCTGCACCCGCAGTAACATTTACAGTTAAATAATCAGTTGTTAGTAAACTAATACTTGCCGCAGTTGTTGTCATTTTATTAGTACTAGCACTTATATTATATGTTCCAACAACAGATCCGTTTTTCAACAATTGAAAAGTAAAAGTACTAGAAGATGTAGTACTTAAACTAGCATATACATTAACTATGGTCAAACTACTAGGTGGATACAATCGTGCTGTACCTGTTGTTGGCACTGTAACAGTACCACTTTGATTCAATGTGATGTATTTCTTAACAATATTAGTTTTAGTTTTCCAAGCAGTTCCGTCCCAAATATACAATGCTTGTGTATCTTCTGCAAATGAAATGTCACCTGTTCTATTATTTACTAATGGAAGATAAGAAGCATCTTCTACAATTGCAATAGTAGGAACTACAACAACGTCATTACCTGCCACTAATGTAGCAGTACCTGCCACTTCACGAATTTTATTCTTAAAACTTGGTGTGTTTTCAACATATGTTGCTAAGTCTTGTGGCACGAACTTATTAACACTTGCATCATATACAACACACATTTGATTTACTAGACTTGGAATAGGTCTAATTTCAATTGGAGTTTTGTGACCTTCATGTGTATGTTGAAAATATATCACATAATTGCCATTGATATTTGTTTCAACCGCTAAGGTGTTAATAGTTATCGTTCCACGCATTGATGAGTGTACACCACACTGATAATATAAGGTATCAGGAGCACCATTTGGCACCGTGAAAACTAATGTTGTTTGTCCTGCAGAACCATTGTTCCTACTTCCAGTAACACCCGTAGTGTATTCACCTACATATGTATTTGCAACAAAGCCAGTTCCGTTATCTGTTGTTATATAAAAAGGATGATTTGCTAGTGAAGCAGCCAAGTTAAATGTATATGTACTACCACGATACAAAGGACCTATGCCTTTGTTATCACCGGCAGCGTCGCCGTCTATTGTATAAAAACCTGCATTGACAAAACTTACATTGTATGCACCACCTGATGGTTGAGTTAATGTCGGGGGAGTAACTGTGCTAGGTACTGTAACAGTAGTGCGTTTAACAACAGTACTTGCACCACCATTAATATTAGCATTTGTGACACTAACATTTCCGTTATCTACAGCCCAATCTACTAAATTTTGAGTTCCTGCTCCGTCGATCCACTTAAATTTTCCACTGTGTGTTTGAGTCATGTTACCATATGTTACCGCACCAGCAAAGTTATTTACAGTATATACACCTTGTTTATACATTGGTACACTTATTTGATTGCTATTTGTAATTGCACTTCTTGCATAAGGTAATGTGCTAGTTTCCCAAGACCAGAACCAAGTAGTATCATCACCTGCATCGGGTGCCGCCACTTGTATTGTTAATACTTCTGGTGCAATTGTTAAATTGAAGGGGAAGATGTTAGCCGCAGAAAAAGTAGAATTACCTAAGCTAATTTGAGCATTAGCCGCAAGATATATGTTTCCATATGTTGCTGTTGGGCTACCTAATGTAGTATTTGCAACCGGTGTTGCTAATATACTTGCATTTTTTAAACTGCTATAATTTGCCATAGTTATAAGTTCTCACTGTGTAATAATATTTATCTGTTTTTTTAATTATATATGTATAAGACTTAATTTTATACGTTAGTTAATATCCAACCTTGAGTAGCATTATAATATACTAAAGTAAATGCGGCTCTATCAGTTGAAACAGTCATATTAGATGCACCACCTTGAATGTTACCACCATTTCTACCTACAGTAATTTCATGTGTACTTGCAGTTCCAGTACCATCAATAATCATAATTTCATCACCCAATGTTGCTGACGCAGGTAATGTAATTGTTAGATTAGCAGTAGATGTATCAACAATATATCTATAACCAGCAACTGCACTTGTATTTGCACTTACTGCTGAGTATGTCCAACTTGTTCCGCCGCCGCCAGCACCAGCTGCGCCACCGATAACGGTTGTAATTTCAACAATAGCACCATTTGGGGGTGGATCACTGAATGTAATCACTGCACCAGATAAACTATATGAAGTTCTTGGTTGTGATACACCACCAATAGCAACAATTGTATAAGCACTGCTTGCTGGAGTTACAGTCAATGTTTTCATTGTCCAGCTACCGTCACCGGTAAATGTATCTACTGTTAATGTAGTAGAAGGAACTGATGCAAAAGATAGTACACCTGATCCATTTGTCTTTAAGAAATAGTCTGCTGAACCACCACTAATGTGAAGATTAGCAACTGCACCCAATGATACGTTACTTGCACCAGTAAAATTAATTGTACCTGTGCTTGTTAAACCAGTTAACGTACCAACAGCGTTTGCTGTATTTGCGTAATTAGATTGTACTGCGCTTGCTACATTACCTGATACATTTCCACCTGTAATATATGTAATTGCACTACCGTTACCACTGAACGTAGTAGCACTAACAACGTTAGCACTTATATTACCTGTATAAGATTCTAAATATGCACCTGCATTTGAATTGCTATAGAAAGTTGGCAGACTAGTGATATTAGTCCAGCTAACTGAATTTGCTACGTTAGCCCAGTTAGATGTAACTGCAAAACTTACGTTACCTGATACATTTGCACCTGCTGTGCTTGTTAATAAGAAACCATTTCCACTGAAATAATTTGCGCTTACTAAATTTCCACCATTTACGTTAGTAGCTACAATACCTGTATCAGTAACAACAACTACATTAGCTGTTCCGTTAACACCCATAGTAATGTTGCCATTAGAAACTGCAATGTTTACGTTACTTGTTCCGTTAGCAGTTCTATATGCAGATGTTGCTTGTACACCTGTTAGTTGACTACCGTCACCCATAAAGTAACCAGCACGTAAATTGCCATAACTATTCCATGTGACTACTTCGCCTGAGACTGATACATTACTACCAATACCAAATTCTACATTTGAGTCATCCCAACCCATAAACGCATCAACTGCGGCTGATCCACTGTAATAGTGTAATAATAAACCTCTGTCTTTATTGTCATCAGAACTTAGTGATGCTCCGTTTGCACCGCCACCAATTTCAAAGATAGGATCAACAACAGTTGTGACTGTTGAATTAACTCTAGTAGTAGTTCCGCCGATGACTAAATTACCAGTCAACGTCAAATTAGTACCAGCTAAATTGCCTGAATATGTTGTTAGATACGCACCTGCATTTGTGTTGCTATATGCATCAGTGATACCATAACCACTGATTGATGTTGGAGTGCTTGTAACGTTAGTCCAACTAACTGAATTTGCTGTATTTGCGTAATTAGATTGTACTGCACTTGCTACATTACCAGATACATTTGCACCTGCAACTGAATTTGCTATATTAGCCCAGTTAGAAGTTTTTGCATAATCAACATTACCTGATACATTAGCACCAGCGATATAAGTGATTGCGCTTCCATTACCGCTGAACGTAGTAGCACTAACAACATTAGCTGTTATGTTGCCAGTAGTTGTAAATGTTGCAGTAGCTAAGTATGCGGCTGTGTTTGTGTTGCTATACGCATCAGTAATACCATATCCACTTAGTGAAGTTGGTGTGCTTGTAACATTAGCCCAACTAACTGAATTTGCTGTATTAGCCCAGTTAGAAGTTTTTGCGTAATCAACATTACCAGATACATTAGCACCAGCGATATACGTAATTGCACTTCCATTACCACTGAAAGTAGTAGCTGTGATAACATTAGCTGTTATGTTGCCGGTGGTTGTAAATGTTGCTGTCGCTAAGTATGCGGCTGCATCTGTATTGCTATAAAAAGTTGGTTTATCTGTAATATTAGCAAATGCAACTGAGTTAGCAATGTTAGCATAGTGTGCTTGTACTGCGCTACTTACATTACCAGAGACATTTGTACCTGATACTGAGTTTGCTACATTTGACCAATTAGAAGTTATTGCATAAGTAACATTACCATCGACATTTGCACCAGTAATATTTGTTAACAATGCACCATTTGCATTGATTTTTGTTACTGCTAAGGTGTCAGTGCCTTTGTCAAATGTGAATGTAGATTTTGCACCTAATGTTGAACTACCATTATCATTAAAGAAAACTTGAGTATTGCTACCTGCAATGTTAGCATTACCAGTACCAGAACTAGGAGTGTACCATGATACTGCTCCACTGCCATCTGATCTTAGTACTTGGCCAGAACTGCCACCACTTAGATATAAGTTAGAAACATTACCTAATGCTACGTTACTTGCACCAGTGAAATTAACAGTTCCAGTAGAAGTTAATCCGGTAAGTGCCCCTAGACTTGTAATATTAGTCTGAGCCGCTCCGTAAACAGTACCTGCCACTAATGCATTAGCAACTTGACCACTAACATTTGCACCAGTCAAGTTAGTTAGTAAACTGCCGCCACCGCTGAAATAGTTTGCGCTAACTAAATTAGCACCAGTGACATTAGACAGTGCCCCGTTTAGTATGATCGACCCGTTTGCACTTATATTTGCATTAGCAAATGTAAATGTATCTGTTTGATCTATACTAAACTGACGAATTTTTAATAATGACATGATTTTATCCCTTTATAATGTATTTATCTCTTAATTGAAATTAGTCACCGGCGACTTCTTCCCAATTGACATTGGATTCGTTCCAAATATAGTTTTTACCATCATCCGGAACTGCTATTGGTGGATTCCAGTAGCATGTTTCTTCGTCTAGTATCCAACTATTAAACGGTTTAGGCGGTATAAATGCATCACGACCAGAGTCGTAACTATATCCTATACCAGCATAATTCTTGCGTAATGGTGTTCCACCTAATTTGTGTACACCACCCTGTGTATTGTAACTAGTTTGTACAAAAGAACTAGGTTCTCCAAATAAACCAGTATCAATTACATCCTGTTCTATAACAAGAACTCTTGTTACTATGTTGTTTTCATCTATTTGTGCAAAATGTGACATAATTATTACTTTAAAAATTTATTACCATGTTAATGTGCCGGATGAAGTAAAAATATAGTGTCTGTAACCCCCGGCTACGGTTACTGTCGGTGATCCTGTTGTTGAAGTCACTGCTGGTTGATTAGACGGATATCTAATTATCACTATACCAGAACCACCTGCACCACCTGCACCACTTCCATACCCACCTGCACCACCTCCACCGGTGTTTGCAGTACTACTGGTTCCTCGACCGGTGCCACCGCCGCCGCGACCGCCTGAACCATCGATACCTATTCTACCTATTCCTGAACCACCACCTGCAAAATAATAAGTGCTGGATACTAATTGTCCACTAGTAATATCTGGGAACGGGCTTGCTCTGCCGGGACCGCCGTCTGCTCCCGGGCCTCCTGCGGTTGTTGTGCCACCTACTCCACTTGCTCCACCACCGCCACCTGTATTTCTATCTAAAGGGCCGGTATTAGGATAACCAATACCACCTGCATAACCATAGCCACCGTTAGTACTAGTAGGTTGCAATGCGCTACCACCAGTACCTCTACCAGTATTATAACCGGCTGCGGCGCCACCGCCTGAACCACCATTAGAACCATTAGTGGCTGCATTATTTCCACCGCCACCTCCGCCGCCGCCAAGCGCAACAAGAGAAACACTCGGGCTTCTAACTAAACTACTATCTACACCATTTGTTCCTGTTACACCGGATCCACCGGAACCACTAGGTCCACCAGTTCCTACCGTTATAACATAAGTGCCAGTTTTTGTTAAATTGTCTACTATTCCTGGATAATATAAATATCCACCCGCACCTCCACCTGCGCCAAGATAAGGTCCACCACTGCCGCCGGCTCCTCCCCCGCCGCCACCAGCAATTATTAATACATCAAATGTAGGCTCGGCATAACGTATACCGGCTCCAAATGTGATTCCTTGCCCTATTTCCATTTTATCCTAATCCTAAAGTTGTCACTTCAATAAAAGCTCCATTCGGGGGTGCTTCACTAAACGTGAGTGTAGTTCCGGAAACGCTATAAGAACTCTTTGGTTGCATTAAACCTTGTAATACAACAAATGTAAAGTTTTTATTTGTGGGAGAAACTGATAATGTAAAATTACTTTGAGATCCTGTACCAGTAAATTCATCAACTGCGCTACTTAAAGATGAACTGTCTGTGCCCCAACTTAGATTACCAGCACCATCTGTTTTTAATATATAACCCGGGCTACCACCAGTAATTTTTATATTACCAATGTTACCTAAACTTACATTAGCACCAGTTAACGATATGTTACTTGCAGTAATATTAGGTACACTTAACGTATTTGATGTAGAGTTAAAGTTTAAACTTTGACTTGATGTTAATATATTGGAATCATTAGCAAATTGAATTGCTCCGGTTCCACCAGTGACATAAAACGTTCCAGTAACACTACCTACCAAGTTACCATTAAAACTAGATGTAGTTACAACATTGCCGCTAAAATTAGCAACGGTACCAAAAATTGTATCAGCACGTAAATTTCCTAATCTATTATACGTGACTACTTCACTAGATACGCTTACATTACTAGCTATAATAAATTCTGCGGCGCTATCATCCCAGCCCATGAAAGCATCAACTGCTGACGATCCGCTGTAATAATGCAGTAATAAACCTCGATCTTTATTGTCATCGCCAGACAATGTTGTACCGTTTACATTTCCACCTAATTCAATAATTGGATCGACTAATCTTGAAACAGTTGAGTTTACTGATGTAGTTGTGCCGTTAACAATTAAATTACCGGATAACGTTAATGACGATGCAGATACATTACCTGAAACTACTAAATTTCCTGTACCGTTTGGTGATATATTAATATTATCATTAGTATTGATACTAGATATTACATTGCTAGTAATACGTAAATTACCTAAGGTAGCATCTGTGATGGTAGTAGATGAGGAAGAATCTAATCCAAACGTACCAGTATATCTTGCACCAGTGATGTAAATACTTTTACCAGTAATACCAGTTGCAATGGCAGTAGGAATATTTGTACCGATGAAATGTAACACGCCGGATTGATAATCAAAATACCACTGGTCATCATTTAAACCACCTGCTGATATTTTGTTACCAGCAATTGTTACTTGAGTTGTTTTGGTAGCACCAGTAATACCTGAAGTTGCAATGTATACACTAACCAAATAATCTGCACCAAACTCTGGACTAATCCAGTCAGTTAAGTTTGTTTTCCAAGTCCTGTTGTCTGCGGCAGTTGCATCTTCTGTACACTCAACTGTAGTAGAGCCGGAATATACAGTAACAACTCCGCTAGCAGTAGCGATTGTTACAGGAATAGATCCTGATTGTGCCCAAATTTTATCGCCACGAATTAATAATGGACTGGCAATACTTTCTTCGAAACCTTGCTTGTTTGTTCCGGTGTCAGTTTTAGTTTTTCCGTAGGCTAGCTTTTTCCAAAGATAGTCAACTTTTTGTGTATCGGAAATAGCCATTAACTAAAACTCCATGAAGATACATAATCACCTGATGCTAGTGCAATACTAAACAATACTTGATTAGACCAATTACCCGCTGAACTTGTACTACCTTCACCAAAGGTAATAGCATATGATGTACCTGATATAACTGTCCCTGTAGGAACGGTAACTGTTGCGGCGCATCCACTAGTCTGTGCTCCAGCAACACCTGACCCAAAATAAACAACTGTTGCGTCTAACCATCCATTAGTAGTGTATGCTAAATTATCAGTAACGCCCGGAACAGCAAATTTTAATCCGGAAATTTTTCCGGTAATAGTAACAGTAAATCCACTTCTGGATGCTCTAGTAAATGCGCCAAAGAAGTATTGTGTTCCGCTACGACCAGTATTTAAGTTTGGACCTGCCGGTAAATAACCAGACAAATCAGTATTGAACCATTTCAATTGATTCCAGCGAACAATAGCACTATCCGTGCCTGCTACTGTTTGTACTCCTGACCAAGCCGCAGATGTGTAAAAATTAGTTTGTCCACCACCTGTATATGATCGTGTAGCACCTGTACCAGCTAAAACAATACGTTTTGCAACAGTATTATCTCCACCAATACTACAAGTTATACTATCTTCTACAAATCCGCTTGGAGTAGCAGTAAAGACTTGAACTTTCTTGCTGTGTGCCGCATATGCACTAGAACCATTTACGTTAGTTGCTAAGAACTTAACAGTCTGAACTGATGCTACACTTGATGCAGTAATATTGATTGTTTGACTACCAATTGTATATGCATAGCTTGAAGTATTACCAGTATTAGCTTTTGGTATGCCACCTGATAAGAAGGTAGTCGCCCCATCTAAGTTACTATATGTTTTAGTCTGTAATGCTACTACATTTCCGGTAGTGCTTTCATCGTTAGTACCAGCTTCGATTTGGAATGGTGTAGATGTATTTTGATATGTCTGACCAATCCAGTTATAGATATTTGCACTGGCTAATGTGATCGTTGGACTACCGGTGTTGTAGTAAGGTACACCTGAAATATAACGATATGTTCCGTTAGTAGCATTACTTAATGTTGCAGTTGACACATCAACAGTAGGCACACTTGTTACGTCATCTTTGACAAATTCTACAATATTAGTATTGCCAGTAGAACTATGGCTAAGTTTGAAAGTGTTAAGACCTGCTGTTAACGCTGAATTTGTTTTAGACACTTTAGCAGTAAAACCTTTATATAATGATGGGCTATAAATTGATAGTCCAAATGTAGTTGATGTTCCTGTAGCATCTAGTAAGTTGTAATCACTTTCTGCGGAAAGCACTAATGATGCATTAGTGCCTGCTTGACTTCCTGTTGTCAACGCAATATTACCGTCTTCTGTATTATTTACAATAGCACGTAGATAACCACTATCAGCATTATATGCATAGGTTGACATCACTATAGTTTCTACTGGTGTTCCAGAAGTTACACGACCAATACTTGATCCTGCCGCTGTAGAAACAGAACCTCCTGCATTGTTAGCATAATTTGCCGCAAGATAAGGACTTGTTCCAACGCTAGTTTGGAAACTAATTGTTTTGCTACTCAATCCATTTGGTGCGGTAATACTTGGATTATATATTTTAATTGCAGAAGTTGAAAAATTACTAATTCCTGCTGTTATGAAACTAGGAGTACATGTACTGTGTGCTGTTAGTGTCAATGTGATTGTTTTTGTACCTGTACCAGATTGCTGTCCAGTTGCATATGTATGGCTTAATCTTCCACCGCCGACTCCACCGGCGACGCTATCACTAGTAATAGGTTCTGTATTTCCATCACCCCAGTTTACTGTATAAGTTACTGTAGCACCGGACGTGTTTGTAGTAGTGTTTTCTAAATAGAAAGTTTCACCCTCACTTACATATACATTACTACCAGTTAATGCTGTGCCACCTGTGCTTCCTCTATACAAACTGAATCCCATTACTGGATTTGCAGTATAAATTATAATATATCCAGTACGTGTATAGCTTGCTTCACTACCAGTACCTACTCCATTATTATTGTATGCTCGGACTGTAACTGAGAACGGACTATTAGCATTAGTATTGTATTGATGATATGGGATAGGACTTAATGAAGTAATTCCATTGCTGTAACTACTGTCTCCCCAATTGATATCCCAGCGATTTGGATTACCGTACGTAGTAGTGGGGGTCGTAGGTATATTCAACCCAATGTATGTTCCTTGACCAGCTGATGTAACGTTTGCAGTAAAGGTAGGTACTTTAACATATGTACTATTTCTAACATTTTCCATAACCTCATTTAGGTCATCGATGGCATCTGTTATTTTTGTATCAGTTGTCCAAGTTGAAACTACGCCAGGTGTTGTCAAGTTTCCGGGTGCAGTATCTACTGCTACTGTAGGTGATCCCAATGAAATAGCATTTCCTACAACTCCCGCAGAACCGGATACCCAACTTAGATTACCAGCGCCGTCTGTTTGTAAAACATAATTATTGCTACCACCTGTAATTTTAATATTAGCAACATCACCTAAAAATACATTAGATGTTCCTGCAAAATTTGCAGTAGAATGAACTTCCAAAGATTCAGATTTTACTACATTAGCGGACAGATTACCTGTATAATTTGATAGAAATGACCCTGCAGTTGAATTACTATACGCATCTGTTATTCCATAACCAGATAGTGTATTTGGTGTATTAGAAATTGCACTCCAAGCAACTGCATTTGCTGTATTAGCCCAATTAGAAGTTACTGCATATGATACGTTACCGGATATATTGCTTCCCGCAACATACGTGATTGCACTACCATTGCCGCTTAAAGTATTAGCAGTGACAACATTAGCTGATATATTACCAGTAGTAGTGAATGTTGCTGTGGCTAAGTACGCACTTGCATTTGTATTGCTGTACGCATCTGTTATTCCATATCCAGATATTGTATTTGGTGTATTAGAAATTGCACTCCAAGCAACTGCATTTGCTGTATTAGCCCAATTAGAAGTTACTGCATATGCTACGTTACCTGTAACAGAAGAACCAGTTAAACTTGTTAGCGCACTGCCATTACCTTTAAAATAATT
>Ga0114975_10003213_pt1 | contig 10957 bp, 11 predicted proteins | sample S_130626_EF_Meta_FD_87031 | JGI IMG/M metagenome (GOLD analysis project Ga0114975, IMG submission 87031) | Freshwater microbial communities from Lake Simoncouche, Canada to study carbon cycling - S_130626_EF_MetaG | ecosystem: Environmental > Aquatic > Freshwater > Lake | place: Lake...
GACCAACTGCAATTTTTTGTGAATCAGATGAGATGGCATTTGGTGCGATGCAAGCAGCTCGCCGTCATGGTTTGAAAGTGCCCGACGATATTTCGATCGTAGGTTTTGATGGTCATGAAATGTCTGAATATTCAGATCTAACAACGATAGAACAACCTGTGCCATTAATGGGCGAGATGGCCGCTTGGTCAATCATGGAAAGGTTACGTAAACCTAACGCGGAACCACATTCGTTAGTTTTGCCCACAACGCTCGTGGTTCGAAATTCAACGCGCCGCCTATCGCCAACTGAGGCTTAACTGGCATACTCACCACCATGCTCGAGCGCCAGATAGTTATTCCATCTCTTGCAGAACTGCAGACCCACCGCAGTGAGAAGTGGCGCGGATTTACTCATGATGTGCTGCCTCTTCCAGTAGCCGAAATGGATTTTCCCGTTGCTGATCCAATTCGTGAAATCTTGCTCGACATGGTTAAAACTTCTGATCTTGGTTACCTAGGTTCAATTCCAGAACTTGGTACATCATTTGCCGGATTTGCTAAACGACGCTGGGATTGGTCGGTAAATCCTCTTTACGTGCGGGCAGCAACCGATGTGGGAGTTGCAGTAGTTGAACTGCTGAGAGTCTTTACAAAACCAGGAGATAAAGTTTTATTTAGTTCACCTGTTTATCAAAATTTCTATACCTGGATGCGCGAAACCCACGTTGAAATGGTGGATGTTCCTTTCAGAATTGATTCCCAATCAAGTGATCAAACTGGCTGGAGCCACGATTGGGTCGGAATAGAAGCGGCTTATAAGAGCGGCATTGCCGTGCACTTGCTTTGTAGCCCACATAATCCCCTTGGAAAGGTCTATACCTCTGAAGAGCTTTTACGTATTGTCGAATTAGCAAAGCAATACGGCGTAGTCGTCATCTCCGATGAAATTCATGCACCGCTAACATTTAAAGAGCAACCTTTCATTCCTTTCTTAGCTCTAGGTGAGGCTGCTGCAGAAGTTGGCGTTGCAGTTACTGCAGCCAGCAAGGGCTGGAATATCGCAGGCTTGAAATGTGCAGTCATCATTTCTCAATCTGAAAAAATGCATGAGAAGTTAAATGAATTACCACCGGCGTTGCACTATCGAGCTTCGTTACTTGGCGCCTTTGCCACGGTGGCTGCTTTTGAAAAGGGCGAACCTTGGCTTGATCAAGTAATAGAGATACTGGATGAAAATCGTCAGCTAATTGCTAATTTAATTTCATCAAGAGTTCCATCAATTAAATATGCGATGCCACACTGCTCATATTTAGCATGGCTAGATTTAAGCGCTCTGAATTTGGGTGAAGATCCAGGGGCGGTGCTAATAGAGAAAGCAAAAGTTGCATTTAATTCAGGTCATATCTACGGCGAGCTAGGAAAGACTCATGTGCGATTGAATTTCGCTACCAGTCCAGCAATCATCACTGAAGCGATCGAACGCATCGCAAGAGTTCTTTAATAAAAATGTCGCTTGATAAGAAGTACGATGCAATTGTTGTGGGCGGTGGCCATAACGGCCTAGTTGCGGCAACTTACTTGGCAAAGGCCGGCAAAATAGTTGTACTTCTAGAAGCCGAAAAAGAGCTCGGGGGAGCAACCACCAGCGTTAAGCCATTCCCAGAATTTGAAGCCAGACTTTCGCGCTATTCATACTTAGTCTCTTTGCTACCGGATCAAATAGTTAGCGATCTTGGAATCAACTTTAAAACTCTAGAACGCGCAATAGCTTCCTACACCCCATATTCAAAAGCGGGGCAAGATGCTGGACTGCTGATATCTCAGAATTGGGATGATCGCACTGCGCAAAATTTTCGAGATGTAACGGGCTCTGACGCTGAAGGTAGCGCGTGGCAGAAGTTCTATGGCGAAATTGCGGTACTTGCCGAACGAATCGCACCATCGATGCTGCAACCACTAAAAACTGCCAAGCAATTAAATGGCGAAATTGGCTTGAGTGATACCTGGAAATATTTAATGGAACGCCCAATCGGAGAAGTTATCCGCGAACGTTTCAGCGATGATATTGTGCGCGGAGTTGTACTTACAGATGCGCTAATCGGAACATTTGCATCAAGTGATGACCTCCAAGCAAATCGTTGCTTCCTGTATCACCTAATCGGTAATGGAACTGGCCAATGGCGCGTTCCTCAAGGCGGCATGGGCGCACTGGTTCTAGAACTAAAGCGAGTTGCTATCGCAGCAGGCGTTGAGATTATTCTCAATTCGCGTGTTACAAATATCGACAGCGATGGATCTGGAGTATCCGTTACGACCGAAGCAAATGAAAAATTTAGTGCGCGAGATCTTCTCTTTGCGGGGGCACCACAAACTTTGGCCAAGATACGTGGAACCGCGGCGCCGACTTCACTCGATGGCTCACAGATGAAAATAAATATGTTGCTCACCAAATTACCAAGGTTGAAATCTGGAGTTGATCCAAGGTTGGCATTTGCCGGAACATTTCACGTCAACGAAAGTTTTTCTCAACTTGAGACCGCCTATAACAAAGCTAGCGAAGGCTCGATTCCGGATGATCTTCCACTAGAAATGTATTGCCACACTTTGACTGATCCCACAATTCTTTCACCGGAATTAGCTGCGCAGGGATACCAAACTTTAACTTTATTTGGCTTGCATACTCCAGCTTCGTTATTCGATAAATCACCAGAAGCCGCTAAAGAAGTGGCGAAGCAAGCTGCACTAGATAGTCTTAATCAATACCTGCTCGATCCAATCGAATCTGTATTGGCTATCTGCCAAGATGGGTCACTTGCCATCGAAACAAAATCACCACTTGATCTAGAAGCCGATATTGGATTACCGCGGGGAAATATCTTCCATCGCGATCTCGATTTTCCATTTATTGATAGCGAGGCAGGCTCTACACAGAAATGGGGATCTGAAACTGAACAGCCCCATATTTATCTAGCTGGGGCAGGTGCGCGCCGCGGTGGCGGAGTCAGCGGCATCGCCGGACATAATGCGGCGATGGCAGTACTCGGTAACGATTAGGCTTAGCCCATGACATCACAACACGGATCTGAACAACGTCCAGAGACAATTGCGATTACCGCAGGTCGTCCTGCTGTCACTCCAGATAGCGCGCTAAATCCACCTATCTCACTGAATTCAACATTTACTTCAGGTGGTCCAATCGGTTATGGCAGATATGGAAATGAAACCTGGACCGCACTCGAAGCAGCGATCGGTGCTCTCGAAGGTGGACAGACACTTTCTTATTCATCAGGTATGGCAGCGGTAAGTGCGGTGTTTTCTACGCTGCCAGTCGGCGCCAAGGTTGTTGCATCTAATCAAGGTTATTCAGGGGTAATGACTTTGCTCAGTAACCTAACTGCAGCGAAGAAAATAAAGGCAACGCTAGTTTCAATAGCAGATACCGATGAAGTAATTGCCGCGCTAGATGGCGCTGATTTGTTATGGCTAGAGTCACCAACTAACCCATCTTTAGATGTCGCAGATCTTCCAGCGCTGATCAAAGCCGCTAAGTCGCAGAACATAACTGTTGCCGTGGATAACACATTTGCAACAGCCCTTGTTCAAAAACCACTTTCGCTGAGCGCCGACATAGTTATGAACTCAGTTACCAAGTATTTGGCAGGTCATAGCGATGTAGTTCTCGGATCACTTTCCACAAATGACGCAGCACACCTCAAGGCGCTAGGAGATGCTCGTAAATTTAACGGTGCCATTCCGGGACCATTCGAAGCATGGCTAGCTCTGCGCGGAATTCGCACATTCCCAATACGTTTTGCGCGCGCCAGCGAGAACGCTCTGGAGCTCGCTAAACGACTAAGTGCGCATCCCTTGGTTACCCGCGTGCGTTATCCCGGCCTGCCTACCGATCCGCAGCACGATAAAGCGAAATCTTTTATGAAGGGCTTCGGCGCCATCGTCTCCTTCGAATATGCCGGCAGCGCGCAAGCCACTGACCGTGTTTGCGATGCATCAAAGATAGTTACAAATGCCACCAGCTTGGGCGGTGTCGAATCACTTTGGGAGCGCCGCCGCCGCTGGCCGATCGAAAGCGCCAGCGTTCCTGAGTCTTTGATTCGCCTTTCCGTTGGCTGCGAAGATGTAGAAGATTTGTGGGCAGATATTGATGCGGCGTTGCACGCGGCTAAGTAAAGAAAGTTTTTCGCTAACGCGGTATTTTTAGCACATGAAAATCGTACGCCGCCTCCTAGCTGTCTTCGCGGTGTTGGCTATTGCCTTTCAAGCCACAGTTTCTTTCCTATCTTGGGCGCAACGTCAAGATGATGCACCGGCCGATGCTTGGATTGATGAAGATGAAGATGAACGTGAGGATGCCTAATTGGCACAGGCCGATTACATCCCCGGAACCTGCAACATCGGTGGTGATGAGTTAAGAAGCAGGCGTATAGTCGCAGCAATCGGATTTGTACTTTCTTTATCTGCCTTATCTGCATTAATCACAACTGATGCTTCTCAAAGTGCGCGCATTGGAATTTTCATACCTTTACTCGTGATGTCTGTCGGCTGGGTTCAATCGCGTAAGAAATTCTGCTTGGCATATGGATTTGCTGGCACATTTAACTTTGGAAAATTAGGCCACTTATCGCGTGTGGCAGACCCAATCGCTCGCGCGGCCGACCGTCGCCAAGCGATAATGATTTTCGCACAGAGCGCCCTTTATGCGGCTGTCTTAACCGCAGTCGTTGTGGCGCTTCCACTTTAAAGTTTGCAGCAAGTATCTAGCCCTATATCAAAATTGGCACTTTGGTGCCATTGTTAGGTAGCAAGAAAAGCCTAAGGGGAGAAGATATGAAGATTGTTATTCATGCCCGTAATGCAGAGCTAGCGGCAGATTTTCGCGAAATAGCAGAAGAAAAACTAAGCAGTATGGACAGATTCAGTGTGACCATTGAAAGAGTAGAAGTTGAGATATTGCACGAACAAAATCCGCGCCAAGGCAAACACTCGCATCGTGTTGTTCTTACATCTCACGGTGCAGGACCTCTCATGAGAGCCGAAGCTGCCGAGTTCAATGACGTTGCGGCATTTGATGCAGCAATTAAAAACTTTGAATTACAGATTCGCAAACATCACGAACGCTCAAAATCGCATAGCCGCCAAACTTTACGTAATATGCCAATCGTGGTTAACGAATAGCGATTACGTTAGCGTTGGTTAATTTGAAGGTTTTGGCTTTTTAGATTTTTCAGGCTTTGGCGCTTTTGCTGGTGGCGTCGGTGCAATTGGTGGAAGCCCCAGTGATTCAATGGCAGCATCACGAATGGCTGTTGCCGCAATAACAAGATTTTGACGGGTGTTCATATTCTGTCTTTTTTGTATCTGTGATTGACCAGGGACGTTTAGTTCTCGCGCATCTGAAAGTGCCTTATCAATTGCCTCTTTAAAACTCTGATTGATTGCTCGTCTTTTATCTTCATAAATTCTTAAGTCGCTGAGGAATTTCTCTTGCGCCAACTTATAAATTATCTTGGGATCGTTTGCCTCAGAAGGTGCTGGAGGCTTGGTGTCCGCAATAGCTGGGGTTGCAAGAAATGAGGTCACAAGAATCAAAGCTGGGATCACAATTAATGATTTGCGCTTCATTTTTTCAACCCTTTCCTCTTGCCATAAGTATCGGTCACCTCTTTGTGAATTTTCGGTGAAAACGCTTATTTATAATGATATCTCGTGAACTTCCTTGGATATATCGCTGCTGCCATGCGAGGCTATACCCATGGCGCAGTTAATTTTGATCGTCGATGACGAGGCGGGCGTTCGCGAACTTTTGGGCGATGCCCTACGTATCGCGGGCTTCGAGACCGCTACGGCTCCTGATGGCATGTCGGCGCTAACTGCAATACGAAATAGGAAACCAGATTTACTTATTATCGATATCAATATGCCGCTCATGGATGGATTCGAACTTGTCGAAAGACTGCGTTCGACGGGAGATAACACTCCTGCGCTGATGTTAAGTGCGCGCGCCGATCGAGTTGATGTTACGCGCGGACTTACTTTAGGCGCTGATGATTACGTTACAAAGCCATTCGGACTTGAAGAGCTATTGCTTCGCGTGAAGGCGATTTTGCGCAGAGCAAATGTGGCAATTGCAAAAGGTGTTGACATGAGTTGTGGCCCAATCACTATTGATGAAGATAGCCACACTATGGAATTTAGTGGCGAGCCGGTGGAGCTTTCACCGACAGAATTTAGGCTTCTGCAGGTACTTATTGAAAATAAGAACCGTGTACTAAGCAAGAGCCTTTTACTTGATGAAGTGTGGGGGATTACCTTCGAGTCCGAAAGCACCGTTGCCGACACTTATATTTCCTACCTTCGCAAAAAATTACATCGTGATGGCTTTGAGGGTATCAAGACAGTCCGCGGAGTTGGATTCGTCATTCAGGACCCTAAGTAGCAATGAAGAAATCCAATAGTAAATTTGCGATTTTATCTATCCTTGTCACAACAGTGTTATCGAGCATTATTGGTGGGTTTGCAACCATTGATTCGCGCAACGCTGATTTGCGACAGATAGATCAATCTATAAATCTCGTTGCCGAACGCGTAAAACAATATTCAAATGAGGCGATAAGCGCTGCGATACTTACCGTTGAAGAAGAGAATTTGGATCTAACTCTGACCTTAGTAACTCAAGAAGGAATTGAGACGGTAATAAATGAATCCCATCTGCTATATCCAGGAATGACAGCGGTATCGGAACTTCAGAGAGGTGTCGCTGGGCCTATTTCAATTGAAGGAGAAAATCCATACAGATATAGGTCAGTGATAATCCCCGGCGGTGATTACTTAGTTATCGCAGCGGACCTTGATGGATTGAACACCAACTTTAAATCCAATCTCAAGAATCTAGGTGGATTTACCATCGCCGCTGATGCCCTAGTGATTTTCTTAAGCATTTTTTTCTTACGTCGCTACAACCGCGGGCTAGATGCAAAGGCGCTAGAGCGAATGCAGAGATTTCTGGGGGATGCATCCCACGAATTACGTACTCCACTAACTGTCATCAAGGGATATAACGAGATGTTAAGTAAGGGGCAGATGACGGATTTAGTTGATCGAGTCCGCGCTTTCTCTCGCGTTAGTACTGAGATAGAACGAATGGAAAGCCTTATCCATGATCTGCTATTACTGGCAGAACTAGGGGAGAGCAAGCCGACTACTTTCGAAGAGATGGATCTCTCTGAGCTAGTTAGCGCTCATGCAAATGATTTTGCTATTTTTAATAAGGAGCGAACCTTGAATTTAAGTATTGCCGACCCAGTATTCGTAAGTGGTTCACGTGAGCACCTAAATCGACTAATTCAAAACTGTTTTTCTAATATCGTAAGACATGCACCATCAACTGCTCCGGTAACAATAACTTTGAGAAGTAAAGGCAAAAAAGTTAACTTAATTATTGAAGATGGTGGACCAGGATTACCTGAGAGCGCCTACCGTAGCGAGATCGCTGCCATGAATCGATTTGATCCATCTAGATCTCGCGAAAGTGGTGGCTCGGGTCTTGGCATGAGCATCATCGCAGCCATTGTTCAAGAACATGGTGGGAAACTTGATTTGAGAAAGAGCGAATTAGGTGGACTAGCAGTTGATGTAGAACTACCTAGCTAACTATTTTCTACGTGAAGTTACGATCAAACTTGAAACAGTGGCAATAGCCAAAGTTCCAACAATTACCGAAAGGCTTTGAGTGATTGAAATTTCTGGAACATGGATTCCGGCGATTTCATGGATATCAACTGCGTGGAAAGCGTGGGACAAGAGTTTTATACCGATAAATCCAAGAATTACCGAAAGGCCCTTACCGATATAAATAAGTCTTTGCATGAGTCCGCCAATTAAGAAATACAGTTGGCGAAGTCCCATGAGCGCAAAGATATTTGCGGTGACAACCACATAAACGTTCTCGGTAAGGCCAAAGATTGCTGGGATCGAATCAAGGGCAAAGAGGATGTCGGTCAGGCCAAGTGCTAGAAGCGCAACGGTGAAAGGCTTCATTCCCTTGGCGCTCAGGAAGGAGATTATTTTGCTTTCCTTCTCTTCTTCATCCTCTTGCGAGCTTTCCATAAAGAGGTGGATCGCGGTGTAAATCAAGAATGCACCAAAGATAAAGAAAATCCATTCAAACTGCTTAATCGCGGCAGCGCCCAAAGTAATGGCAATGATTCTAAATACAAGTGCGATCAGAATTCCAAAGAGAAGGGCGAGCTGCTTACTCTTCTCTTCAATTTTTAGCCTGCTTAATATGATTACGAAAACAAAGAGATTATCGAAAGACAATGAATATTCTGTAAGCCAACCAGCAAAAAACTCTTGTTGGGTTTGTGAATCTGTCCAAGTACCTAGATGGATTCCAAAAGCAATCGCGAGTGAGACATAGAGCAGACTCCAGAGGGATGCTTCTTTTAAAGAGGTTACTTGGTTGCGGCGAATCACAGCCCAGCTGAAGTCAAAGAGAACAACTATGGCTAGTACAGACATCGTCAAAATCCAGGCGCTGGTTGAGATCATTGGGAGATCGTAATGGATTGAATCTGCGGTATTTTTAATACATGGAGTCGACACTCGATATAGCCCTTGCAGAAGTAGTCGCTTCCTTAAAGAAGTCGGAGAATTTTGTGCGATTGGTCTTATCTGGCCGCCGCCGCAATATGCAGACCCCATCCGAACGAATTGATGTTAAGCCAGTTCTGATCAAGGGTGAGGTCAAATACCAGGTCTCCCAAAGTGATGGCCGCGCCATGACGACCAAGAATTACTTACCGAGCGAATTTATTGAGCTGAACTATTTTGATTCTGGCTTTGCAAATATCTTGCTCGAAGAAAAAGCTGGATCGATTTCAATTCGTATAACAAAGAAAGGTGAGGCTCTGATACATCGCACTAAAGATGTATTCGAAGTTGATTTATCGCATGATCGCGCTAAAGCTCGACTATTAGATCCCAGTGACCCATTTCTAATTGAGATTGGCATTTCAGATGCTTCCGGAAAAGTGAAAGCAAGTAAGAGCGATAAATATCTGCAGGTAGAAGAATTTCTACGCTTGCTTGTGCCTTCCCTAAATTCGGCAATAGAAGCTGGACATATTTCAAAGCCGACAAAAGAGAACCCACTTTCTATAGTTGATTTGGGATGTGGGCACGCCTATTTAACTTTTGCCGCTCATCAATATCTTTGGAGCCAAGAAATTGCAGTAAATGTCATTGGCATTGATGTCCGCGAAAGCGCGCGTGAGCGCAATAACGAGATCGCCAAGAAGTTGGGGATATCCAAGACTATAAATTTCCTTGCCGAAGAGATTTCACAAACCAGCTTGCGCGCCGCCGATGTGGCGATTGCGCTGCACGCTTGCGATACCGCAACTGATGATGCAATTTCTTGGGCGGTCACAGCCGATGCCAAATTAGCTTTGATCGCTCCATGTTGTCATCACGACATCCAAGCGCAGATGGTTGAAATCCCCGAGCCATGGCAGATGATGACCAGAAATGGAATCATGAAAGAGCGGCTGGGAGATTTAATTACAGATGCACTTCGTATGCAGATTATGAAGTTACTTGGATATCGCGTGGAAGCAATTGAATTCATCGGGGGAGAGCACACGCCTCGCAATCTAATGATTCGCGCTGTTAAGACCGGTGCGATTGCAGATGCGGCAGAGAAATCACGCTATGACGCGATGATCGCGCTCTGGAAAGTAAAGCCTGCGCTAGCATCCCTGCTCAACCGTTAGACTTACACGCATGTCCAAAGTTCTTGCATCCCTTCCAGTTGGCGAAAAAGTAGGTATCGCCTTCTCTGGTGGCCTAGATACATCAGTGGCTGTGGCATGGATGCGCGAAAAAGGTGCGGTCCCTTGCACATACACCGCAGACCTAGGTCAATACGATGAAACTGATATTGAAACTGTTCCAGTTCGCGCAAAAGAGTATGGCGCAGAAATTTCACGTCTTGTAGATTGCAAGACATCTTTAGTTGAAGAAGGTTTAGCTGCGATCGCCTGCGGTGCATTCCATATCCGCTCCGGTGGAAAACTATATTTCAACACAACGCCTTTGGGCCGCGCAGTTACCGGTACTTTGCTGGTTCGCGCGATGCTGCAAGATAAGGTCGAAATCTGGGGAGATGGATCTACCTATAAAGGTAATGACATCGAACGTTTCTATCGTTACGGCCTACTTGCTAATCCAAATTTACGTATCTACAAGCCATGGCTCGATGCTGATTTCGTGCGCGAACTCGGCGGGCGTAAAGAGATGTCCGAATGGTTGGTATCGCACAAATTCCCTTATCGCGACAGCGTTGAAAAGGCTTACTCAACGGATGCAAATATTTTGGGTGCAACCCACGAAGCCAAGGATCTAGAAAACCTGGATGCTTCCATAGAGATTGTTAACCCAATTATGGGCGTTAAGTTCTGGGATTCATCCGTTGCAATCCCATCTGAAGATGTGAAAATTCAATTTGTTCAAGGGCGCCCAGTTGCTATAAATGGAAAAGACTTCAGCGATGTTGTTGCCCTTATGCAGGAAGCAAACACAATTGGTGGTCGTCACGGTTTAGGTATGGCTGATCAAATCGAAAATAGAATCATCGAAGCTAAAAGCCGCGGAATTTATGAAGCACCCGGAATGGCGCTGCTCTTTATTGCCTACGAGCGTTTGTTAAGTGCGATTCACAACGAAGACACTATTGCTAACTACCATGCAGAGGGCCGTCGTTTAGGACGCCTGCTTTATGAAGGTCGCTGGCTAGATCCGCAAGCGTTAATGTTGCGCGAATCTTTGCAACGTTGGGTGGCATCTGCCATAACCGGTGAAGTAACAATTCGCTTGCGTCGCGGTGATGATTTCTCAATCATAAATACAACAGGTCCAGCACTTAGCTATCACCCAGAAAAACTTTCGATGGAACGTA
>Ga0114975_10003214_pt1 | contig 10954 bp, 5 predicted proteins | sample S_130626_EF_Meta_FD_87031 | JGI IMG/M metagenome (GOLD analysis project Ga0114975, IMG submission 87031) | Freshwater microbial communities from Lake Simoncouche, Canada to study carbon cycling - S_130626_EF_MetaG | ecosystem: Environmental > Aquatic > Freshwater > Lake | place: Lake...
CCAAAATCATTACGACCCCATCCCCATAGTGAACCATCTGTACGAATAGCAAAAGAGTTATTGTTACCAGCACCTATCTTAGTCCAGCTACTTGTACCAACTTGTATAGGACTACTATAGTTTACTTGAACTCTTTGATTCTGCCCTAGTTCATTATATTGATTATAACCCCAAGCAAATAATGCACCGGTGGTTTTAAGTGCTATTACGTGTCCAGTACCACTAGCAACAACCATACTCCAGTTAGTATCTGATCCTATTTGAACTGGGCTACTTCTATTGATAGTAGTGCCGTCACCTAGTTGTCCTATGTTATTATTTCCCCAACCCCACAGTGTATTATCAAAACGTATGCCAAAAATATTATCAGTATTAACATATAACTGTGTCCAACTACCTAATATTTGCACTGGTTGACTTCTGGATATATTTATTTCTGGTCCTTCACTGATACCCAATTGACCATATCTATTATCACCCCAGACATATAATGTATTATTAATTTTAATGCCGGCTCTATTGTTGTATGAACCTGATACAGTAGTCCAACTAACACTAGCAAGAGCCAATGTGCTAACTTGCGTTGGTGCACTACGATTAGCATTCGCTAAAGATGCATCACCTAATTGTCCAAAGTTATTATAGCCCCAGGTATATAATTTACCATCATTGCGTGAGGCTACTCCTGCACCTATACTAACATAACTTAATGGAGTAGATTTACCCAATTGCCCTATATCATTTCTGCCCCACGTATACATTGCACCCACATTATTGAGTGCCATTGAAAAATTATTACCAACACTTACACTAGTCCAATCAGTATTACCACCAATAGTAACCGGACTGCTACGATTTGCAACAACACTGTCAACTTGTCCTAATTCATTATAATCATTACGGCCCCAAGAAAACAATGAACCAGTACTACTGATTGCTAATACATGACCAGTACCACTAACAACAATAGTACTCCAAGTACCTGTACCCACTTGTACTGGACTACTGCGTGATACTGTATCACCTTGACCTAATTGACCATACGTATTATCACCTACTATGTATAACAAGTTTTCATTGTTTATAAATGCAGTATTTAATACACTATTAACAGTATATTTGTATGTGCTGGCTCCTAAAAATCCGCCAACTTGAGTTGGACTACTTCTTGTAATAGTTGTACTATTACCTAATTGTCCATAAGTGTTATCGCCCCAAGTATAGAGTTTACCTATATTAGAACCTACATTTATTTGAATTCCTGAACCAGCTCCGGCGCTTCCCCAAGTAAATGCATTTATCGTAGCTAATTGATTGTAATTATTGTATCCCCAACCATAAGCAGTAGTTAAGTTATTAAGTAATGTAGTTCCGATAGAAGAATTATAACCAGCACTTATACTAGTAAAACTAAGCGTGGTAGAAACTTGTGTTGGAGAACTTACATTAACAAATTCATTATTCAAACCTAATTCACCGTATATATTATTACCCCATGCGTACAAAGTAGATGATGTATCTACGGCTAAACTATGACCAGTCATACTGGCTGCAATTAATGACCAACTTCTTAAACCAAGTTGTATTGGCGATGATTTACTTATTGTCGTACTATCACCAAGTTGTCCAGTACTATTAAGTCCCCAAGCATATAAACTATTATTTGACCTAATTGCTAAACTATGTGTTCCGGTAGATACTGATGTCCAACTTGTGCTACCTGTTGAAGATATAATACTGAATGGATTGTATTGAGTTACGGTAGGCGTGCCAGTAGGTGTTAGAGTAAAGCCAACACCGCTATTTGCAGTACTATTATCAATGATAGTAGCATTCTGCGCTGTTAATAATGAAACTGTACCTGTACTAATACCTTGACTACTTGTAGTTAATGGCGATGTACTAGGTGTGAATGTATTTGTATATAATGCTTGACCTTTAACTATTCTTAAATTAGATATATAGCCAAAAAATTGATTACTTGGAGATACTGCACCATCTCCACCTATGCCTAAAAGTACACTATTAAATCCCAAAGTAGAACTATTTGTAAGCGTAACTCCAGTTGATACACCATTAATATATAATTTAACGGAGCTCCCTGATCTAACACAGGCTACGTGTATCCAAGTATTATTGGTTGGTGCCGGAGTACTTCCTATGTCAGTACCAGAACCACCGTTTAAGCTAATCTGCCATCTAGTAGTATACCATCGTATATCAAACCACAATGTGCTAGAAACCATACCAATAAGGCACTGTGGGTTGACAAAAGATATATCGCTGAAGTTCATCCAACCTTCTATTGTAAAGTCGCCGGGGAATAGAAATGCAGTATTGCTAGGTGCAGTAATTTGGTCATTAATACGATTGAAACCTATACTATATGAAGTCGGAGTACCGTCTAACAATTTAGGTACTTTACTATCAACAGTAGTACCTAATCCCAATTGACCATTGCTATTGTTACCCCAACTCCAAATTGATCCTTGTGTTGTAATCGCAAGTGCATAATCTTTTATTGAAACTTGACTCCAGCTACCTGCTAATACCTGTACAGGGCTACTACGATTTGCAGTTGTTGAAATACCCAACTGTCCTAAGTTATTATTTCCCCAAGTAAATAGTCTGCCTCTAATATCAATGGCTGCGCTTGCGCTTACACCAGCACTGATAACACTCCATGAACTTATACCTACTCCGGTACCAATAATTACTGGGCTTGATTTGTTGGCAGCTGTGTTGTCACCTAATTGTCCGACAGTATTTGTACCCATTGCATATAATATACCATCACTACGTAACAATAATGAATGTCCAGTACCTACACTTATCTGTCTCCATGATAGCCAAGCTAACTGACCGCCTTGATTATTTCCCCATGCAAATAACTTACCGTCAGTACGAACAGCCATTGAAAAATATTGAGTTCCCTGACCAACAGTAATATCTTTCCATCTATTAATCGAATCTACTAATACTGGGCTTGATTTACCGGTAATAGTTCTATCACCTAATTGACCACTGCTATTGTCTCCCCAAGCATATAGTTTACCGTCAAATCTAATTCCTAATGTATGAGTTGGTCCTACAACTACTTTACTCCAAGCTATACCTAGTGTGTTAACTGCACCACCTAATTGTGCTTCAAAATTTCTACCCCAGCCGTATAATATACCATCACTACCTAATCCAAGAGTATGAGCATCACCTGCACTTACTTGTGTCCAACTACTAGTGCCAATCTGTACTGGGCTACTATAGTTAACGGAGTATCCATCAAGCTGTACCGGACTGCTTTTGGTTATTGCATCTCCTGCTCCTAATTGACCTGATGTACCTAAACCCCAAGTAAATAGTACATTATCGTTTCTGATTGCTAATGAGAATGTTAGTCCTGCTTGTACATTTGTATATACATCAGTACCTATTTGTACTGGACTCGATCTAGCTAATGTCGTTCCGTCACCTAATGCCCCACTAGTGCCAGCTCCCCATGTGTATAAATAACCACTTGTTGATAATGCCAATGAATGTAAAGATCCGGCGGTAACTGCTAACCAACTAGTATCTGAGGCAATTTGTACAGGACTACTACGATACGCAGTATCCCCGAGACCTAACTGTCCCGATGTGTTTAGCCCCCAACCCCATAATGTTCCGTCATTCTTTACACCTAAACTATAAGTAGTTCCTGCACTTATTTGAGTCCAATTACTGTCTGTACCTATTTGTACAGGGCTACTACGTGAAATTATACTTGTATCACCTACTTGTCCGTTTGTATTCAATCCCCATGCCCATAGTGTACCAGTTGTTTTTATTCCCAATACATGCCCGTTAATTGATAGTGAACTCCATGTATCAGTGTTTAGTAATATCGGGCTAGATTTATTGATTGTGGTTCCGTCACCTAATGCGCCGTCAGTGTTAACTCCCCACATGTAAAGATAATTATTCAAATCAAGTGCGGCACTAAATGTTATACCGCCAAAAACTTTCTTAAAATTATAACCAACTATATAAGGTATACTTCTACTAGCAACTGTAGTTAAATCACCCAATTGACCAGACGTGCCTATTCCCCAAGTATATAACGTATTTTCATTAGTTATTGCCATGCTATGATTGGACCCTATCGCAATATCTATCCAACTGGTGTTAAGTGAGGCTCCTATTTGTGTTGGGCTGGATTTAGTTACGTTAGTACCATCACCTAAATTAAAGTTTCCGTTGCCGCCCCATGCCCATAATGTACCGTCAGATCGTAAGGCTAATGCATAATTTGCGGCTGAGGCAAGAGTTATTTTACTCCAAGAATAATACGCTGGATCTGGAAAATTCCCTAATTGACCTAAATCATTCGAACCCCAAGTAAATAATTTACCATCACTACGAATAGCAACACTATGACTACTACCTGCATCTACACTAGTCCAAGAACTAGTGCCAAGTTGCACAGGACTACTTCTATTAATTGTATCACTTGTTCCAAGCTGGCCTAATTGATTGCGTCCCCATACAAACAATGCTCCATCATTACGAATAGCTAATGTATGAGTTAAGCCCTCGCTTACTTGTGTCCAGTAACCACCGGAGTAGGTTGTATTAAGACCTAATTGACCATAGTTATTATATCCCCAAGTTAATAACAAACCTGTTGAGTTGATACCCGCAGTATGTGTTCCACCTGCACTAACTTGTGACCAACTACTAGTACCTATTTGAACTGGGCTACTACGATTAATTGTTGTGCTATCGCCTAGTTCACCGTATGTGTTATCGCCCCATGACCATAATTTATAAGTTGTTGCTATTGCTACTGTATGTGTTTTACCAGCTGTTACATTTAACCAACTATCACCTGTACCTATTTGAACCGGGCTTGATCTAAATACTATTGTTGAATCACCTAATTGACCTGATCCGTTAAATCCCCAAGTAAACAATTGTCCATTGATATTAATACCAATACTATGATTTCCACCGGAAGAAATAGCACTCCAACTACTTGTACCAACTTGTGCCCAACTACTTTTATCAACAGTTGACCCATCACCTAATTGACCATATTTATTAGCACCCCAGACCCATAATGTGCTATCACCTTTAATAGCAACAGTGTGACTTAATCCTGCACTAACACTATTCCAACTTATAGTAGCTGATAGTTGCACAGGGCTACTACGATGAATAGTCGTAGTATCTCCTAATTGACCTTCAGTATTTCTACCCCAAGCAAATAACAATCCATCACTGCGAATAGCAACAGTATGTAATCCGCCACTAGAGATTTTACTCCAACTGAAATAACTTGGTGTGCGGTTATCCCCTAATAAGCCATTAGTATTGTCTCCCCACATGTATAGTGAAGTAGGGAATCTATTAAGTCCTATTAGTTTAAAATCCGCAAAGGACATTTAAGCACTCCCGGGTTTTGTTGGGTAAGTTACGGTTGATTCATTTATAAATTCACTATCAATTTCATATGAATTTGGTAAATCACGTAATGCTTGCCTATATTCCTCATATAATTGAGTTAACTCTGCACCGTTTATTTTAATAATATCGGCGAGTTGTGTGAAATCTGTTTCTGCTAATAACTCATCACGTTTATTACGCAATGTTTCCATAGCAGAATTATGTTGTGCTAATTTAATTGCGGCTAATTCTTCTTCGGTTTGATATACTATGTCAGAAAATACAATATCAACTATTTCATATGTTTCAACAACAGTATCATCTTCAATTGTATGAATAGGATTACCTAAACGTTGTGTATCTCTATTATATGAAGGTGTTGGTTTAACAATAGTTCTCCAGCCTAAACCGTATAACGTATCTGTGTCATTTTCTAATAGATAGAAATTACTGATGTTTCTCCAGTTGTCTGGATATAAGTCATATACACCTGTAATTGTTCTATCTTCAATGTGTGCATAGTTTGCCATTATGAATTCTGTCCCGAAATAAATGCTTGCCAACTGCTTCCGCCATCTGAACTGAAGAAAACAAAAGTGTCTTTTTTATTTAGTGTGCTTGTAATTGTTGGTGCTGTACCGCTAGGCCATTTAAAATTTACGGGCCATGTTACTGAACGTGCAGTACCATCGCCGGTAATAATAATCATCATACTAGCCACAATGCCGGCTGCCGGAGTATTAGAAATAGTAATACTAGTTATATTTTGTGTTAGTGAAAATTCAAACACCGTGTATGTTGCTAAATCTAATGCTAATAATCCACCATTAATAGTAGGACTAGTAGATAAATTGATAGCTGTTGCACCCGTAGTACCACTACCACTGCCAGTAACATTAGTCGAAGGTATTTGTGTCCAACTTACGGTTGTACCTGAGTTTACAAAAAGTTTATATAGATAGTTTGTGGTAGGATTGTACCACTCATCCCCCGGGTTACCGGTTGGGGGTTGAGTTGTTGATACTATGTGTTTGTTGTAATCTCTTGTACTCATAACCTAACTCCTAGTAAAGATTAGGCCTGTGCTTCCGTCCAAGAGATACGAGCGTTAATACTGTTTGTACCTGAACTACTAATAACTGTAGCACAGATTGTAACAATATCAGGACCATCTGGATATTTGTTAATATCAGTTGTAGGACAAGTCAATGTGTTTCCACCACCTAAGATACTTGTACCCAAGTCACGAACCAAATTCAATTCTTGTTGTGTAATACCTGCTGGGTTTGTGAAGAATGAGAAAATGTTCTCGCCACCTGCAATAGTTGTACTAGTTGCATGTAACGCATATTGACACAAACTAGAACCACCAACTGCTTGGAATGAACCACCGCTTACTCTTCCGTTCAATATCAAGTCAATACGATATGGTTGAGTTGTATAACAATCCATTTGACGCAGAATCAACTGCATACGATTAATAAGTTCACGTGAGCCTAATAAGCCAGTAATACCATTATCGACACTAGGGGCAGAACGTAGACTAATTAATGCATAACGAGTACCAGCAGTAACGTTTGTCGCCGCAGTATTTTGACCAACGTTGAAAACTAATGATTTATCATCATCATAACGTCCATCCATGATAACTGAACTACCCCAGTGGCTGATTGTACTTGCTTGTACCGGGCTACTTAATGTAACCATAATTGGTGCTGTTCCACCTGGTGTATAATTTCCTGCACCAGTAACTGTAAATGTTGCCGCTGTGCCAGTACCACCTGTTGTCGCACGTGTACCAATTGTCAATGATGTTGTGTATAAACCATATGAGTTAATACCATTCAATGTTTTTGCAGTGAACGTAATAAATTCAATTGTACCACCAACGCTTGCCTGGTTTACTACAACTGTACCTGAACTTGGCCAATCATCAAGATTACCAAATAATGTTATTGTAGCGCCAGTTGTTGCTGTATTTGATAATGTTGCAGTTAAGTATGAATAATATGCTTGTGTATTTGTTTCGTAACGTGCCGGTAAGTTACCACTACGCATATATGCTTCGGTGTTTACGTTGTTGTTTGGAATTCTGTGGCAGTAAATAACTTCACCGCGGTTATTCTTAACACCAAAACGAATTGCACCAGCACCATACCATGTGTAATCCATGTAGAACATCTGCATACGTGTTAAATCTAAATTGTAACCGCTAGCACCAGTGCCATCTAGTTTATCAATATTAAAATTACTTTGTTTATAACGAGTGTCAACAGTCTTACTAATTAATACGTTGGATGCAGATGTTCCGCGATATTCTGGATAAATTTGCATAGAAGTGTCACTAGTGATAATCATAACAGTATAACTTTGTCCACGAATAACAACCATATCACCTGGTTTAATTTGGCTACTAAATGTAGTTATTGTTCCGGATACAGTAGCACTACCATTGGTCACACTAACATATCCGCTTAATTGTTTAGTGCTACTACGTTTTACTGCGTATAAATTTTGACCATCATATTCGTAGAAGAAACCGTTTTGTTGATCAAACATACCAATACGATTCTTACTACCAAACCAACTACTTGGGCTTATAGCAATATTATCTGATCCTACACTAGTTGCCGGGTATGTTGCAGGTGTAGTAGTAGCAGTATATGTAAATTGCAATAATGTTGGAGCAGTTATAACAGTAAATGTACCGTTGTATGCGCTATCATCAGCACCGGTAACTTTAATAACTGTACCTGCACTTAATCCATGTGGGAAGCGTGTATTAACAGTAATAGTTGTACCACTGCCACCGTTGCTTACGTTATCAATATATACAGATGGTTTTAGAATAGAACCAGTACTGAATTGAATGCCTTTACCAGATTGATAACGGAAATAACGACGGGTTTGACGAATGATTTGATAACCATGATATGGTAACTGATTTGTAAATTGTACACCACCATCAAAAGCACGATGTGTTACAAAGCCTTGACTACGAACATATAATGTAGTAGTTGCACCTGACGGGGTTGCAGTACCTGCACTAATAGTTGATGTAATTGTAAATGTGTTAGTTGTTGGCGTAGTAGCTACTGCCCATGTATTATTAACTCCAGTCAAACCTGTAGTTAGTGCAATAAACACATGATTACCAATTGTTAATCCATGAGCATTTGTTGTAGTAACTGTGATTTTTGTTCCGTCTGCTACTATACTAGTAGTAGGTATGCCAGCTCCAGTGTAAAAACTAGCCGAATATATATACGTTTTTGTAGCGTCATACAATGTGCTACTAATCATTGTTGGTGCGTTAAATACTTTATACGTGAAGTTAACGTTAGTAGAAATACTATCAATAATCCACCAACCATCGCTATTACCAATGTCTAATGTACCAACTACGAAAACAGGTTGACCAACTGATAGACCAGCAGTGTTTGCTATTAATACTGTAACGGTAGTAGTAGATGATGTTATGTTTGTAAATGTTAATGGGGCAGTAACATCATAAAAAGCACTTGGGCGATTGTTCAATAAACTGACACTTTCCCACTTAGTTGGTTGTGTACCATATTCAAAGTCAGTATCAATCAATGATTGAGGTTGACTTACACGTAATTTACCAACCGGGTCTTGTAATGTTTCGTTTGGGGTAATTTCAGTATAAGTTTCTTCAACCATAATAGCAAGTTTGTCTGTGCTACTATGACTTGCTGTATTATATGTTAATACAATTGTAGTTGTTTCTAATCCAGTAGTCGTGCTTACTGTGTTAGTTATAGTGCCGAGTAAGCTAGGGTCACTAAAATTATAAATTACAGTGCCTCTAGTTACGTTAGTAATCAATAATAATTGTTCTGATCTGATATTTTTACCAGTAACAACAATCGTCTTAGTGCTTGGTGTAAATGCGTATTGCTCTATTATTACATGTTTCATCTTTTTAATCTCCGAATGCGATGGTAGCTGCCGAATATGGATAACGTCTGGTCTGAACTGACTGACTCGTACTTCTAACTATCATCACACATTGGTCTCCATAATTTGGTGCGTTATAGATGATAATATTACCATCTTTAATTCTATATCCTTTAAAAGAATCGTACGGTGTTAGCCAGGGATAATCTAAATCTTGCACATAAGGTGCAAGAATTTGTCCGTTAAGTGTAACTTCTACGTCTTTTGAATCTGTTATTGTATTTATGCTTGTTTGATCTAATAGTAGCGAAAACACTGCTTTACTACCATCAAACTGTGTTGAAATGTCGTTTAATACGATTGGAACACTACTACTAAACAATCCACCGGTATAGGTTAAGTTGCCTATGCTAGCATTTGCTGTAGTACTTGAGGTTGATTTTATTGTTGTTAGTGCCATATATGTATTTAGCTAATTCTATAACGAATGATGACTATGCCTGAGCCGCCGTTAGCGCCCGGAGAATCAACCGAAACGTCAGTTCCGCCTCCACCTCCGCCACCGCCGGTATTAGGAGTTCCTGCTGTTGCGGTTGAGCCGGCTACTGCGCCGGCTCCGCCTCCGCCAAGACCGCCGGCGCCGGCAGATACGGTGTATCTTCCGCCTCCGCCTCCGCCTGCATAATAAGTAGAAATTCCTGATATATCGTAGGCTTTTCCTATACCGCCGGCAGTAGCAAGGTTGCCATTCGCTGTTACATCACCGGCTGCAGCTCCGGCGCCACCGCCACCTGTTCCTGGTGATGTTGTAGTATTTCGTCCACCTTTATTACCAAAACCCCCGGATGCACTGCCGGGTTGTAATGCAGTTCCTCCATTATTGTTACCATTATCTGAAGCCGCTCCGCCACCTGAACCACCTTGTAACAATGTTGGTGTACCTGCTATTCTAGTTGATCCGCCGCCACCTCCACCAATGGCTATCAAACTATTAAAACTTGAATTTGTCCCAGCAGATCCCAAGACTGACCTAGTGGCGGCGCCGTTACCACCGTTGCCAACTACGACTGAATAATTAGTACCAGCACTCAATGTAATTCCGGTTGAATATATTAATCCTCCGGCACCGCCGCCACCTGCGCCGCCGTCACTTGAAGCATTGTTCCCGCCACCACCACCTCCGGCAACAATTAATACATCATACTGAACATTACTGAACAATGAATTACTAATGACGTTGAACAATGAAGTTCCTACAGTAGTGAACACGTGAACTCTATATAGAATATTAGATATCTTAATATTATATGATAAATCACCGCCAAAGTGGTACGACCTAGAACCTCCATATACAGATGTCATACCAAATTGACCACTATTGAATGCATTTATTCTTGGCATGATTATGTAAACAATGCAAATTGACCAAAAGCAATGAAGTTGTTATTAGCTTTTATAAAGGTAAATGTTATAACATCAGTACCGCTTGCTGTTCCCGAAGGAGTTATATTTCCATACCATTTTATAGTCTGTGAATTACTATTAATGATTACGTTAGCATTTGGTACATACGCCGTTGCACCTTGTGATAATATCAAACTAACTGTTGTAA
>Ga0114975_10003215_pt1 | contig 10953 bp, 18 predicted proteins | sample S_130626_EF_Meta_FD_87031 | JGI IMG/M metagenome (GOLD analysis project Ga0114975, IMG submission 87031) | Freshwater microbial communities from Lake Simoncouche, Canada to study carbon cycling - S_130626_EF_MetaG | ecosystem: Environmental > Aquatic > Freshwater > Lake | place: Lake...
AAGGACAAACGGGTGAGACAGGTCTTACAGGTATACAAGAAGCAACTGGTTTGGCGGGTCCAACGGGACCAACGCGGAATCAGTTTGTAGCAGGGGTCGGTCCAAATATCATTGGTCTGACCTCCAACGCAGCCTTGTTTATTTCAAATACGGTTGTTATCAATTCAACATCATCTACTGCGAAGTTCATGATTATGGCGAGCATGCAAGCACGTAACGTATCAGGTGGTGCGGATTATCTCCTTTCCACACTTGGTCGTACGGTTGGAAATACCGCACCAACTACTTCAAATACAACCAACTTGGCGAATAATACACTCTTCTCGACAACAGACTTACTACTCAGTTCGGCGAACACCTATTTGATAGCGGGTTCATGTTCAACATCAGGAACGGCACTTGGAAACTCGATTACGTTTGTGGATACGCCAGGCGTAGGAACATTCACGTACTCCGTTCGCGCAATTTCGAACTCTGCGTTATCACTTCGCCAATTCTACATTAATGTAATCCAAGTGAATTGGTAAGAATAACTAAAAATATATGATAGGTTAATTTTTAAAATTACCATATCATAGAATGACGTGTGGTCCTCAGCTATGTGCCCCGCAAACGGGTGGAAATCGTCGCACCCGTCGACGAGTAACAAAGAGTAAGGCAAAGAAAGGAGGTTGCGGTTGTAATCGTGGTGGATATCGTGCCACAAAGCGTGATAAGAAGTATTTATTGTTATGGAAAAAGGGGAAATCGATCGGATTTACGATGCGATCTTCGTTAAAGGCAAAAGGCTTGATTCCGCGTGCGAATGGTACCCGACGTGTTTCGAAGAAGTATGTCTAAGCAATCACGCACGCCGCACTATTATCATTATGAAGTGCGTGGCGATCGGAATCGTTCAATCGCATACTTTCCCAGGATCCTCCGCGAACATTTTCAATACCATGTTCACGCATTGCCAATTTCACATAAAAATCCAACTCATCAGCCTGTTTAAACATGTTGATCTTTTGAATGCGAACAGGTTTATGAATCTGTGTCCACTGCGGACCGAGTCCTTCACGATGCTCTTGTAATGCTTTTTGTGGGTCAACTGCCTCTCCTACATAATATTTACCATGCTCTAACTGTAAAACGTAAATGCTCGTGCTGGACATTCTACTACTGTGTAACAGAGTGATTCCTTTAATTCAACGCAATATCTAAAGGCGAGCGAGCACTATGGACTACGATGAAGAAAGAGAGCAAGAAATCACATCGAGACGTGGTTATCTATTAAAAGATTTAGCACGGGCATTTATTCAAAATCTCGGAGATGCGGGTTCGATTGCTTCAGGAAAGCTCCTTCATTTTACGGCGGACATGATCACATCCGGTGGGCTTCTCTTGTGGGAGAAGCTCTGTTGGGAGTATGCGTATGATCACATTGGCATGGCATCTCCACGAATTTTCCACTATTTGTTACGTAAATTCAAAGAAGTGAAAGACAAATCAGCTAAATTAGCGTTTGACGCTTTTTGTCGCTCACCAGAGGTTCAGCAGCAAACGGCAGAAATAGCGTTGCTTCTTCAAAGTTGTCCAAAGAAAACAAAGACAAAGATTCCATCGATTCCGCCTGCGACACATGAAAACGAGAATTGGTTGCGTTCGGTTCTTCGAACAACGGATAAAGCGGCGGTACGAAAAGTATGGCAACGTAATGGTGATTTGGAGCCGATGTTACATGCGGGAAACGAGATGGTGTTTGCGATTACCGAGGGGGCGACAGAACGCGCATTATTCTGGGTACGATGGTTGATGGAAGAGGACGCAATTATACGTAAGAAATACAATTCAGGGTTAACAACCATTGAGCGTGGACCACCTCATTTAAAAGGACCACAAAGGACATCCGTTGGGTATTATATCATTATGATTCTAGCAGAAGTGTATAAGGAATTTGCGGAGAAGGCGATGGTACGAATGCACGAAGAGTTCCAGGCATTATTGGACATTTATCGCACCCCTGATCCCAGAAATACGCAAAAACGTAAAATGGATACAATTGGCATGATGATTCAGTTGCTAACGGAGGTTCCTAAATGGAAAGTACCTGCTGCGCCGAGTTTGGTACCCGATGTTACAAAACTGGAACGAATGGTGAGTCAAGCAGAGTCGTTTTTTCGTGAAGTGTTAACTCTTCCTCTTCCGAACAAGTTATTACCCGCAACAGTAACGGGTTTACGCCAAAAGAAGGTAAAGGAGCCATCGAAGGAGGATCGATTAAAACAGCAACTGGAAATGATCGATCAGGCGGCGATGAACTTTTACAAAATGTAAGGAGCTTTTTATAAAAAAGCTCGCAAAAATATAGGTTGTCGGTTTTATTAAGGGAATCCATTAAATTCAACAAGAACACAATCATCGTGGCAACGTCTGCCTTTATGAGGAATACGATAAACTCCGTGCGGGACACGAATGAGATTGGTATGATTATGGGTAGGAGCACGATAGTCTAACTTGAAGATGAATAGATTGTTCATAGTAATAATGGCGACCGCGAGTAAGAAGAAGATAGGAAAGTAATCCATAGTTAATTTATGTTATAATGATAACATAAATCAAATTTTAATAAAAATAACGTACCTTTTTCTAAAAGCCATTTATTTTTGTGAGCTTTTTCTAAAAGCTCTTAGTACAGCTCATCGCGGTGTTTGCGTGAGTTCCACGAACCGTCGTTTACATACTCTTCTTCTTCGTCGTCATCATCATAGTTATCATCCACGTGGTCATCCGATGAATAGGGTTCGTCTGAATTGGCGCTCTTCTCTTCTTCCAAATATCGCTCATCGTCGCTATCCACCTTCTTCTTGTTCAGGCTAGGAAGAGACATAAGACCAGCCCTTCGAAGGGCGAGTGCTTCTTTTTCCAGCCGCATGCGCTCCGTGTGTTCGAGTTGTTCTGCGAATCGTAACTTGTCCGCCTCTTCTTTTGCCTTTGCTTCGTCCTCTTTTTGTTTATCTGCCCAGCTGCGCGATAGCTCGGCAAAGCTCATCTTGGGGGTAACAGAAGTGGCATTGAATTTCTTTCCACCGAGAGAAGGAAAATCTTCCATCGAGGTAACATTGGCAACGTGTTTTTGTTGTTTAATACTGATGGGCGCAAGCGGAGCAGCAGTCGCAGATGCCAACGTAACAGGTGCCAAAACGGGTGCGAGCTTTGCGGGAAGGCTCGTATTGACCACAGGTTTCAATTCTGCACCCCAACGGCGCACCTCCGTCTTAGGAGCCTCCTTGGGCGTATCGTTCACCTCAGATGCTTTCATGAAACGAGGAACGTATTTGGACATTCTACTAGATAATTGCCGTGTTGCTTTGTTTAAGTTTCTGAAGGCATTGGATTTCAATTTTATTTTCAAGCCATCAATCTTCCATTTAGGTAGATTTGGAGAGGAGAAGTGTTATAATACACGAAGTTATATTTGAATGGATCAAGATTAGAAAAAACAGAGGTAGATTCGCAAGATAAAATGCTAATCGTAAATTGATTGAGACCATGTATGGAGTAGCATCTTGATAAACTAGGATAAATGAGAGATAACAAGTCCACTTCAGACAAAGCCGTCGTGGAATTATGGCCAAAGTATTTGCCATAGTAAATTAGATCGGGTGAACCCGCAGTATACGCAAAATAAATGTTCATTTCTATCACATAAACAGATTATTCTTTATGTTTCCATTCGATCCCGTTTACAAATATCTCGACGGGTTGATTGCTCCAATTACAATATAACACATCAAATATGTTCTTTTCATTCTCAGAAAAATAGTCTACACCATCACGGTTATAAAAAGTAATTCCTACACATACATCATTTTCAGATGATAGAGAATATGCTTTCTTCAAAATGGGATAAAATAGATCGCGTACTTGAATATCAAGTCCTTCCTCATAATCATCAGGCATGTATCCAATGTATTTGGCATGGTAGACAGTTCCCGCAATTTTATAGAAGAAGACAATGAGCATCTCTAATCTTGATAGATAATCCGCTTACGCACTCGGACCCAACCCTCCATCTCAGATGCCTGTATCAGCCAGTTATGATGCTGTAGAAGATATTGAACAATGTCGATGGAAAGATAATAAACAGGTACATACATTTCAGAAACGAGCCCAGAAGATAATAAATAGACCGTTTCGTCGATGGTGATCATTTCTATCAAATAAACAAATCGACTGTTTAGATATCAGAATCGGTCGACGAATCGTAGTCTGATGTAGAAGAGCATTCGGATTCGGATTCTGATCCGGATTCTGATTCGATCTCGGGATGCCATTCGATTCCGCAATGGAACATAGGATCCTCCGCAACTTCAAGTCCATCGAGTAACGGAGTATCTTGAATAAAAGACGAAAGATCGCGAGAGAGATCGATCAGTTCGTCGATCCGTTCGGGATGAAAACCGATCACAATACGAGCATATTCTTCTTCATTCATGGTCTGAGAAAAACTGGAGAGAATACATTTGATCTCAAATGGAGATCGGATCATTCCATTCAGATCATACAACATCGGGATAGACTCATGGAGATCCATTTCGGAAGGGAGTTGAATTTCGTATCCAAAGAATACAAACGGTGTATAGGTCATTTCTAATTACGAGGAGGATAATGTCTCCATGTAAATGAACCATCACTCATTCGATACAGAGAGGTTGCGGAATTCGTGTCAACGGAGTATAATAGAAGTTCAACATGATTCATAGTAGGATGGTGAGCAACAGCTTGTTCGACGCGATAGCGAGAAATGAAATGATGTAGCAATCCTAAATTACAGTAGCTCAGTGTGGTATTCTGAGACAAATGATTCATGAAATCTTCACAGGTCGCAGTGACACGAGAAGAAAGAATACGTGACGCAATTAAGCGTGGTGTAAAAGATGTATGAAATGGATTACTAATATCAAGGTACGCAATATCATGATCCTCAATATATTGAAACCATTCGGGAATCATTTTAAATAATCGTCTGATATGAAGTTCAAAGTCATCCATGTAATGTCGATGTAATGAAAAAATAATACCTCCAGGGGTATGAAAGTAGTTCATAATACGTTGAATTGTTCTTTTCTTTCGCGCTACGATCAAATGCGCGGTATCATTTTGAGCGTGCCGACTAGTACAGGATAGTTCAATTAAGTCAACATCGTTCAACAATTCAAGAATGCCAAGAGGAAAGACATAATGAGAAGAGAAGAACATCTAGTTAGTTAGACGATTATTCATCTTCAGGGGCTTCGCGCCAGTGATTCCAGTAAAAGGTCCCATTTTTACGATTTCGCCAGAGAGTTTTAGGGGGTTGATTATAGTAGGTAGTAGAGCGTGATGGAGTCATAGAGATACGATCTATCGTAGGATGATTCTTAACGGCACGTTCAATGTCATTGTAATTAAGGATGCCGTCAAAGAGTCCTAGATTACACCATTCGAGATGCTGATTCGTAGAAAGAAGAGATAATAATTGTTCTCCAAGTTGTTGAATCCGTGTAGTATCAGACGATACTCGTTCATACGCAGATTCAGGATATCCGCCATAGTTCGATGTACAGCCCATATCCAAGGAGGTCACTTTATGACTATTCATGAATTGAAAGATTTCAGGAAGATAACAGAAGACAAGGGATATATTTTTTGTATAATCGCTGTCGTATCGGCGACGAAAGGAGATACCTCGTTGATCCGTGAATTGATAATTAGAATAATAGAAGTAATAAATCAATTTAAGAAATAGTTTTGCTTTTTGCTCTTGTAGGTCATCTTTAATTTGCTGACCAATTATTTTGCTAGTACATGACAATTCAAGTAGATCGCGTGTATCAAGAAAGGAGGAGAGACCTGGAGGAAGTTGATGGATGGATTTGGAATGGAAGGGAGACAACATGGCTGTCGTTCTATTTCAGTCATAGAGACATTCAATTTTTTCTAATAAAAATAAGGAAAGAATGACGTTTATTGTTCAAGTTGTGTGATGAAGGATTGATAGCGTGCCATGATGTCGCGGAGATAGCTAGATTCTTTTTCATATCGGTCATTGAGTTTCATCATTTGTTGGATAGACTTGTCGAGTTTACGTTGATAGATTTTCAAGTCTCGTTTGTTGCACATTTCTTTATATTTTTTCTCCATAAAGGGGACGACGGTATCTTTAAGAAGCTCATAGAGGGGTTGATAGGCTTCATAAATCGTAGAAACTGTGTCAAGGTATTGATCGTGCGTCTTCATTTGTGGCCCAGCATGAACATAGTCGCGAATATTACTATACATGTTGTTATTCGTTACTGTAATTCCATGTGTATATCGTCGACGACGATAAGGAGCAGTTGTTTGAATGATTGTATTGTGATCAAGAAGAATCTGAACAAGATGATTGAAAGCATCGCGCATGTCCTCGCGCTTTAGTAACGCCTTGTCACATTCGCGAATCATAGTGTAAATATGACGTGCCCAACGAAGACACATTGGTATATTGCGAGCGGTGATATTCCACTTCTTTTTGCCTGTTTTCACTTTTTCTATTTTTTGTTCCTCTTTGCGTCTGTGTTGTTCCGCAAGTTTGGTGGATACGCTGAGCATGGATGGATCAGGTGAACCAGGAAGGGATTGAAGCCACTCTTCCACAGTAGGAAACATCGTTCGAGAGCCGGCACCTTTGACTTGCCAGACTCCCCCTTCAGTAATCGTCGCAGTGTAATGAATGTCTTCAGGTGCGCCGATGGGATAATAGCGTAATACAGAATATAATTCGAACATGGCTGTCTAATATAGTAGCAAATAGTTAACATCAATTTTTTTGAAAATTGATCCATAATAATACAAAAAAAGAATCCAAACATGTATGAATTAGTTCAAGTCCCACTTCAACAAATTGAACAACGCCCAACCGTTAGCCAATACTTCATAGCAGTCGCTCCCACACTCTTTATCTTTCTTGCGAGTACTACCATTCTAATCTATGAGTATCAAGCAAAAGGAACAAAATCGTTAGAGGCATCTGCTCCCTCTCTTGCTACTCTTCTTTCAGTAATGATGCTGTTCTTTGAAATCATTCTTATTGTGTATCGAAACCATGAGCGATTTGAGATCCTACGATCGCTCATGGAAATTATCCTACGAATCAATATCATTCATTTGATTATCTCTGCGAGTTTCATATCCTATGAAAAAACAACGGGCGATTATTCCACCTATTTCACATGGAGTTATGTGTGTACGATACCAATTGTACTATTAAGTGGTTTTCCGTTCTTTATGGAGATGTTTGTATTTGATTACTCGTAGTCGCGGAACGCAATTCCCACAGGAAATCGCGGTAAGCCCTCATCCGTGAGCTCCTGATAGCGTACCGTTAGTTTCTTTCCCACATATTCAGCTCCTTTCTGAAACAACTCCGCGCGGTCTTCACGGGTTCCTCGCGGACGGCAGTGGAACGTCTGCCCTTTTTCTGTTTTACACATCCAGAGGACGCATCCCTTTTCTTGTCCTTCGCCTTCTTTGAACCCAACTACTTCGTACTCGGCGTCGAAGAACTCTTTGTACTTGAGTAAATCGGCTGAGCGCGAATGTTTGTAGAGACCAGTAGAAGAACGTAGCATAATACCTTCATATCCGTTGGCGACGAAGTGATTGTGTTGGATTTTCATTTGAGTCTCGGACGCACACCGTTCGGTGGGAACCAAACAGATGTGTTCGAACCGATGTGACAACCAAAGAGCGCCCAAGTCACGTAGACGTTCATCGTAGGTTTTCGTAGTATCAATGATGTCGTATACGTGGTATTTGATTTTTAGTTGTTTTTCGGCATCGCCTTGTTTGAGAGTTTCTTTTTTGACGAGCCCGACGATTTCTTGGAAGGTGAGTTCATTGGTATAGAGCTCACCGTCGAGAATCAAATGAGCGGGAAGCATGGCGAGTTCGCGAAGAATGTGTTCCATGTGGGGAAAGGTCTTGCGAAGACGAGAGAAGAGACCCTTGCCAGGCATGCCGACCGCACGAGTTCCGTCGAGTTTGGGCTGGGTATAGCAGGGAAAGACAAATCCTTTGCCACGTTTCTGGTATTCGTGCGCAAGCATGGGAGAAGGGACGTCAACAACAATACCCTTGCTACGAGACAACGCGCGAGCGGGAATGGCCAAGCATCCTGTGGGTTCGTCGTCTGATTCTTCGTTGACTTCGTTTACTTCGTTGTATCCGCTTTCTTTCTTTTTGGTCCATGCGGCACGAGCTTCGGATTCGGCTTGTTGGAACGGTGTGGTTTCGTTTTTCTTTCCGATATTTTTGCCGGTCGAAATGACCTTTTCATTTACTTGCATTTTGCCACCCATGTACCCATGCGTGGTTTCAATGACGCCTGTATCATCGCGTGAAAGGACGCGAATGGACCATACCATTGCCTTGCCAGAAGTTGATTGACCGTGGAGGGTAGGAAACATGGATGCGGGGTTGTCTTCCTTTCTTACGCATCTATCTTTTCAATTTTTATAGCACCATTCATCGCTTCATAGTCTTTCCATTCTTTCAAGTGATGAAAGGTAATTGCTTTATTCAAATCATCTTTCATTGGATTGTAGATATCGGCATGAAAGTGAGGGTGATGAAAGAGTTGTCCACCGACCTGTTTGATCCACATTCCAAGAGAAATATCCGCACACCAGTGACAGGAAACCTTATGTGACGGAGCAGTCCTAACATAACTACATAGTTGATGGTACAACATACGAGATATAATCGTTCCTGCCCCACCTGATAAGTAGAGACCCCAATAGCTGTCTTGGATATGATCAAGGAGCTGTCCTACCGCAAAGGAGTCGTGTGACTGATAGGTGGCTAAAAGTGCGGTCATGCGTTCGGTAAAGACAAAGGTATCATCATCGATCAGAACATACCAGTCATAATCGAGATTGGTATTCTTAAAAAAATCGATGAACTTGGAGGGAAGTTCTTCATAGGAATCACCTGCTCCCCAAGAAAAAAGGCGTCGATCCGGATCCATCGTATGTCCTAAAAAATAGAGATCGGTTCGTGGAACATGTTGAAACATGGTTTGGAGTTGCCATGGGACACGTGTATTCGCGTATTTTTCGCAGGTAAGAATGATGTAGGCAACTCGCATTGACTAGAAAGTGAAGTGAAATCTTTATATCAAAAATAAGATAGTGATTTTTTTGATTTACTGAGAATCCTGCTTATCGCGTCGGAGCTGGGCAAGGGTGATTTTCTGGCCATCGCGGGTAACGGTAGCTAGGCGCCACGGGAGAGCATTGAAGCTGCGTTGAAGATGGCCAGCATCGACGAGACCGTGCATGAACTTGAAGAGAATCTCGCCAGGCTTGGAGGTGGAGAGGCCGACAAGTGAAGGAACCGTGTCGCATTCGTTAACCGTCAAATTGGTGCCGTCAAAGGTTGAGATAAGGAAGGAAGTCGTGACACTGCCTGAACCATTGCGACCGGTATGGATACCGAACGTGACCTGCTCGCCGTTGGTCAGAATCTCAGAGAGTGCCATGGGCGGAGGGACATCTTCGTGTGAAACCTGTAGTTGTGACGCATGTGAAGGGCGAATAGCTTGCGATGTGTGCGATGCTTGCGATGGACGCGAAGCATAGACACGGCGAGCGGGCTGGAGCGGGATGGCGGTTTGGAATCCTTGAGTGGCGGGTCCATTGATTTGGGAGAGTCGCTGGACTTCATTGGTCAGGAAGCCAAGGGCATTCTCCATGTAAGCAACGCGCTGCTGGAGGTTGAGAACGAGAGTGGAAGTGTGATCGTTTGACATGATTGGATGGGTTTGATTTAGTAACAAGTCAAATCATTCGTCAAATTTTATGGTTTTTCACATGTACATTCGAAAAGTCGACATTCTTTACAAATGCGAAAATGAAGAGGCATCAATGGTAAATGACAAATACATGTTACTTGAAGGCATTTTGTACAAGGTTCATCCTCTGTAAGATAGCAGTAGCATTTCGTTAATCCCTTACATTTCTTACAAAAATATTCAACATTCCAATCACCGTGTGACGCGCAATGATAGACTTTACATGTCGTACAATATCCAGCAGACTCTAGAATTGCACAATGACAAAAAAATCGTCCACGACATTGTGTACAGGGATAAGGATAGGTTCGTGGAGGTGCGGGTTCCATAATGAGGTTCATACCAGATAGTTACTTTAGACTAAAAATAATGGTTGTTTTCGATTAATGAAGTACATGATTGATTTGAAGTTCGTCTTGATTTATACAATTTTGAAAGGAATCACGAAACAGGTTCATGACACGATGTTGTTGGTATTGTTGCGTGGTCCACTGGTTGATATAGTCACGCTCGTCGTCGGTAGGAAGACGATTTTGGGTAAAGGCGATGATTTCACATCCATTTTGTTCCATGTGATGATAGGTCATTACATACTCTCCGAGGTCGAGTTGAATCACAAGGAGTTCACTGTTAGGTTGTTCTTGATAGATAAACATGGTTGTATTTTGATCGGTCCATCCGTTGTTTTCAATTTTATCCGCCCGCTTATCCGCCTCCACGCAGACCTGCGTAATGAGCCGCCAATGATATCTTTTCGATGATGCTATCATCGTGAAAGACAATCTTCTCTTTTATCGCGAACTTCTCCAAATCACGAATAACATTGCGCTCACGAATCTGTTCTTGGATGAGGACGGATTGATTGATGAAGTAGCGCAATTGGTAATCGTCTGGTACAAAGCTAGATGATCCATTGATGGTGCGGTACAAATGACCATAGTGCTCATTCCATACGATGTATTCATCATACATGGCTGGAAAGTAAACAACTTCAATCCGAGTACAGTAATTGCGAAGCGCATCATAAATATCCGTGCGGAAATCAGCAGGATAAGAATGAAGGCTGGCGTTGGCTTTATCGTGGAGGATGGCATGCCATT
>Ga0114975_10003217_pt1 | contig 10949 bp, 12 predicted proteins | sample S_130626_EF_Meta_FD_87031 | JGI IMG/M metagenome (GOLD analysis project Ga0114975, IMG submission 87031) | Freshwater microbial communities from Lake Simoncouche, Canada to study carbon cycling - S_130626_EF_MetaG | ecosystem: Environmental > Aquatic > Freshwater > Lake | place: Lake...
AAGAGTACCACCAGCCTTTAGTGGGAGTGTGCGCATCTTTTTCTGTATCAGTATATCTGTGGTGACTACCTCTATGTATTGCCGCCCAACCTAGTGGACTACCCTGTAAGGACAAGCAACTAATCCAAAGAAGGATTGGTTTAAGTCCTGGACGGGCTTCAAATGCCTTATGACTTACATATCTGTGTAGGACTACAGCAACACCTAATCCCTCTATTATAACCCATCCAACTAATAATTGGAAGAAATTAGCCCACGTAAAATCAAAAAAGAATGGGTAAGAAATGGCGCCGATCCATGCTAGTGCGTGTACGGGATAGAGAATATAATAGAGAAACGAATTTATTTTAGGCATAGTAGTATTTAAGTAAATATGGCATGGTGAGAAAAATAATCGACTTTGCTACTAACTTTGACCAGGTGTTGTGGGACAAGTATCAAACATACTTACAAACTACAACAGATGATCTTAAAGACAACTATGTCAATTTGGACCCAAGAGAGTTTGCCTGTTTTCCTGTAGTAATTATTAACGAAGAAATTGTCTGCTTCAGTGCCCTACAATTAAGTGAAGCTAAGTGGGGACCGGGTATTGGGCGTGTTAGTACTCGTATGTGGATACACCCCGACTATAGACATAAGGGTAAGTTCACAGGTGGGGACAAGTTTCTCAACACAACCTATTGCTTGCCCTTACAAATGGCCAAAGCGAATCTACTTAAACTAGACTGTGTGTTTATCAGTAGAGAACATAATCCGCTGGCATTTAACCACTACTTAGATCTTATCAAAATTAACTGTAACGAAGTATTCGATTTAGAGCCCACACAATATAATGTATGCGGCCCACAGGAAGTTGTTCCTGAAAGTTGTAAGCAATGGGTAGCAGTACGTTGTTTTAATCCTGTTGGTATTGCTCGATGGACAAATCAAATGAGACCGTACTGCCTTAACTAATTATGTAAATACCTTATGACCAATACAACCTACACAGAAAATCATTTAAGATCTATTAGTAAAGTAATCTCCTGGAGAGTAGTACTAACTGCTAGCCATGTTATTAACGGATTTATAGTATCAGGTAGTTGGGCAACTGGCATTCAAATTGCGCTGTTGGCAACTGTTATCAACTCTTTTATATTTTGGGCACATGAACGTGGCTGGAACTTTGTACAGTGGAATAGAAAACCAACTGATAATATTTTATTCTTTGAAGGACAACCTCGAACTATTAGTAAAAGTGTAACCTGGCGTATTCTTATTACTATTAGTAATTTTACAATTCCGTTTATTATGACAGGATCTTGGGGATCAGCGTTTGCCTTCCTGGGAATTGCTACACTAGTAAACATTGTAATATTCTATACACATGAACGGGTATGGAATAGAATATCATGGGGTAAGACCATCACCGAGATAGCATAGGCCCAATTTTATAATGTTGAACAAAGCCGACAAGACCGTCTGGGGTTCCGTCGGCTTTATACTTTAAAAATTTAGAAGCATACTTAATCATATGATCTATACCTTCTCTCCAAACGGCATGTGACGAGTGATCTGTATACCCATTAATAAACCAACTGTCAAACTCGCTTGACCAATCACTAGTAGATTTATCGGTTTGAAACCAGCTTTGATCCCATGTAGAATAGATAATTGGCTTCAACATTGGCTCTTGAATTAATCTCCACACATTAGCAGAACTAGTGGATCGTTGCCATAATGGGATATGTTGCGGCGTTGCTTCTAAGAAACGTTTAATCACGTGTGCTTGTTTACATAAGATATCAACAGCATCTGTACTCCAATAAAAGAACTCTAATGCCGAGTTAGTATATTCTTTAAAGTTATCATCTATGGGAACAATGTTTACAGCCTTGTCACTGAAATAAACATAAAAATTATTATTATCAATAATAGTTCGAGGTTTGTCAATGCCAACAACCATAGCAACTTTGTGCCCTTTATCAAACTGTGATCTAACTTCTTTAAAGTAAGAGTAGTTGTAGCGAGTGACATTGAGAGGGTTCAATCCTTCTTTACGATCCATTACCCAACTAGCATCACCGTATGATGTAAAAGCACTAAACAAATTATCTGTTAAATCTAAAATAGTAATTTTAGTTCTTGGAATAAGATGTTCTACTTCTTTTAAACGAGGTATTGTTTGTAGTTGATGTTCTGCTCCAGTATTCCAACTAGCAGTTTGTTTGGGATCTAGTACAACAAATTTATTCCAAGCAGTTGACATATGGTTAACTACAATCTCGTCGATGTGTAATCCTTGCCGTATAAAGCTCATTAAGATATTATGGCTGTCGGCACCACCACTATAACTCAACATTAAATAATCGTATTTTTCTCTTAGATTTTTTGAACGTATATCGTACAACTGATCTAATGATAAATCAGGTTCTTTTGTCCAATCATATGTAGAAAAGAATTCATGGTTATAATTCCATTTAACTTCTTTATTAACCGACGAGGCAAACAAACACGCTTGAATCTTTGATTCAAATTCTAAACTATCTACAGTATAAACACTAGTTCTATTCATAATTTAAACAATAGGATATCTATTTAGTGGACCAATCTTGTGTGGTTGAAGGAACCCTTTTAATCCGTCTGGCGATCCATCCTTTTTAAATTTTAGAAAATCTGGTACATTTTTAATCATATGTAATAGTCCTTCTTTCCAGATAGCATAAGCAGGATGATCACTATATCCTTTTTCAAACCAACTATCAAACTCACTATCCCAATCGTAAACTGCCTTATCAGTTTGGAACCATTGTTGATTCCAAGTAGTATAGATTATTGACCTTAACATTTTTTCGTGTGACAGTCTAAAATTTAAAAGGTAGTCGTCATTCCATTCCCATAATTTTGAAAATTGCGGATTTGCTTCAATGAATCTTTTAATTACATGTGCTTGTTTACATAACATATCAACAGCATCAGTACTCCAATAAAAGAACTCTAGAGTTGAATTTGTATACTCGTTAAAATGATTATTAACAGGAACAATATTAACAACACGATCGTTAAACATTATATACACGGTATCATTTTTTACAAGTATTCTAGGTTTGTCAACTCCTACTATCATAGCAATTTTATGATCTTTATCAAATCGTTTTCTAACCTCATCAAAGTAAGAATAGTTAAAGCGGGTTACGTTTAATGGATTAAGGCCTTCGGTACGTTCAAGGACCCAACTAGCATCGCCAGCATTTAAGAATGTATCAAACAAATTGTCTGTTAAATCTAACACTGTAATTTTAGTTCTCGGAATTAGAGGCTGAACTTGTTTTAATATTGGAATAGTATGTAAATCATGCTCTGCCCCGGTATTCCAGCTAGCAGTTTGTTTATGATCTAGTACAATAAATTTACCCCACGCATCGGACATATGATTAATAATTAATTCATCAATATGTAATCCTTGGCGCACAAAACTCATTAAAATATTATGGCTGTCTGCTCCGCCACTATAACTTAAAATCAAATAGTCGTACTGTTCTCGTAATCGTCTTGCTCGATCATCATATAATTGATCTAACGTTTTTTCTGGTTCTTTAGACCAATCGTATGTATTAAAAAATTCTCTATGAAAATTCCAAGTTATGGGTTTGTTTACTTTTGCAGAAAATAATGCGGCTTGTATTTTAGATTCAAACTGAATTCCGTCAACACTATAAAAGATATTGTTGTTCATAATTGCGATACTAAGATGTTAATAATATTTTCAACAGGTACAATCCCAGTTATTTGATCAATTGATTCCCCAGCAAAAATATGCCCAGCTGCCACCCCCTGAACTCCAAGGCGAATCCCAGCAGTATGATTAAAATTATCGTTTTCTACTTCTGTAAAGATTAATGCGTTCTGTGCGGCACCTGTAGAAAATCGAGTAATATCTGTAGATGATGCGTTAATCATTTTTAATTTAGATTCTATTGATATCTTACTTTCTTTACACGCGGCAAATAATGTTCCTATGCCAATTGCTAGCGCACCTTTATTCATATAATAAGCAACTTGTTCTGCGGTGCCAATACCGCCAGATATTATTATGTGCAATGAAGGATGCTTTTCTCTAACGTGATCAAACAGCGGATCTGTTTTATAAAATCCCCTACCGGCACCTTCTCGTCCCTTAAGAATTAATCCTGTGACATTATCAATGTTACCTATACGGCCAAGACATTTTATAAAAACTTTAATTCCAGCATTATTTAATAATTTAACAGCAACAAGTTTATTATCTTCATTTATTTCTTTATTTGGGTTCTCTTCATCAGTATCCGGAATCAACTCAATAAATTCAACATTATAGTCAATAATCATTTTAAATATTTGTGGTGTTAATAATTCATCAACACCGATACTTAATAAAAGTTTAGCATCATTAAAAGTATTTTTATATTCTAAAATATCTTGCTCAAGCAAAGAATAATTATTATTATAGTTATACCCAGACAAACTTGGAAGTCCACCTGCTAACCTTACAGCCTTAGCTAAATTAATATCCGATACTTTATTCATAGCCATTGCTATAATAGGATACTTAGACCCTAATATTGTTTTATAATTGTTCATTATCTTTAAATGTTGGGTCATATTTAGGTAATCTTATATCTCCCGGGGCAGCACAATATTTTATCTTACAAGTAAGAGGCTCTGTTAACAATTCAAAGTTGGTCATATGTCCAAGTTTTTGCATAGCACATATACCACCATAAACATTTCCGTTAACAGAAACTTTAAGTCCGTTACTACCTGCAGAACACTTCCAGTTATAAAAACTATTTTCTTTATCCATAGTTAACTCAGCAGTTAGGGTTGTGCCATTACTGATTGATCCATCGTCATAATAGACTATTGTTTCTTTTTCGGTTAAGGTGAATAACATATTTTCTTGATCAAAATTTTCTTTCACCCAATCTAATTGTTCTTGTGTATAATTAAATATTTTCTTATCGCTATTATCAGAAAACTCGTGCAATATTTTATATCTAATTCTGTGCCTAAATTTAGGATCTAATCCGGCATGCATTGCTTTTACTAAATCCCAGTTCTTAGGATCAACAGATAAATTATAAGTTAATAACACCCCCTGGTCAACTAGATACTCTGATAATTGGTTAATGTGATCCATTTTAACATATTCTGGGTGTAAAGAAATTGTCATGGAATGCGGTAAGGCTGGTAATTTTTTCCACCAATTCAATGGCCTAGAACCGTTTGTTACAATGCCGATTGTTCCTAACGGCTTTGTCCGTATAATAATTTCTGGAAACATTGGATGCACTGTTGGTTCACCTCCAGATAGTATTAGCATTAGGCTTCTGTCCTTTACTAGTGAGGTAAGGCGATCGATAAAGATATGATTCTCTCCATCCGTTGGGAATCCAGGTTTGTCTCCGTTTGCATACCAACCAGCATTTAAAAACGCTGGACAATAATTACATTTATAATTACAGAAATCAGTTAGGTGCCAGTATACAAATAATACTGGATTCTCCTGATGTATTCTGATTATTTTTTTCATGCTGTATTTAAGTAAGAAATTTTACAGCTATTATAGAACAGAGTAAATATACCATGGCATATAACAACAACAAACATTTCCTAGGTATTAACTTTGGTTTTGAAAATGAAAAGTTTTACGTAGAACATAAGTCGCCTACCCGACCAGTAGGGAATTTAAGAGAAGAATTTGACTTGCGAGCAGTTGAATTATACAACAGCAGACCTAAACTTATGCTTGGACTAAGTGCAGGTTTAGATAGCCAAGCTGTAATGCATAGTTTTTTTACCCAAGGTATTAAACTTGAATGCGCTTTTTTATATCATCCAGGCTACAATGACTTTGAATATAACAATCTTCAAATCTTAGAAAAAAAGTACGGATTCAAAGCAAATATTATAGATATAGACCCTATACAATGTAAAGACGAAATTATGAGTCTTCACGATGAAATAGGATTGCCTCCATATCAAATTATGCATAGAAAATTTTTATCTATGCTTCCGGCAGACGCAGATATTGTACAAGGGATACACGGGCCGGATCTTGCCTTTCATAATAATAAATGGTATTGCCTCGAAACTGCTAACTCGTTTGAGGTAGCTAGATTAAGATCGTTTCAAACATTAAATCGCACCGGCGAAGTTATTGGTTGGGAACGCACTGGCGAAATTCATTTAAGTATATTAACCGATGATATAATTAAATCGTTTATATATTCTTATCCGTACATATCTAAAAACGGTTTAATATACGAAGATGGATCAAAAATTCCAAATATTGATTTCTGGGATCTTTACATTAAACCATTTGTATATGGAAAGTACTGGAAAGACGAATTAGAATATTTTCCTAAATATATGGGACCAGAAAACATTGAATACATCATGAAGGGACCAAAACATGCGTACATGTCAACGTTAGTGGCGATCCCGTACGATCAATTAGTTAGTCATTTAAAATCAGGCACTGGTGAAGTGGCTAGATTTTATCAACGTTCTACGCCAACATAAGAACCAAATAGTTTATCCCACCAGGGGAAAAATAATCCAAAGTTTTTAGATCCGTTGTAATGATGGATCAGATGCCACTTGCCACTAGTAAACATTGGTATATTAATATTTGGATTATGCTCAATGCTTTCTTGTAGCAACGATGCCCATAAATAATAAAAGATAATAATCCACCATTGGCCAGTTATCCAACTGTACAATAAACTTGGAATTACTTCTGTTATCCATAAGTCAATAGTGCTCCTCCAAGTATCATTAAACAAAAACATATTGTTCCAATGCCATGCTGTTGGTGGTTTGCCCTGGCGTAGCTGTGTTAATACAAATTTGTGGTGGTCAAAATGATAATCTTTAATGATTGGAATGCTGTGACCTATCCTATGAATCCAATACAACAACAATGTCCACATAAGAAAGTGAACTATAAACACAGTTAATCTCTCCCCCACAATAATAACGAATTGTTATATTGATCAGAAGTCATTGTTTGATTAATAGTATAACCATTTCGGTCAGCAAATGCTCTCCATTCTGGGGTTACTAATAATTCTCTAATATCTTTAGTAAATTGTTCAGAAATATCACGGGGCATATTTCTTTGCATTAGCGCCAAATTAAGTTCTAACAGATTATATTTCCACTGGGGGAATAATTTTGTTGCTGGTTGAACTCCATTAATGGCTTCTCTGCCGGTGACGACAAAACAATCAGCAATACCGTCTTTCATGAGTTTTGTAGACCTGATCATGTTTGTAATAATAAACTCAGTATCGCCTGCTGTAAATCCCCTGACAGTGCCACCGCTTTCTGGATACGGAACATATTTAAAATTTGGATTTAATGATTTAACTATACTAGGTGCGTACACACTAGTCGAAGCAATAGTTACAACTTCTTTGCGTTTTATTATACCTAAATTATCTTTACCAGGCTTTCCGCAAATCATTGCCGGCCCAGTAACAAGGTTAGCAACCCACGAAGCATTAGTTGGTATTGACTTGTCACATTCAGGCAACGCCGACCAAGCATTAAATAAAAGCAATGTTGACTGTTTACTGGTCGAATAAAAATCACTTTGAGCTTTGGTACAAGTTCCAGACATTACTAAATTCACAGTGTACCCACGCTTCTCAAGTAATGGTTTTAATTCAACTGCTATGTCGTAGCCGGTTCCAGACGTTTTAGTAGGAACAATAATTTCTACAGACTTATCAATAGCAAACGATGTTGCATTTACTAGGCACAATAAAAGAGTTAACAATAGAGTTTTCATGACATATTTACAAATTAGCTAAAATGAATCGCATAAAAGCGGACAAGGGAAAATTCCATAAATGGGTAGATTAGGAAAGAAAATAATATTACACTAGTATCAGTTTTCCTAAGCAAGTATCCAAATCCTAAACAAGTTGCAAAACATAAACAATTAAACAATTGATTGTTAGAGTCAGCTTCAAACAAATACACAGATACAGAACTAATTATAACAAGGAATGTTACTAAGAAATTTTTAGGAATCTTATATATCTTAGTCAACAACTTAGCACCTTGCCAGGCAATAAACATTGATACAAATCCACCAAGTATAAAATACATTGCTACAGTTTGAAACATTCCGCCGGCAAGTAACGTGTTCAAACTTACTTGTGTGCCGCCACGTTCAATTAAATCTAATACAATAACTTCGCTACCTACAATGGGTATTCCGAATATCATTAAGGGCAACATACTAGTTAGTTGTCCAGAATTATTTGCAGTCTCGGCACTTATTAAACAAGCCATATCACCATTTTCATTATATACTTGTTTTCGTTTTCTAATAAATTGTTCTACAATATAACTAAAATTACTAGCAAGGATAGTTGTTAGTCCCGGTACTAGCCCGGCAAACATGCCAATTGCTGATCCTCGGAGGGCCGCCGCAATGTTTTCTTTAACCGCTATTAACGATTCCTTAATAGAAGAAACAGTGGTATTACTTGCTGATTGTAATAATTTAAAATCAACTAAAGAAAATGCCCGGAGAACTTGCGGCAATGAATACAATCCGATAGCAAGTGCTACAAATGGTATGCCATTACTAAAGGCTGATATACCAAATGTAATCGGCTCAGAAGTATATCTCTGTAATCCAATATTAGCAAGGCTTGCCCCAATAATAGCATATAGTAAATTAACAATAAATTTATTAGATCCTGCCATAACAATGATAATCATTACTGTTACAAATAATGCTGTTTGTATATTGTTATTATAAAAATTTCCAACAAATGCAGATATGTGATCTATAGTCAATAATAATATGCTGGCTACAATAATAGTTCCAATAAAACTACCAATGGCAGTTGTACTAATTGCGAGTGGCCCAAGCCCCCTAGCAAATAATAGTGGGCCTTCTTTAGTTGCCGGAATACTAGATGGTTCTCCAGCGGCACCAACTACACACGCCGTTATGCTACCTGTGAACTGGGAAGTGCCCGCCATTACAGCATAGAATATTAATATATCAATCGGGGGCAATGGTAACAAGAATGGGTATAATAGTACCATTGCGCTAAACAGTCCAATTCCGGGAAGTAGGCCCACAATAGTGCCTACAAGCAACGCAGATAAAAATAACATCATGCTATGTGAACGTGGGCTTTAAGTGGTGTGTTGGGAAATTTGAGAGCGTGTTCCTTAGCTAAATCTTCTCCTTGATATACTGTTGGGGAAGTTAATGAAAAACAATATGAGGAACTATATTTTATCCATTTGGCTGAAATCCAGTCTTTAGTAAACCACTGCGGGTATTGATCGGCCCAACACTGAATTCCGTCAATCCATGCTTGTTGTAGATGTTTTGTTTCTGGATGGAGACTTGCCTCCATAGCCATTGCAACTGCTTTATTGTTTTCTTGATTAGATCTAGGTGAGAAATATTTTGACGGATGCTTATGGACCATATCGTTCCATGCTTTTTCTGGTATTGGAAAACGAATAGCTTTAACTGCTTCTTCCAGCGGTATTTTTTGTTGTTTCTGCTCTAATAATAAATGTGCTTCTGCTATTGACAATTCTGGCATACACGCATCTCTAAAAAAATCTAAATGCCCAGGGCACAATACTTTAAAATCCCTGTCAATAAAAGCAACAAGTTCATCTCCAAGTGCAGATAATAATCTTACTTTTTCAGTCCCCATAATGTACACTGAACGAATACCTTGGTCAAATTTATCAAGTAACTGCGGAGCATGATAATATGGATTGTACCCAGACATGCCACTATGAAAATCTAACTGTGTTGAAAAATGATATCGCAAGAAATTAGGATTAGAATAAAATTTGTTAAATTTCTCTCCATCAGTATCGATTATAGTAACTTTTGTATTTTTAAGAAAATCGTTATAGTGCTCTAATATGTGCGGAGTAACATGAGTTTCTTCATAGCAACATAAATCATTTGGACTTTTAATAAATTTTCTATTAATTACAATTTCATCTATTTTGGCGCCGGCTCTGCGGAAAGATTCTAGTACGGTATTGGTATCCCACCCAGCTCCAATGGCAAGTCTAATATAATCATAATCTCTACGGATTTGGGCCGCACGTTCGACACATAGGTTAAAGAATGAAGTTTCGGGACGTTTAGAGAAATCTACAGTTGCCCACCGGGGGTCTACAATAAACTCTATTTTATTGCTAGACTTATCAGTCTCAAGCATTGCGTCAATCTTGTTAGCAAATAGAGCGTCGCCAACTTTCCATGCTGATTTTTCGTAAATAAATTCGTTATATTTTTTAGAAAGGTTAGAGGGCAATAATGGATCGTCGTGATCCATTTGCTTGTTTGTAGGAATAAACTGATTCATTGTAATCCATAAAATTAAAAAAATATTTATGGATTACTGTTGCACGACTGGTAAATCGTGGCTTTAAATAACAGTTTCAGTCGTTGCAAACGTAATGCCGGTGACAGCATTATATTCATTTCGTTTAGTGAAATGTGGGCGATCTTCTCGCAGTCCAAGAAAATTAGCATAATTTTCGGGTGTATCCCATACAAGAGTTCTAATTGAAGTATTTGCATCTGGGAACTCTTTTGTAAAGGTTACAAAACCTGGAAGAGACGCAATCCAGTCATATTCAGCTTGCGTTTCGGCTGTATGTTCCGGGTGCGCTTCGTTAAAAAAGATAGTACCTTCTGGTTTAACTGATGTAGTAATCATTGCAATTGGCATTAAAATATCTCCGAATCTATATGTGTATTTATAAGTTTACCAAAGCCTCTTGACATTTATCCAAAATAGCTATATAATTACAATGTGGACGTGAGTGGAACTTGGTATACCTCCTCCTAGTAGCGCAAGCGAACGGAGGGTGTGGGGCTAACCCATTGGGTGCCTTTGTAGGTTCGAATCCTA
>Ga0114975_10003218_pt1 | contig 10946 bp, 7 predicted proteins | sample S_130626_EF_Meta_FD_87031 | JGI IMG/M metagenome (GOLD analysis project Ga0114975, IMG submission 87031) | Freshwater microbial communities from Lake Simoncouche, Canada to study carbon cycling - S_130626_EF_MetaG | ecosystem: Environmental > Aquatic > Freshwater > Lake | place: Lake...
CATTCCCGAGGGGCACTACTTTTCACAAATTGAGGTATTGGCATGTTGGGTACCGACCGCGTCTAGCGAACAACGGAGCGTACTTCAAAATAATTTTTGGAAAACACCGAAAAATAATGAAATTTTCTGGGTGAAATCGGGGAAAACGCAGACATACGGCATTATCAACGCAACGACGGATGGAAAACACGCATGGGGAGTCGTACTTCTTGACTGGCCTAAAACGGTCGAAAACGGGCCAGCTCTCGATATACCGCGTTACAGATTTGAGGGAGAAAGTTCTACGTGGCGAAAATTTAACATTGTGCAACGATTTGGTACGAACAAAAATTTCTCTACACCCATCCCAGGTGGAAACTACGGATGGAAATTCAGATTTTATTTTGGAACTATGGGCGAGGTGCGATCGATGCTTTCTAAACACATGTGATTATTTTCTGAAAGCAAACGCCAACACGCCCACTGCGACAATTCCCAGTGCCAGACCAGCATGGTAGTTAAACGACATTTCTCTGTACATTCGTAGCCAATTTTTTGCTTGTTCTTGATCATCTATATGATTCAGCATAAAGTCGGTCTTGGGCGAGAGAATATAGTAAAAGTAATTCGTCAAGAAAGCGGTCGCGATTACAAGACAGATCATACCGGATGTGCTCATCCTCTCAAATTGCGTGTTGTAAATAATCAGACAAATTGAAAGAGCTACACCGAGGGCATACCCCTGATAGCTCAGCTTTTTTCTCTCTGCGGTAATCATTTCGTATCGTTTTTGTAAGTCTGCTGGAAGGGTCTTCTTGTAATTTTTTACAATTTCACTCTTGCCGGTCATATTGTAAAAATAAATCATGCCGATAACAAATACCGCGGCAATCATACACGAAACGGAGCACGCCATTTTGTATATGATGTATAAAATATATTTTTCATAGTATCAAGGTGTCAATATGAAGTATGATCATCATATTGACACTTCGGATAACTTAATGCCGAATTTCACGTGTAATGTATAATTAAATATCAAAGCTATTATGGCAACCTTTCAGTTCTTCCCTACCGATTTTCGGTCCGAGGACGTGCCCAGCACCAAGAGCTCGGACGAATATCACCGTATCAACATCTTCGGCAAATGTGCAGACGGCAAGACCATTCTCGTCAGGGCTAGATTCACCCCCGTGTTCTTACTCGAGGTTCCTGACTCGTGGTCTCCTTCTCGGACAAATCTTTTTATAACTGAAACGGCTATGAAATATGAGGCGATCCGTGATATGTGCGTTTCTATGAAACGTAAAAATATGTGGGGTTTTGACAATGGTAAACTGAGAAACCTAGTTCAGTTCGTGTTCAAGACTTCCGAGAAGATGAGGAAAGCAAAATTTCAGTTGAAGCGTAATTATCAATTATATGAGTCCTCAGTCGACCCTCTCATTCGCATGTTCCACATCCAGAAGCTCGACCCCGCTGGTTGGATGCAAGTGTCCAATGCTCATTCCGTGCGCGAGAAGATCTCTCGTTCCGACATCGAGGTCGAGACAACATTCAGGAACCTCACATCGTTCAAGTCTGACATGGTTCCTCCTCTCATCATCGCATCATGGGATATTGAGACATACTCGAAGGAAAGAAGGTTCCCACTCGCAACGAACAGGACCGACTATGTGACTCAAATCGCGACTTCTTTCCAACGATACGGAGATCCTCAACCCTACAAAACATCGGTAGTGTGTCTTCATGATACCGCCCCAGTGGAAGGAGTGGAGATCATATCATGTCCGGACGAGCACGATGTTATCAACACATGGATGGAAGTAATGCAGAAGGAAAAGATCGATGTGCTGATCGGGTACAACGTTTGGCAATATGATTGGAAGTATATTCACGGACGTTCGCAAATGCTGGTGGATGATTTGACCGGCGAGGATACCGTGGAAATTCATAATCTCGGAAGGATGGAAACGGGAGGCGGTTCCGTCATAGAACGAGATCTGAGCTCGAACGCTTTCGGTCAAAACTCCTTCTTCCTTCTCGACGTGCCTGGAGTGATGCAGATCGACCTTCTTCAGTGGTTCCGGAAGAACAGAAACATGGAGAGCTACAGCTTGAACAACGTGTCCAAGGAATATCTCGGCGATCAAAAGAATGATCTTCCCGCCATGCAGATCTTCGAACGCTTCGAAGGAGACGCGAATGACCGCGCGGTGATCGCATCGTATGCCGCGAAAGATACCACGTTGCCTCTGCAGCTCCTCAGGAAGATGGCGATCTTCGAAGACTTGACGGAGATGTCCAACGCAGTCAAGGTTCCGGTAGATTACATCAACTTCCGAGGGCAACAGATCAGATGTTTTTCGTGTCTGTTCGGCAAAGCTCGCGAGATGAATTACTCGATCCCGGACGACAAGGCTTGGACGACAGAAGGTAAGTACGAGGGAGCTACCGTGCTCGAACCCAAGAAGGGCGCTTACTTCACTCCCATCGCAGCACTCGATTTTGCCAGTCTGTATCCCAGTATCATCCGAGCTCATAACATGAGCCCAGAAACCCTGGTGATGGACGACAAATTCGACAACATTCCGGGTGTGGAATACTATGAGATCGAAACGGGGCTCGGAACCTTTAGATATGCACAGCGTAAGGAAGACGGTAGCTGCCAAGGAGTGGTGCCGGCACTTCTCGACGACCTGGCAAAGTTCAGGAAACACGCGAAGAAACTCATGGCGGAGGCAAAGAAAGCAGGAGACGAGTTCAAGGAGAATCTGCATGACGCAAGTCAACGTTCGTACAAAGTTGTCATGAACTCCGTGTATGGTTTCCTTGGTGCGAGCAAGGGATTCGTGCCAATCGTCCCCATCGCAGCCTCTGTCACGGCGACCGGCAGGAACATGATCGATCACACCGCGAAAAGAGCCGTAGAACTTATTCCAGGTTCCGTGGTTGTTTACGGAGATACAGATTCCGTGATGGTCAAGATGAACGTTCCAGACAAGGAAGACGGATCCGTAGACATGGAAGCTCACTTCAAGATGGCCAAATGGCTGGCAGGAGAAATCACGAAAGATTTCAAGGCTCCCAACGACTTGGAGTTCGAGAAAGTTTATTATCCATACGTTCTTTACTCGAAGAAGAGATATGCCGCGGTAAAGTTCGAGGAGCTTGGTGAGAAAGGTAAGATTGATGTCAAAGGACTGGCTCTGGTGCGGAGAGATTTTTCTCCCATCACTCGAGAAATCCTAAAGGAGAGTCTCGACACGATTTTGCACGCGAAGAACACGCCGACGGCAATCAAGGAGACGCGTGAAAAGATCAGGAAAGTGTTGGACAATGAATATCCTATGGAGAAATACGTGATGTCGAAGACTCTGAAGAACGATTACAAGAATACGTGCCAACCGCATCTTCACGTCGCCGACAAGATCTTCCAACGGACTGGATTTCCGGTCCCGAGTGGTTCGAGAGTTCCCTTTGTCTACATCGAGGATCGTGCGAACGTTGACATCAAACAATCTTTCAAGGCCGAGGACCCTGCTTTCGCTCGCGATAATGGTCTCATCGTGGACAGGTTGTTCTATGTGGAACATCAGCTTCTGAAGCCTATCATCAGCCTCTTCGACCCTCTCGTGGATGATCCGGAGAAAGAAATCTTTGGCGATGCAGTGAACAAACCGAAGATCGACCAACTCAAGAACACATTCAAGTCGGATATGAAGGTCGTCAAACGAGTCAAGAAAAACATAGCCAACAATCAGAAGGAAATCACATCTTTCTTCACAAAGAAACCTAAACTTGAAGCTTAGATTAATTTTATTAAAAAAATATAGGATTATAATAAGAGTGTAATGTCGTCATCGCCGCGAGAAGGATATCAAAAGCTCGTGAATGTTAGACAGAATGGAGGGCAGCACGTAGAAGTTTATGTTCCCGATACGAGACGTAGAATATCGCCAGAAGCACAGGCACGCGCGTTAGCCAGAACGGAGATCAAGGAGCAATACAAGGCAGCGGCGTTGGCAGAGGAAATAAAAGCAATCAAGAAACAGAGGAATAAACTTGTGGATAATCTGGCAAAAGCGGGAAGATCTCCTTCATTATCTACGGAAGCATTATCTGGAACTCCGAAGACATATGTCGATACGCAACCTGTTGTCACTTCACCTGTTGTTACTTCACCTGTTGTTACTTCACCTGTTGTTAAACCATTATCCGGAACTCCCAAAACATATATGTCTTCTCCATCTAGACAAACATCAAATGTTATCTCATCAAATGTTATCTCAAAAAATGTATCACAAAATACATTATCGGGAAATTTAAATTATAGCGCTCCGATTGGTCCACTTCCTTCATCATCGATGGGAGGATTCCAAAATAGACCGTTCGATCAGAAAATTAATTACACATCTCCGATCGGCCCGACGCAAGGACCCGGACTCGGAATGTCCTTCAACAGGAGCAGGAACTACTCGGCGCCAATTGGACCACTGCCTTCGTCGTCAATGGGAGGATTCCAAAATAGACCGTTCGATCAGAAAATTAATTACACATCTCCGATCGGTCCGACGCAAGGACCCGGACTCGGAATGTCCTTCAACAGGAGTAGGAACTACTCGGCGCCGATTGGGCCGTTACCGGGGCCTGACATGGGAGGTTATCAGGGAAGACCATTCAATCAGCAAATTAACTATTCGTCGCAGATAGGCCCGACGCAAGGACCCGGACTCGGAATGTCCTTCAACAGGAGCAGAAACTACTCGGCGCCGATAGGACCGTTACCGGGGCCTGACATGGGAGGTTATCAGGGAAGACCATTCAATCAGCAAATTAACTATTCGTCGCAGATCGGTCCAGAACCATACTCCGAGCCTGGGCCTGAGCCTCCTCTGACGAGAACGCGACCGAGATTGCGACCGGACAACTATGTACCAACGAGTGCCGATTTGCGTGGAAGCGGTCGCACGTCAACAAGATTGCAAAATGACAATGGTAATGATAATGACAATGACAATGACAATGAGATTCCACAAAAAACACCAAGACCACAACAGAGACCTTCAAAATGGACGCCCGAAACGATGTTACCGGGTAAAACCTTGGCAGAGGTAGAAGCTGTATACAAGCAAAAGAGAGCCGCCGCTGTGAAAAAGGGAAGAACAAAACTCGTCAAGGCGCTGGATAGAGCAATAGGGATTCGAAGAAAGCAATTCGGAGCTTCTCCAGGAAAGCCTGCTCAAACCACACCCGGTAGAACACCGGACAGGACGCCCTCTGGAAAAACACCGATGCAGACTACCCCCGAAAGAAATGCCGAGTATCTTCTCCCTGGGAAAACAGAACAGGCAGTCAGGAGAATTCACGCAGAGAGAAGAGCGGCGGCCGTGAAGAAGGGTGACAAAGAGCTTGTCGCTCGTCTGGAACGCGCACTTCCCATAAGACTCCAGAGGTTGAAATCTCAAGGTGCCAATGTGTTAGGATTATCTGTTGAACGAGTTCTGCCAGGTAAGACTTTAGAAGAGGTAGAAAAGACATACAAAGAACGAAGAGCCGTAGCGGTGTCAAAAGGAAGAACCGCACTCGTCAAGGCGCTGAATAGAGCAATAGGGATTCGGAGGAAACAATTTGGAGCTTCTCCCGGGAAGACCGCTCAAACCACTCCCGTAAGATCTCCAACGGGCAAAACACCGATGCAGACTACCCCCGAAAGAAATGCCGAGTATCTTCTCCCTGGGAAAACAGAACAGGCAGTCAGGAGAATTCATGCAGAGAGAAGAGCGGCGGCCGCGAAGAAGGGTGACAAAGAGCTTGTCGCTCGTCTGGAACGTGCACTCCCCATAAGACTTCAGAGATTGAAATCTCAGGGAGCCAATGTGTTAGGATTATCTGTTGAACGAGTTCTGCCAGGTAAGACTTTACAAGAGGTAGAAAAGACATACAAAGAACGAAGAGCCGTAGCGGTGTCGAAAGGAAGAACCGCACTCGTGCAAGCACTGGACAGAGCAATAGGGATTCGGAGGAAACAATTCGGATCTTCACCCGGAAAAGCCCCGCCTTCTCCCAGCAAGACCTCTCAATCTACATCCGGAAAAGTCCCGCCTTCTCCCAGCAAGACCTCTCAATCTACACCCGGAAAAGTCCCGCCTTCTCCCAGCAAGACCTCTCAATCTACACCCGGAAAAGTCCCGCCTTCTCCCGAACAACTATTACCCGGAAAAACTCTGGCACAGGTAGAAGCGGAATATGCCAAAAGAAGAGCATCCGCCGTGGCAAAGAAAAGAACCGGTCTTGTTCAAGCATTGAATCGAGCAATTGTGGAAAGAAAGAAACAATTTGCAACGTCTCCTGGAAAATCTTCACAACAATCATCATCAAAAGTATTTCGGGTTCCTCCAGAAAGACTGATACCTGGAAAAACTATCGCGGAGATAGAAGCGGTATATGCGAAACGAAGGGCCTCCGCCGTGGTAAAAAAGAGAACCGATCTTGTTCAAGCATTGAATCGAGCAATTGTGGAAAGAAAGAAACAATTTGCAGCATCCCCGGGGAAAGTTCCACAAAAATTGGCAGAAGAAGCAAAGGCAAAAGCTGAATCAGACAGAGCGAGAGCGGAAGCAGAAAAGGCAAAAGCAAAGGCCGTGGAAGCAAAGAAATCTATTGAGAGAGAGATCATATCGAAAAAGAGAAAGATAAAAGATGTTGAAAAGAAGGCTCAACAGGCAACGAAAAATATAGGAACGGCTGATAAAGGTATAAGCGACGCTACTGTGAAACGTCAAACGAGGAGGGTCGAGAAACTAACGAGATTCTCGAGAAAGCGACAGCAGAATCTTCAGTCGGCTCAGCAAGCAAAAGGAAGATTAATTACAGAGCTGAGAGGCCTTGAACAAAAATCTGCCCAAATTACATCTTCGTTGGCACAATCTCAAAGGTCAGCTCCTCAGCAAATGCGGTCTCCTCAGCAAGCACGATCAGCTCCTCAACAAATGCGGTCTCCTCAGCAAGCACGATCAGCCCCTCAACAAATGCGGTCTCCTCAGCAAGCACGATCAGCCCCTCAACAAATGCGATCGGCTCCACAAATGCGATCGGCTCAACAACCTCAACGAACATCTTCCCAGCAAATGATGGATAAAGCAAAATCGCAGATACAGGCACAAGCAAAAACAAAAGCACAATCGGTGGGAAAACAGTTGGCAGAGCAGGCAAAGGCAAAGGCACAATCTGCTCTGGCACAGTCGAGTAAACAGATGGCAGAGCAGGCAAAGGCAAAGGCACAATCTGCTCTGGCACAGTCGAGTAAACAGATGGCAGAGCAGGCAAAGGCAAAGGCACAATCCTTCAAATTAGAACAAGAGAAGAGACAAAAATCCGCTAAACTCGAACAAGAGAAAAGACAGAAGTCCGCTAAACTAGAACAAGAGAAAAGACAACAAATAAAGGCACAATCCGCTAAACTCGAACAAGAGAAAAGACAGAAGTTCGCTAAACTAGAACAAGAGAAAAGACAACAAATAAAGGCACAATCGGCTAAACTCGAGCAAGTTAAAAAACAACAAATACAGGCACGAACCGCTCAAAAGAAACAAATGAGACAACCAAGACCGATGATGCGTCCTCAGAGAAGACGCTAATCAAGGGAGGGCGCAATTATAAATTTGAGGCTGCCCATGGATCCAACTGAATACTTTAGAATCAGAGGGTAAGACTCCTTCAGGTACAACTCCACTACCGAAGACAAACCAGAAGCCTTGCAGAAGCCGGTAATATATTTCAGGCTGAATTTATTGTCATAGTCAGCCTGGTCTAGTGTCTGAATGGTGCTGAAGTTCGAATTCCCGATGACTGTTGTCTGGGAAGCAAAATCCGTGGAAGACTCAAAGTCAGAATTGAATGATAGTTCGTCGCCTTTCTTGATAATCCGCAGATAGTCAGTGATATCGGACATATCTCTGCACAGTCGCTGGAAGTAATTGGAAGGAATCGTGACGATGGTGTCGAAATCAATGTCGTTAATCTCGATTAATACGGAGTCTATCTCGATGAGCTTCATGTCAAACTTCGTGATGGAATTTTTTTCAAAGTTTTGAATCGTGATCTCAAGAACGTGAGGGTTATTCGCGAGAGAACGAAGCAGGATACTGTCGTGGCTTCCGGCGGATCGAAGAAGTTTGAACATATTCAGCACGTTGATGCCGATCTCGCGAGATCTGGGACAATGATACTCCTCGAACGCCTCTGCGTCTAGTTTCAAGTGAACGAGACTCACTTTCGATCCATCCATCGCGGAAATCCGAATCCCAGTGGAGTCGAATGTGAGCACGACATCATGGATAATTTCTTTCAGCGTGTCAAAAAGAGACTTGATCACACTGCCCTGGAGCGTGCGAATGCTGAATAGAACCTCCTCAGACATTCTTGAGACTCAGATGCGCCTGTTTATTAAGTTATTTACATGGTTATTACTGTGTGATAATATCAAGGATCACATTGCAAGCAGCGTCTTTATCTTGCTCGAGCAAGATCACATGCCATGAATTGTTGAATTTCACGATTGACCGCAGGGGGTGTTTGGAGAAAAGATCTATATTCATCGCGGCGTTCACCTGCGTGTCTCTGACAGACTGCAGGCAGGTCATCTTCGTCTGGACAGTACGCATTCCAGAAAGCGATGACTTCGCCATCTTCAAAAGCTCATTGGCAGTGCCCGCCGTGATGCCAGATTTGAGTGTCAGAGGGTCGCTTGACCAAATTCTTCTATAATCCTCATCTGGATTTTGATTAATCTTGGTCAACTGGATATCAGGGACCATGCGTGCAATCACGGAAACGACCTTGGACATTATGTTGTAATAAAGCGTATCACCGGCGCCGTAAAAAGGAGAAATAAGAATCCCATGGCAAGCGTCATATTCCTCAAGGACTTTGGAAGAAATCGTCCCACCCAACGAGCACCCCATCACGTAGGTGGGATACTGGTTAAAGTATACATCCTTCTTCACAATGTCCATGAAGGTCCTCGCATCGTCGATCAGATCCTCGTGATTACGAATGACAAAACGAGAACCTTCGCTGTTTCCATGCCCAGCGTGATCATATGTCACAATATTAATCCCAGAGTCAATCAGGACTCCCTTGACGTTCTGAAGGTCATGCATGGCATGGCTCCCGAAGCCATGGAAATACACGACCGTTGCTTTGGGATTATTCGCACGGAGCATATATGTGGCCAGCTTAAGTCCATTTCCGTTGATAAAAGTTGTCATGTTTGTATCGGTGTTCATGTTTGTTTGTTTCTTACTATTTTATAGTATTATTTTACCGGGGGCAAATGATAATAGACATATTGATGACATGATATCGACGACATGTAATAACTTAACTGTTTATGCCTTACACACTTAACAACGGCGATGGGCTGCCCCGTATCCAAACGCCAACCCGAGAACGATGAATCCCCGGGGCCTCCTGAGACTTGGGTCGAGGATGGTCGTCAGAGGGATCCGCGAAAGGCCGAGGTTTGGAATGAGACTTGCAATGAGTTCAGAAAGCTCCGAGATAACTCCATACGAGACGCATTCCTTCGCAGAACAAAAAATACGGACGGAAGTATAAGTATTGACGATCGCGTTCACCAATTGTTCCTAACTACCGATCGTCGGGTAGCCACGTTCTACAATTGGGCGATTGATAATATGGCTTTTTCGGATATCCACAAAGCATCCAAAGACGAAGAAATCATCGATACCTGTCTGGCTCCATGCTGGGGAGCGGGCGTGCTCGGTCAGATTGTGTGGCGCGGCATCAAGGACGAGGAGGAACCAAATCCCGTTATCACTCGCGCCACAGAGCTTGGATGGGAACCCGTGAAGACCCGCCTCAATCGCATCCTGGCCCCTTCGACCGTATCAGACTGTGGAGCCATCAAGTGGAACCTCGGGCCGTAAATACTTCGCCACTATAAATGAAAGAGGCATATCGCTTTCATATCGACATTAAAATATTATGTAATATAAAAATGTTCTCTGTTCGCCTCTCCAAAACGTTTGCCAATCGCCCGTCTGTTGTATGCCGCCGAAAGAGAATGACAGTAAAAGCACACGCGGTGGTTCCAGAAATGATGGACGTCCTCACACATTACGTTTGTCCTGTCATAACAAAATGCGCCGATCTGTACATTGGAACAGAAGAACATCAAATGTCCGTTCTGACAAAGTTGCACGCCATCGCCGATCACTATGACATCAGAAACGCCGAAGAGCATGTAGTTCGCGCGTTGCTTATTGACGATGACATTCTCGCCGTTAAGATCGCCGATGCGACGGACGTGTATCACCAGTCTGTAGAGTATGTTAGAGAGATGATCTCTAAACTACCCGAGGTTTCTCGTCATTCTAATGTGTGATTGTATTGGTCGGTATGGAGACTTCACCGTATCGACAAACACATAAAAGCATGATCACATTTTGGAAACGAGCTGACATCCCACCTTATTGATCACACGGAATATATGAAACGATTCAAAGCTCTTCAGAGCGTACAACACCGAGAAGTTCACGACCCAAGATATCAGGAAGAGCCAGCCAGACTGGATATTTGTGTCGTCGATGCAACCTCCTTTGTGATACATTAGATAATTCAGAATCGAAAGAAGAAAACTCCACAGAACGCATCTTTTCCACGAACCGGATGATTTGTCAAAGTCGAGAAGCTTTTTAAGTTTTTTTTTAATCTTATCACGAGAATCGTCCTTAGAATATTTAGAGTTCCTTACATACACAGAATTGTAATCAGAGCATGCGGATACGGACGGATTCATGCAACTCTCACAGCCCATGTCATCGCGTTCATACTTGAAGGACGCTATCAAGATTATTGCCGACAAAACGATGGCAAATCCTTTATCGAATTTCATTTCAACCTTATAAAGTAGTAAAATATAATATTTTGATAGATTAAGA
>Ga0114975_10003219_pt1 | contig 10946 bp, 19 predicted proteins | sample S_130626_EF_Meta_FD_87031 | JGI IMG/M metagenome (GOLD analysis project Ga0114975, IMG submission 87031) | Freshwater microbial communities from Lake Simoncouche, Canada to study carbon cycling - S_130626_EF_MetaG | ecosystem: Environmental > Aquatic > Freshwater > Lake | place: Lake...
TCCCAGAGATTGAGACGAACGTCGATCATGGCGCCATTCAGTTCTTGGGCAATCTGTGCCACCAAATCAGACTTACCAACACCAGGAGGTCCCCAGAGAAAAACTGGGCGTTGTTTACGCATAGCAGTCTTAATTAGATTCCGTGCTTCGGAAATTTTAACTGTACGGGCGGAAGATGTATCGTGTTTACTCATTGCTTGATTCCTTTACTGTTTTGCAATACTGACATTATAATGTTTTTTGGATTTATTGTCTACTTTAAACGATTTATTTTTTATGACTACGAATTCTTTGCCAACATAATGTGCAATTAATTCTCGTTGGATCTGTGTAATCAAATCACCGTGATCGTCATTGACAACGAACCTAACAGGACACTTGCCCCAGGCACCTGTTTTATTGAAATCTGCAAACCAACGTCTGTGTTCTTTGTTCTTTGCATCGAACACTACCCATTGGCGCCCATGTAACTGTAACCTGCTCATCAAACTCTCCTTTGTTGATAATAATATTATACGATAAATTGGAATTTATGTCAATTATTGGTTATTTTAACGTTTCTTTGAAAAACTCGTTGGTATTCTTTTCCGCTAGTCTAGCGGCTTCCTCATTGTAGGTAATGCGATATTTGCCCAATGATACTGTATCCAGGCCTATATCAAAGGCATGTGTAGTATTCTTATAAGTCAGCATCTTATAGTTTGGATGATCTCGGTATAACATACATTCCGTGCCGGGAGTCCAGTCATCAGAATCACCAAAGTGAACCATTATTGGAATTACCGGATCGTTAATAGGCGCCTGTATCCATTTTTGGTTGCAAGTAGGATAGTATGCCACCACTGAACTAATTAATTCTGTGGCTTCTTTATCAGTGGCCACAGCCAATCCCACACTTCCACCATGGCTGTAACCAATAAAAGAAATTTTACCACGATGCCAGCTCTGTCGTGAAACCCAGCGAGCTATTTCTTTGGTGTCTTGTAAACGCATCACTACATTTACAATGTGACCCCTACCACAGACATCTTTGTAACCTCTGGGAACAAAGGCGTCGTAGATCACAACATTGACATCGTTGGCTTTTGCCAACTTTTCCGCACGTCGTCGATAACTGTAACCTCGGGCGCCATCACAACCGTGTGCGAAGATCACAGTATTTTTTGCACCCCAAGTTCTTATAATAATTAGATCCCTGGCATCTACTTCCGCCTGCGTTGGAACATAAGTCAGTACGCCGGCCAATACCAATAATGAAATTAATTTGTTTTTCATTTGCTTATTATTTCTACCAATACCTGTGCGTAAGAATCATCACGTAGAACCTTGGCAATGGTCTCCAGCCTTTGTGCATCCGCTTCTCCATGTGCGCTGTTCTTTAAACGATTACACCGCTCACAGATAACCCAGATGTTACCTACAATGTATGCGCCACCGGCTTCACGTGGAACTCTTTGATCTAGACTTGGTGTGTGATAATCTTCTTTGTTGTGATTATTCTTACCCAAGCCATAGTCCAGTTCCTCCTTGCAGATGGGACACTTGTCTGTACATACTGCTCTGATGTCATCTATAACCAATGTACTTTTACGGCCGCCACGACCTAGACTAGCATAACTCCACACTTTACGAAGATCATCTGTTAGAGTAACTTCTTCAAAGAGTTCCCTAGTGCAATATGTCGTGGCGTCCCAGAACGGGAATAGTTCTTTAGGCATATAAACCACCCATTTGTTTATAAACTCGTTGAGCACGAGCAAGAGCAACCACGGGCTTAACGCTATCATAGATAGGATCCACAACTCGCTGTCCTGTGATAACCTCGTAAGTTTTCAAGATACCTGAACTATAACGTCCGATATTTTCAACTTCAAGTTTTTGACTCTTGGGTAGTTTTTCAAACCAGATCTTGATGTCCTTGTGTACCGCATTCATGTCTTGGAATGCGATCTGCATTGTAAGACCGATGTCTTCTGCAAGTTCATCTGTATAAACTTTTTCCGCTTTGAGTTGCTTGAATACACCTGCCAATCCCAGCATTGCCAGAGTGTTGATGTGTTGAACACTGACACCATTGGCTTTAGTTGGGAACATTGTCGTAAGAACTTCCAACGCCTTGGCAGTATTCTTCTCACCCAAGCTCTTATAAGAAATATAAAGGTTAGTGATGTGTGTAATGCAAGGCAACTTGCCTTTGGCTTTGTACGCAGGTACCACACTTATGCGGTCACACATATTCTGAATCTTCACAGCAGTGGGTTCGTTGTTTTTAACTTCTGCATTATGAATAAAGAAACGTGCCATGGGCAAGTTGTCACGATTAAGACCCAGAACAAGTTTACGTTCTGTACTCGCATCGCCAAGAATAAACCAAACGGGTAGTTCCACGTCTTCGTCATCAAAATCGATGTGTTGCAATAGTGTAGCGATTGCATGTTGTTGGCCATCTGCAATATGATATGAATCGGTTTCGGGGTAATACACTGCAATTAGCGGCGTGCAGAGATCGTGATCATAATTTTTATTGATCTTAAGAATATGCTTGTCTTCTGGGAATCGTTGTTCCGCAAAATTAATAAAGCATTTACGTGCAGGCACCCACGCAAAAGAACCGAACTTTTCCTTTACGGCTTTTGATACAGGTGAAAGATTGTGCTTAGCCGAGAACACTCTGGCAATATGCTCTAGAGGCACTACGGGATCGGTTGGCGAAATTACATATTCGTCGGGGATAAAAACAGAAGTGTCGATTTCTTCTGTAGTTGCCAAGGCAATGGCTGATGCTGTCATTTGTAAACTCCTTGCCCATACGGGTGGTTAAAATAAAAAGATTTTTTACTGTGCTATCTTGAATATCTATTCGCAATAGTTCAGTGGAATCACGGGGGAAACTATCCCCCGTTGTTAGAGCACACTTTTGATTATTGTGCGGCAGACAAAACGTCTTCTGCAGTCGCTTCGTCAGCATCGGCAGGCATAGCGAACAGACCATTTGCAACAACATAAGCGCGAGCCTGTTCTTTAGTCATTGCCGAAGGCAATTCGAAGAGCTCAACATCTGTGTTGCCAGCCTTGATCAGTGCCTTGACACGTGTCATGTCTTGAGCATAGCGAACTTTTTGCTTGCCCTTGAAAGTAGAAATACCAACGATTTTAAAAGTTTTAGAAGTAGCCATTTGAAAGTTTCCTTTTCTCTGTGTGTGTAAAATGTATGACTTGCACTATTGCCTATCATACCGTTATTGTAACAGTTCAATTAAAATGTGTCAATATCTGATTTAGCCAATTTCTTACGATTGTAGGCTTTCAGATTCCGTTCACACTTTGGCTTGAACTGCCCATTATGAAACAAGAAGTCAGCACGACGTTTCTGTTTAGGAACTTTAGCAGTGATAATTTCTCGTTTCATAAATCTCTCCAATTTCTTACTATTCAATAATTATAGCAGAATTGATATTTAATGTCAATTATTAGGAATTAACAGTTTCGTAGGGACTGAAGATGTCATCGATTAGACGTTGCTTGGCTTCCTCGGTCCAATCCTTTTGACCCTTGACACTTAGTCCATTGGCAATAAACCAACGTAAAACTATGGTAACTGGAATTTCCAATTCGTCTGCAATTTCTTTGGGACTCATGCCATAGTCACAGGCACGGAGTTCGATGTCATAGTCTAGTTCTGCCATTTTGCTCATAATTTCTCCTTATGCAATTTCAGAATCGTATTCGTAGAACTTAACACTGGGGTCAAGTTTCTTAAGTTGTTTGGCGGCCGCCATCAGTTCCTTGTATCTCCGATTGACCTCTGCTCTGGGCAATTCGCCATCGCAGGTCAAGTTCTCAGGGCTCAATGAACTGTCGATCATGTCCGCAATGCGCTGACGACCAGCGGCAGTTTTGATTTCATACTGCTCGCCTTTGAAGAAACTGTTCCAGTGATTCTTCTGATCAATGAATGTTTGAAGTGCTTTCATTTAGTGCTCCTTGTTAACGATAATGTATTATACAATAAAAACGAATTAACGTCAATTATTGGCAAATTTTCCTTGTTGGAAGAACTTCCACATACACCAAGTAGAATCATTCATTCCCATTAAAATACCTTCATATTCAAGGTATGAGCAATATGCCCATTCCGGTGCAGGACGGCCAAGCCACCAATCCAATTCTTTGTTATGGCGAGTAACCTGTGCTTTTGCCACAGATTCGGTTTTGTAATACCGTTCTCCTCGACCGCTTTCTTTGTTATAAACAATAAAACCCATAATTTACTTTCGCATATCGCAGTATTCAAACAAGATCCACTTAGCACGATTCAGACATTGGCGGGCATCTTCTGCTCGCATAAAGTCAACTTCGCCATATTCAGTGTTGATCATTTCTTGAGCGTCACTCATCAGGCTAGCGGCCATCATAGCAGGACCACTATGTTTGAAAGTCAAACTAGATTCAACCGCTTCGCGCATACCTGCCTCGGTAACGCCGTACATACGAACTTCACGTTTTTCTTGTTCGTTGAGAGTAATCATTGCACCCAGTGTATCGTATCTTAAACCCATTTTCGAACTCCTTTTTGTTAACCGATAACGTATTATAACGCAGATTTGAATTTACGTCAATTATTGGTATTTTACAGACCCACGCTCTTTTTAATCTCGTAGCGAGCAATCTTTTCGTCAAAGTACATACGAATGCCTTCATTGTAAGGACTTGCTACTACGATTTCGCCCAGTTCTACTGCAAGAGCCTGTGTGAATTTAGTCAGAATACTGTGAGTATCTTCCATTTGATCCAGGGGATTGCGATCCAGAATTGCCGCTGTATCGTTGATAAGTTGTTCGATTTTACTGTTCATTTTCACTTCCTTTTCGCTGTCGATAACGTATTATAGCACGAATAGCCAATTTATGTCAATTATTGGTATTATTTGGCGATTGAGCCATAAATCCCAATAATACACACTAAAATCGCTACAAAATTCACTAAAAACTGTGGTTTATTTACAACACGATAGGACCATGTAGCATAGCATAGGCCGCCTGCTAGTCCAAAAACTGGGTCTAGTCCCAGTTCCCTAAAGAAGTTCATAGACACATACATCGCTAGTATGAAAAACGTGCCCATCCACTGTATAATTTCGTTTACTTTTTCTCTTTTCATACATATATTATAATGCCAAAACGAATTTATGTCAATTTATGGGAATTAAATGAAAAATGGGCATTAAGCCCATTTCTCACGATATACCTGCATAGCCTTTTCACGGGCCAATGCCAACCTTATTGCCACATAATCACTGACTTCGTCATCGTCTATATCAACGGTGACCAGTCTAGGTCTAACGTAGCCACAATGAAGAACTATGTCGTCGGAACCACCATCATAGTCCTCATCGTCTAACTCAAAATTACTTGGCTGGTGCTGTGGCAGGCTTAGCAGGAGCCTTTTCGTCTGCTTTGACAGCAGGCGCTGGTGTAGCACTTTTAGTGTCGGCTGGCTTACCTGCCTTTGCTTCAGCTTCTTTTTCAGCTTTTGTCTTTGGCTTTTCTACCTTAGGCATTTCCTTTGGTGTAGCAGGCACAGGGGCGGCTGCTGTAGCGGCAGCAGGCTTCTTAACTTCTTCAACCTTAGCAGGTGTCTGAGCAAAAGCGGATGTTGCGGCAACTGCAACGATTAGTGTAGCGATAAGATTTTTCATTTTAAGTTTCCTTTTGGTTAATGAACTGTAGTAACATTTTTGTCCCTACATATATATAACGCGGCAGCTCGGTATTTCGTTTACACAGATGACATCTTTTTTGATTCTTCTTGCCAAATTGTATCTTCCAATTTTAGCAATCGAGCCATTTCTTTGCTGGTTATATGTATCAACAATGCCCTACGTGGAACATCAGTATTATTTGGCATTGTACTGTGCAGTGTGCGAGGATGGTAAATTAGTGCATCGCCTGGCTTCATTTTTGGTTGATCAACACCTGCCAAAAATTCCTCATTGTATTTTCCAGCATAGCTGTCTTTGACTACCCAACGAGTATTATGACTATCGGGTAACAAACCAGTGCCGCCATTCTCTTTGGTAAACTCACATAGTGGTAATATACATTGTACTCCCAACAATTCATCTTCGTTCCACCATTTTGGAAAACGATATGGACTATCTATATGAGGTTTAATGTGTGTGTTACCTGGTTCATTGGTAATAATATCTGCAATGTATGAGCTGGGTTCGTCAAACATTACTCCCACTACATCAATAAGTTGACGAGTAATTTCTTGAACCTCTGGCCACCCGCTTAGTTCTTGGCTCCACCATACTGCCAAATCTTTACATTCAGCTACTTTATCTGCAGGGTAATATTTGTGATCTTGAGCATGACCGCGATGTGGCACTAACAAATCCGTTTTTCTATTAATCGATTCTATGAATTTAACATCTACAATACTTTTAAAAACATCATAGCCTGTTGTAGTAAAAAGATCAACTAATTTTTCTTTAGTCATGATTTAAAGTTTGCAAGACTTCATTGAGAGATAATTCGTCTCTAATGGCCATGCTGTGTAAACTGCTATCAATGCGTGTAGTCAACTCATATAGTATATCACCTGGTCCACATTGAACTACTTTTTTAATTCCCTGCGATGACATCGTTTCTATAATTTTTTGCCAACGAACTGGTCTTGAAACTTGACGAGCCATTGCGTCTTTGATATCAATAGGATTAGTTAATATAGATACATCTACATTATTAATAATAGGTATCAGTGGACTGCAAAACTCTACTTGTTTAAAATATTCATGTAGTTTTTTTGAAATAGGTCGTAGTAACGAAGAATGTGCAGGAACAGCAAGACCCAGCTTACGAGTCAGTTTTGCTCCAGCGGCATCAGCGGCAGCCACGGCTAACTCTACTGCTTCCCTGTCACCTGAAATCAATATTTGGCCTGGTGCGTTAAAATTAACTGCTTCAACAACTTTTCCTGTTTCATCTCTAATATTGGCACATAACTCTATTACCTTATATGCATTAAGCCCTATCACAGCAGCCATATTGCCCTTGTATTCCTGCATAAGTGTCGCGCGATAGTGAACTGCTTTTAGTGCATCCTTAAAAGAAAGAACACCTGCGGCCACCAATGCAGAATATTCGCCATGACTGTGTCCAGCTACAACGCTAGGGCGTTTCCCTCCAGATGCCTCCCATGCACGATAACCAGCAACTCCGGCTGTAAACATGGCAGGCGCTGCCGTTGGCAGTAAGGAAAAGGATGTTTGTAATCCTTCTTCAATTATTTTATTGAAGTCTCTCCCTAGTATGTCAGATGCTTCTTGTAAAGTATCTTTTACTTCCGGTCTTGAAGATAGAGAATCTAACATGTCAGCCATTTGGGCACCATGCCCAGGAAAAACAAATGAAAAAGTCATAAAGTTTATTTCTTTTCTTTAATATCTAATCTATCAATAATAGTTACCCATCTCTTACGCTCATTGTCGATATAATTTTGTGCATCACTTGGTGCAATATTTAACGGCGGGGTTCCAAATGCAGTTAATTGTTCCTTGACAGCGGGTTCATTGACAATACTATTACATGTTGTTTGTAACTTTTTTAAGATAGGATCAGGTGTTCCTGCCTGTACAAATAATCCAAACCAATCTCTTAGATACAATGAAGGACTAGGTGCGGCAGCTATATTGCCTAATGGCTTACTATCTGTTATGAATATCGGTTTTAATTTTCCGGCACTTATAACTCCAGTAATCTGTGGACCGTATAAGTCAAACATTAGTGTAACTCTGTTTCCTATTACGTCTACTTGTGCCGGCGCCATGCCTTTATATAGTATATGAACCATAGAGTTCACACCATATTGGAATTTCAATTGCTCGCCCAATAAATGGGGGACGGAACCTACACCCGGGCTTGCCCAACTAGCTTTGTCTGGATTTTCCTTAAAGTATTGTAGTAATTCAGTTAAGTTATTTGCAGGAACTGATGTACTTGTTACCAATACTAAAGGTCCACCGCCTATTAAACATACAGGTACCAATGACTTTGAATTATAACCATCAAAACTAGGATTTAACACAGGGAAGATATTAATGGTGCCGTTATGTCCAATGATTAAAGTTTTACCATTTGGTGTTGAACTGGCCGCAAATGCCGTGGCAATTGATCCACTGGCTCCTGGTTTATTTTCCACTACAACTGACTCATTTAATTTTTTAGACAATTCTGTGGCCATTAGTCTTGCAAGGTTATCTACCAAACCACCTGGCGGTACAGGTACAATTAGTTTAGTTGTATCTGCATGGGACGTCAGTGCAGATAATGCCAGCACAGATGACAGCAATAATTTTTTAAATTGTTTCATGTTTTCTTTATAAAGTTAGATTTTTTTCCTATTGGAAATAGCTTGACGCACATCTTAAATCCTGATTTGTTGGGATTCAGGTATTTTGGTGAAAGCTGTGAATAGAAGGATTTAAAATCACTTTCTATTAGTTGAGTTACCCTGGTACCCAAGTGTAATTCTGAAACCCAGCTTGCAAACGCAGGCAGAAAGGTCTGCGTAAGATCAAATTTATTAACTTGGAATACTTTATTATCCCAGGTTGTTGGATATACAAAAGGTACTATACCACGTTGGAAAATTGTTTTAGGTGAATAATATCCAGCAGGATTAAATTTCGGCTTATGCATATTTAAAATAATTTCATCTGCTGAATGCACAACCTGTGGACGTTTAACAAGATTCGTCATATCAATACAGGCCTGATAAACTGCTGTGTTTTCTGGCTTTAATAATTCTCTGGCAACAACATGTGCCTGCTTGATCATTAATTCTGGCATGTCATGTGACCAGTAAAATAGTACCCTGTCTACATTTGGGTATGATGTTTTGAAGGGATATTTGGGCAAATATATAGGTCCATCTGCAAGTACAGTGGCAACAGTGTCGCCTAAGAATGTAATAATTGGTTTGTCTGTGCCCCAGACAGCGGCCATACTTACACCACGTTCCGCCATATCAACTAAGTGTGGTACAGAATCTAATTTGCCATAACTGTGGCTTACTAGATCAATCATATCACCCTCAGTTTCAAATATCCACGAGTCAGACTCTGCAGTCTCTACATTTTTAAATATGTCAATGACTGTAATTTTTGTTGTTGGACTACGTGTAGATACTTCATGTAAAATAGGATATTGTGCATATTTTGTTTCTGACATGAGGTTCGTTGGTGACCTATCCGTGTCATTAGAATTATAGTTGTTTAGTCCAGACTCTGGAATCATTGCAACAACTTCATCGACATGAATATTATTATTCATGAATGTTCTAATCACATTCGTACTGTCTGCACCACCACTGCAAAATACAATAACATAATCATATTTTTCTCTGATTTGTCTTGCCCTGGCTTCGTACATCATATCCAGTGTGGGCTCGGGTTCCGTGGTCCAGTCAACAGAATTAAAAATTGTATCATGGAAATGCCATTCTATTTCTGCACCTATTCTCTGTGCTTCTAAAATGGCCGCGACTTTATTGGTGTTAAAACTTACACCGTTTACGGTGTAATGTCCTAGATCTGTTTTTTTCATTGTACTTTATTTAATACAGCGGCTCTTATATTTTTATAGTAACTCTTGGGATTTGATAATAACAGTTGATCTTGAGACAACCTATACCTATCAAAAGACGATCTAATATAACTTAACTCGTCATTGTTTAATGATCGTTCTAATACAGCAGATATTTTTTCAGCTAACAACTCATAGTCGCCGGTGGCGAGATAGCTATATGGCAACACTGTGCATTCATTGTCGACATAGTAATCTAATCTTTTCCCCAATGTTTGGGTAACAGGATATATTACGTATTCATATATATTTTTTTGTTCCGGTACATCTTCTACTAGATGTAGCATACCATAAGAAAACAGTATCATTCGCACGGTTGCGTAATATAATGCATCTTTATACTCGTCGTTAAAACGATCGTCTATCATTTTTTTGGCATCGTCATTATTCATGAACTGTGACAGTTGTTTAACACAATTTGTCGACCATCGTTTAATAACAATTTCCCAGGTGTCGCGTGACATGGGTAATAGGCAATTTTTATCTAGAATAGTTTTCTTGGCCAACATAAACAATGAAGCCAACTGTTCATCATGTGTGGTATTGTTTATAACCAATATTCTAGCATTTTTAAAATATTTACGATAGAGGGGAATGTTTGTAAAATCGTGTGACCATATAACTTCGGGTTTACTATTTTCCGATGTATATGTTTTCTTGATGTTTTCTACATAAAAGGATTCACGCTCTTCTGCAGATTTGAAATATCCATGTTCTTCCATCAATGTACCAAATGACAGATAATCTGTTCCGGTGGATTTGTCTCTAAGAACTGTATGACTACTGCCAGTGGCGGATATATCCAACGATATTAAATTTGAATTAAGTATATTGTTAATGACACCGGCAAGAAAATTCCCGCCACTTCCCGGATTGAATACAACAAAAATATGACGCTGATCAAATACAGAAAGCAAGCGGGTTACTATCTTTTAAATGATATCTTTGCTGACCAACGTCTGCTGAATACCGTTTGCTGTGCAATAATTGCCACTTACAGTAATTAGATTGTCGATTACGACTTGATCATTCTTATATTCTTCAAACGCTTCTTCTGATTGATAAATTGTTTGCACAGTCAAGGTCAATCCATCTTCAGATACACTACGCTCAACGTTAACTTGTTTACCAGTGACGATATAAGTTTCACGTATATGTGCCATGGCTTCTGGTGTCATACCAGCTTGCTCTTGTCCAAAAAATGCTACAGACGTGTTGGGTCTGACTTGTTGTCTCGTTACTAAAAACATAGAATCTCCTTAGGGGTTAGTTACTATATATATTTATGCAGTATTGCCA
>Ga0114975_10003221_pt1 | contig 10944 bp, 3 predicted proteins | sample S_130626_EF_Meta_FD_87031 | JGI IMG/M metagenome (GOLD analysis project Ga0114975, IMG submission 87031) | Freshwater microbial communities from Lake Simoncouche, Canada to study carbon cycling - S_130626_EF_MetaG | ecosystem: Environmental > Aquatic > Freshwater > Lake | place: Lake...
ACTGGCGCTGGTTGCCAATGTTCTTGAAGTCCAATTAACTCCGTCTGGGCTACTTGCTGCCGCAGTGCCACCTGTGGCCACTGCAAAGAACAATCCTTGACCGTAGTCAATTCTTGACCATGTAGTGCTGGTTGGCAATGTTGAAGCAAACCAAGTTACACCAAGATTTAAACTGTAGGCAGCTGCTGTGCCTGCACCGCCGGTGCCTGCAATAGCTACAAAACGACCATTACCATATCTTACACTGCACCATGTTGTTGAGCTAGGTAGTGCTCCGCCCGCTAGCCAAGTTGTTCCGTTGGTAGAATATGCTGTAGAAGTTCCACCTGTGGCCACTGCAACAAATACTCCATTACCAAAGGTAACACTGGACCATGTTGTTGAAGCTGGCAGTGCTCCACCTACTACCCATGACTGGCCATCATCTGAATAAGATGTTGCTGTTCCACCACTTGATACTGCAACAAAACGTCCGTTGCCGTAGTCAACGCTAGTCCAGTTTGCACTGGCTGACATTGTTCTAGAGGTCCAAGTAGTGCCATTTGGACTACTGGCCGCTTGACTTGTGCCGCTGGCAATGGCAACCCAAATACTGTCTGCCGCACCGTATTGAACATCAGTCCATGTTACGCTGGCTGGCAATGCGCCGCCTGCACTCCAAGTTGTTCCGTTAGTTGATACATTGCTAGTAGTTCCGCCTGAAGCAACAGCAATATATCTGCCACCGCCAAATCCTACAGAAGTCCAAGTAGCACTGGTTGTCAGTGTTCTATTGGTTGCTGTAAATCCGGGAGCTGAGAATGTTACTCTTGGCTCAATGATATATGTTGTGGTTAAATCTAATGATGCCAAAATTGCAGTTCCAGGAACTACGTGATCCCAGCCAGCTGTGCCAGTTGACAGTTTATAGATTGTAGCAATCTTTGTTCCAGAGTTGTATGCTTGAATGTATCCGCATTGTCCAACTCCAGTTCCTGCAGTAATATGTATGGCCATACCAACATATGCTGGGCTAGCTTCTGTATCACTGGCAGATATAGTAATTGTAGTTGTATTACCGCCCTGAGCTGTATTACCAGCAGTTTTATAGTCGGCGCCTCCTTCGTTGGTAGAATCTAAGTCAACAATACGGGCTTCGTAGACAGCATTGTCGCGGAACTCATCCATAGTGGCTGCGCCACCAACGCCAGGTCCGGCAATTGTGTAAGAACCAGTAGAATAGCCAACACCTGCATTGCTGTATTCAACTCTATAGATGCTAACACCACTGGTGTAAGAATATGCAATCTGAGCTTCTAAATTTCTGTTGTTAACTGTAGCGGTAACAGCAGTTTCAGTAGCATCGATACCTTCAGCTACAGAACCAAATGATCCATATGAATTGTTGCCGTTGGTAGCGCGAATCTTGCCGCCCTCTTCACTCAAGTAACCAATGTGGTTATAATATGTAAACACTGAAACTAATTCAGCACGACCGTTATTGGTCAGCCATGCGCCAATGCCATCACTTAATACCTGTGTAAAGTCATTGGCCGTCATCGAGTCGTTACCTGCACTGTGCAGTGCTCCGTCGACCTTCATACCAACACAGCCAGTTCCAAATGTAGTGACGTTTTGAATGTATGGCGATCTAGTTAAAATATGAACATTAGTGTCAGCTGGACCGTATCCTGGATCTAAACTGACATATGCACCAGCCGATGGGCGTTTAGTTCCGTAAGCATTGACTGCACTTAATGTGCCAGTTAGACCTTGCCATGTCATGTTACGCATAGTTGTAGCATTGCGTAAGAAGAACATATTTTCTGATGTGCTGCCTTGTTGAGCACGACGATAAGTCTTGGCCATTCTTAATGATTTATAGTTACCAGTATAAACTAAATCATACTTGATGGCATCAATGTAGTAGCCAATGTCTTTTCTGCACAATGTTTGATTATAATAGTAGCTAACAGTCATCGTGCCGCTGGCGGTGCTTAGATCAAATGTTGCACCACCACGAGTTTCACTGATAGTAATCACACCAGAACCTATGGTTTTAATGTAGTAAGTTGTGCTTAGAGCAACGCCACCAAATACGGTGCCAGTGAATCTAATGGCCATGTTTGCCGCCATACCAGTTGTAGAACTTACTGTAATTTGATCAGTGGCTCCACCTGTGGTAGCAGAAGCAGTCCAACTATATGTATAGTTAGCAAATGCTGTTGCTTCATAGGCTAAGAAATCTTTGTTTCTTTCTAACAATCTCACAGCAGCATGAACATCATAGGTAGTAACTGCTGTGTTAGTGCCAGTCATTGTAGGATCACTGCCCACTGCATTGATATGGTAGTTCAAATAGTTATAGATGTTAGTAACTAAGTTGGCTGCTAATGTGCCTTGAGTAGCTGTAGCAAACGGCCATTCTTGACGTTGTGATTGTGTATTACCGCTAGTTGGTGTTACTGTAGTGCCAGTAACAATGTTACTGATAACGCTTTGAATACGATTTAAACTAGCTAAACTTACTGCCACATCTGTTGAGTGAATTGTGCCTGCATCAGGTTGAACAATGGTGCTGCGTAGTTCGTCGCCAACTACACTGCACTTTTGAGGAACTACAATTGGTAGAACTTCGCTGTATGTTCCAGTTTTAACAAATAGTGTGTCGTGTGCTTTGGCTTCTACTGGAATGCCAGCTGATACACCTGCTGTGATAGCATCAGTAACTACACCAACTAAACTGGCCACTGTTGTATAAGCACCAGTTTCTGCCAAATATGTTGTATCAATAACTTGTGCAATTTGTTTAGTAGTTATTGTAAAAGAACCAGGACCTGCTGTGGTTAAAGCAAACGGTGAGCCTGAACCTTTAGTTGCAGTAATTCTCAACTGTGTGGAGTTAATGATATCTAAAACATAGTATGTTGTTCCAGCAACAATGTTGCCCAGTGTAGATCCAGTGAACACTACGGCATCGTCTGCTTTAAATCTGCTAGTTCCACCGGATAACGCAGTAATTGTAATACGGTTTGTTCCAGTAGTTGTGTTAGTGCAAGTTGCTGTTTGCAATGCTTGATAGTTAACTGTTGGTGCTGCATTTGTTAACACTTTAGCAATAACAGTTAAACCGTAGGCAATGCTGGCCACAGTTTCTGCTTCTTGTCCTAGTATATAAAAGTTACCGGGACTTGTTACATAAGCCAACGCTGCTAAACGTGTTCTAGTGTTGCCACCGTGCGTTAAGTCATACTTGACGGCATCTATGATCAGTCCCATGTCACGTTCACACTTAACTGTGTCATAGGTAAATGATGTGCTAAATGGAGCGGTGTTATTAAGGATTTGTTCTTCAGTCCATTCAACAATTTCACGCTGAACAAATTGACGATTTAATTCAAGTAATTTAGCCGCATTGATATTTCTGCCGCCTTCTTCGATTTGTCTTAAAGCATAACGAATGCTAGCAAATGGCTTGTCTAATGTCAGTCCGTATTGACTGAAAATATCATCAGAACCTAATGGACCAACATAGTATACCCCTGGAATATCACCAAATGTATTCCATGCAGGAATGCCATCAACTACTGTTAATACTTGGCCTTCACGTCCGATAGGCAATCTTGCGGGGCCTGCGCCACCGTAATAAACTAAGTCACCTTGAGTGGTTAACACATTAGTTTCAACGCCGCCGGCTACTAGATCCCAATAGGTAGTTTCAGGCAATGCAGATTCAGTGACTGGATCATTTACACCTGAACTAGCAGTGTGCGCCAGTTTACAAATATAACTGCCGTTACCTGATTTAACTGTGTCGCCTAATATGTAAGGATTACCATTAATCCAAACACCTCGCCATTTAATACCAGGGTTTAATACGGTCCAGTATATTGGAATTCCAATTTCTGGAGGTTGTTGACCACTGTTGGCCACTTTACATAGATATGTATATCCACCATGGCGTAATACATCGCCTGGTAAGTAGTCGTCATAGTTGTTCCAGTCACCTACAAAATTAAATCCTGTAGTAAATAAGTCCCAATCACTGCTGCCAGCTTGAGGTGTGCTGTTGGTATGATTAGTGATGGCAACCCAGATGTAGCCGCTGTGTGTAACAACATCACCTGGTTGATACACTGCTGAACTATTCCACGTATCTTCAAATTCTAAGCCGCCGACAAACAACTGCCATTTAGATTCGTCAAAGGCGCCGCCGCCAGCTAGATAGAATGTTGTGCAGATCCATAGATCTGCACCATACTTGACCACATCATTGATTTTATATCGTATAGAACCTGTGTAGGTTCCTTTGAATTCTAAGCCCGGATGAACAACATTCCATTTAGCAGAATCTGCTTCAAGTCCACCAGCTAATAACGTAGCACTGGCATTACTAGTGTGGCTGGTAACGCACACATAAGTGTATCCGCCGTATTTTACAACATCGTTTACTTTATAGTATGTTGATACAGTCCATGTGCTTTTCCAGTCAAAACTTTCTGCGTATAGATCCCACTTGCTTTGATCGTCTTCTAGATAAGTTTGACTAGTGTGTTGTGTTTTACAAACGTAGAGTAGACCGCCCCACTTTATAACATCATTTACTTTGTAGTATGTTGTTGTGGTCCAGTCGCCGCGCCATGCTTGGCCGTCACTCATTTGTCCCCATTTTGGGGTTCCCGAGTTTAGATCAACGTAGAAATCAGCATTAGCCGTATGCCCTACTAGACAAATAAAGACTTTGCCGCCATTGCGTATTACATCGTCTTTGATGTATGTAGTGCCGGTTACCCATGCACCTTTCCAGATAAATCGTATTCTTCCAAGTTTAAATTCAGCCATTAGATACTCCGAACGTTCCTATTGATAATATTTAGCCAAAGATTGAGTTTCACATTATGTAACATCATTATGAAAATGTCCTAGTAAAGTAGTTCATAGCCAGTGCTCCGCCTACTACACCACGTGTAAAGTTGGCTCTTGATGTTACATTTAGCGTGTATATGGTGCCGCCTATGTGTCCGATCAAATTAGGTGCAGTGAATTTAATAGATCCTGCTTGAATTTCGTTGACATCAAGATCTGATCCACCACCACCAATTCTACTGGTAATGTATGCTTTGATAGCTTTTTGTGTGGGCACAATGTTATTGCTATTGGCACTAAAAGTAGGATCTGTTGAAAATTCTCTAATAGTAGCACCAGTTCCGCCCAGTGTTACACCACCTAATCTTAGTTCGCTTAGTCCACTTAACGCAAACGCATCTGCATTAATACTAACAACGCCAGTGGCCTGTTCAACTTGGAATAATTCTCCAACACGGAAGTTGCCATCTTGATCAGTTGATGTATAGAATACACGACCGCCGCCGGCTTGCATGGTTTGATTTTCAGGTGCTAGGTTGGTTAAATCTGTAGCTGGATAAGCAGTTTCTGTCTGTGTTCCAGTGCCAATTTCTAAGAAGTCATGGCCTGTAATTCTACATTGACTGTAGTCTTCTCGAATCTCGACTGCTTCTTCATGTTGTGGAGATTCGTCTACATCTAAACTAGGAAATATACGAATTCTTGCCGAATAGTTCCCAGCAGATCCCGTAACATTATCAATGTCGACCACGGCAAATGTTGGTGTTGTAATTGATGCCAGATCCAAGTTTGCGCCAGGTCCTGGCAATAATGTTAGATTTTTCACATACAGATAACTGCCAGTTTGATAATTGTCTGCGTATCCGTCGCCAGTAATTGTTGCAGTAGCAGTTACATATGCAGATCCTCTATTTGTGAAACTAGGATTTGCTAATGCTCCGTTGCCTCTACGAATTTCTGTAGTTACTTCACCAGTGTTGTTGGGATCTGTAATTGTAATTGCAGGAGTGCTAGTATATCCAGAACCAGGTTCGATAATTCTAATAGAACTCATGCGGCCTGCTACAATTATACCTCTAATTTTTGCCTGCGTAAAGTTTGGAATAGACTGTGCAACGGTTGTTCCAGTAGTAGCCAGTGCCCATATAGGGGTGCTACTTGGATTGCCAAATGCCATAGCTGACCACGCCTGTGTGTTTAGCAGTGTTCTAGAAGTCCAAGTTACCCCATCTGTGCTAGTGGCCAGTCCGTTTGCTGTGCTTCCGCCGTAGCCTTGCATGGCTATAAATGTGCCTTGCCCGTATCTAATTTCTAACCAAGAACTGTTAGCTGGTAATGTAGAAGCAACCCAAGTAATGCCATCAAACGAATATGCTGCCACAGTGCCACCTTGGGCTACGGCAACAAAACGTCCGTTGCCGTAGGCAACGCTGGTCCAGTTTGCACTTGGCAATGTTGCAGAAACCCAGGTAGTTCCGTCTGTTGAATACGCTGCTGCGGTAGTTGCACCAGCATTGCCGGCTACCGCAACAAAACGTCCGTTGCCGTAAGTAACTGCTGACCAAGTAGTTGAGCCTGGCATGGCGCCGCCTGCTACCCAGGTAGTGCCGTTTGTTGATATGCTGGTGTCTGTGCCGCCACTGCTGACTGCAACAAATCTACTGTTACCGTAGGCTACCGCAGTCCATGTTGCACTTGCTGATAATGTTGAAGAGCTCCATGTTGTGCTACCATTGGTGCTATAGGCTGCAATAGTGCCTCCACTGGCTACTGCAATGTGATATGTTGTGCCAGAAATTGTGCCTGCTGCTATGTCAGTCCATGTTGTGCTCGATGGTAATCCTGTGCTGTTTGTCCAAACTATACCATCTGTTGATACTGCCGTTGTTGTTGCACCTGTAGAAATTAATACAAATTTTCCATTACCGTAGGCCATAGCAACCCAGGCAGCCGCTGAAGGAGTAGCTCCGGTGGTTGGTGTAAATGCAGGAGCTGCAATGGTCACTCGAGGAGTTATGCTGTATGCAGACGTAGTATCTAAACTGCTGGCAATAGCAGTTCCAGGCACAACATGTCCCCAACCGGCTACTCCAGTATCTTCATTGTATACTGATGCAATCTTTGTGGTGCTGTTATAGGCATTGATATAACCTATTTGTCCCACACCCAATCCGCTGGTGATTACAATTCTCATACCAACATATGCTCCATTATCGTTGGCATCCGTTGCAGATAATGTAATCTGCGTAGCAGATCCTGCTTGGCCGTTTCCAGAGTTTCCAACATAGCCACCACCACCAGGTTGACTAGAATCTCCTGGGGCTGCTACACGAACCTGATATACTGCTCGGTCTCTAAACTCGTCCCAAGTAGCGGTAGCTGCATTTACTCCAGTTCCTGTAATAGTTGATGTTGCTGTGGTATAATTTGACCCGGCATTGTTAAATTCATAACGATATAAACTACTGCCGTTAGTGTAAATAAATCCTACACTTGCTTGACTTGCCCTGTTATTTACTAAAGCAGTTTTTGGAACTTCAACTGGATTATCACCTTCTGCTACTGCGCCATAATCTCCGTATGAATTATTGCCGTTGGTGGCACGAATTTTTCCATTATTTTCTGCTAGATAACCAATATGGTTGTAGTATGTAAACACTGAGACTAATTCAGCTCGAGCACCATTGGTAATCCATGCTCCAATACCGTCACTTAACACTTGTGTAAAGTCGTTGGCTGTTATTGATTTGTTGCCGCCGTTGTGCAAATTGCCGTCTACTTTAACTCCAACGCAACCAGTTCCAAAGGTAGTAACGTTTTGAATGTAAGGTGATCTAGTAGAAATCCATACGCTAGTATCATTGGGACCATTGCCCGGATCTAAACTGACATATGCACCGGCTGATGGGCGTTTTGTTAGATATGTATTAGCGGCACCTAAAGTTCCAGTCAGCCCTTCTAAGGTCATATTACGTAGACCAGTGGCCTGTCTCATTAAAAACATATTCTTGGTTACTTCAGTGGCTGCAGGTCTTACTGTAGGATTTCTAAGTTCATCACCAACAATTGCCACATTGGCCGGAACACTGATAGGCAACATTTCGTAATATATTCCAGACCTAACATAGATAGTTGCAGGTGCCCTGGCAGCTTCGTTGTCTAAAATGTAGTCGCAGGCATATCTTATAGATGCAAAAGTTAAGTCAGGGTTTTGACCAAATAATGGATCTAATGGATTTCTTCCCGAGTCAGTGCCGTTTGGTCCAACATAATAAACTTTCGGTGTTTTGTAAAAACCTGCAAAGTCAGCTTCGCCGGCGACAGTTGTTCTTAAAATCTCAGCATTTGCGCCAATCTCTCTTCTAGTTACACCAATAGAACTTCCATCTTCAGTAACTCCGTAAGTTTTCATGTCCCCTAATATTTTTAATATATTAGTTGGTGAACCTAGCACATATGGTTGCCACCATATACCTTGATAGTCTTCATCTGGTCTGGTAGCCAATGTAGAAGTATGTCGTTCTATGCAGATGTAGGTATTGCTTTGAAAACTAACAATGTCACCTACCATGTATGTGTAAGGGGTTAAAGGTTCAACAGGTGCAGCCCATATACCAACGAAACGATCGGTGTATATAGCCACACGCCAATAGGTTGCATTAGGTGGTTCTATACCTTGACTGTCAAGAATAGACACATAGGTTCCACCAGCCCAACGAACCATGTCGCCTAATTTATAAGCAGTAGCAGTAAGCCATATACCTTGATCTCTGTATTGTTCTGCAACTAATTGCCAATCACCAGGGCTAACTCCAGGATTAATAGCCGAGTTGTTTGTTATTGCTCTGTAGACATATCCACCGTAGCTAACAATATCACCTCTAGTGTAATTTAATGTAGAACTCCATTCGTCTTCCCAGGTAAGACCGGGCATCCAAAGACTGAACTTTGTCTCATCTATCAACGTAGGGGCACGATGCCCAGTAGTGCAATACCAAATACTAGAATTATATCTAACAATGTCGCCTAGTTTGTATCGAGTATTTACGGTGTAAACACCTTTCCAATCAGTGCCACTGTGTATTACTGTCCATTTGGCCTGGTCATATTCTAATCCTCGATAGTCCGTGGCTGCTATTACTAGTCCAGTGTCTGGATCTATTGTCGATGCAAATGTTGCAGACGTGTGTGCAGTGTTACATCTGTAAACAATGGCTCCCCAACGAACAACATCATTGACATTATATAAGGTTGTGGCTGTCCATGTGTTTAACCAATCTTCTGTGCTGACATGCACAGTCCAGTTGGCAATGCTTGCTTCTAATGTAGATGCTGAGGTATGGCTTGTGGTGCAACGATATACTATGCCGCCGTATTTTGCTAGGTCATTTACTTGATAAAATGTAGTTGCAGCCCAATCAGTGGTCCACTCGTAGCCATCTATCATCTCGTTCCAGCGAGTGGTAGCATTGTTAAGATCTGTATAGAAATTAATGCTACTAGTGTGTGTAACCATACATACGTAAGTTTTAGCACCGTATCTTACTATATCGTCTTTGACATAAGCAGCCGCAGATGCCCAGTTACCTTTCCAGGTAAATCGAATTTTAGCAATTTTAAAATCAGCCATGTTTTATTCTCTTTATGATTGTATTCCGCTTGGATAGTCGTATTTTGTATTTATTCTGGCTACTAACTGGCCAGTATCATCGATGTAGTAGTATATGCTTCTGTCGTCCCAGCGATATTGCTCATATAGCAAGTTATCAAAAACAATGTTGTGATTAACATCACGTCCTTCGAAGAAATCAATGCCTATTTCAAAATCTTCAAAGTTTTCTGCTATGTCGCCTGGCTCATTAATCTCAATAGTGTCATTGCGACTTAATTGATTTACTCGTGTAAATGTTAGTTCGCCATCGTCTGATCTTTTTAAACCATAAAAATACTTAGGAGCACCTCCTAGGATTTCACTTGTTTCTCTACCAAAAAAGTAATTACTCATTGTTTGCTCCTTATACTATCTCTACATAACTGACTACAGCATCAACGCTGTCAGCTGTATCACTGACTATTCTTAAAAACGTATTAGGTTCTAAGATTAATTTTTCACCATTGGTAATAACTTTGGCAGATGTATATGGAGGAATAATTAGTCCCTTGATATAATATGCCGCAGTGCTGGAACTGTCCACTACAAATACATCTACTATGACATCTTCGTCAATGGTGTTTGCAAGATTACAACCAACTACAGTAAATCTATTGTTGTCTACTGTGCCGATTACATCTAACGGAGTTGTTCCTAAATTCTTTGCTATCTGTGTTCTAAAATACGTTGCCATTTTTTATCCTAACATTAATGTTGCCGCTATGGCAATATCAGTTGCAGTCGACGCGGTAATACCAGCGGCTGCACCTGCTGTGCTAACCCAACTAAATCCGTCCCAAATTTCTACAAGTTGTAGATCGGAGTTGTATCTCATCAGTCCAGTTTCTACACTAGGAGGACGATTTGCAGAATCTCCGCTAGGAATAACTAGACCATTTGTTCCCGGAATTCTAATATATCCATCACCAGTAACTGCAAAATCTGTAATTGCACCAGCAACAGAGTTTGTAATAGTATTCCCGCTGAATCTTAGATTATCTATTACCACTGCACCTACACCATTTGGAGACAGCACAATGTCTCCGTCACTGTTGGTTGCAGTAATAGCATTACCACTGAGTCTAATATTGTCCACATCAACTTGATTTACAGTAAATGTTGTTGATGACAATGTAGCAACACTGACTCCACCAGCTACAAAGGTCATTAAGTTGTCGTTAGCATTGGGTGCAGACTCTGGTAAGATATAAGTGTTTTGATCTATGTCACTAATACCGCCTAACTGTGTCCAAACTGTGCCGTTATATCCTTCAAATCTACCTAGATCAGTGTTGTAACGTATTTGTCCTGTGGCTGCTGTTGGGCGTTGACCTGTTGTTCCTACAGGAATTAATAAACTTTGTGTGCCGTTGACTTTAACTACACCAGTGCCGTTAGGTGTTAATTCAATGTTACCATTAGCATTGGTTGCAGTGATTGAGTTCCCA
>Ga0114975_10003225_pt1 | contig 10927 bp, 8 predicted proteins | sample S_130626_EF_Meta_FD_87031 | JGI IMG/M metagenome (GOLD analysis project Ga0114975, IMG submission 87031) | Freshwater microbial communities from Lake Simoncouche, Canada to study carbon cycling - S_130626_EF_MetaG | ecosystem: Environmental > Aquatic > Freshwater > Lake | place: Lake...
AATAGCCCACTGGCGCTGTTAATGTGGAAGCTGGCACCTGCGGTTGCAGCGGGAAATACAATCGTCATCAAGCCTTCAGAAGTTACCCCAATCTCAACTCTGTTACTGGCAGATTTAATTGTCGAGGCAGGTTTTCCAGCAGGAGTTGTCAATGTTGTTACTGGTCAAGGACAAGTCGGTGCTTGGCTAACCGAACACCCAGAGATAGATAAAATCGCATTCACCGGTTCTACTCATGTAGGCCGTATGGTTTCCATGACTGCCGCAAAAGATTTCAAGAGATACTCACTCGAACTTGGTGGAAAATCTCCTAACATCGTTTTTGCTGATTCAGATATCGATAACGCTGTAAACGGTGTGATCGCTGGAATCTTTGCAGCAACTGGTCAAACCTGCTTGGCGGGATCTCGCGTCTTGGTAGAAGACTCGGTTTATGATGAATTTACCAAAAAACTAGTGGCACGAACCGAAAAAATTGTTATCGGCGATCCAAATGATCCAAAGACCGAGATGGGTACTTTGGCTTGTAAAGCCCAGTATGAAAAAGTGTTGAAATATCTCGAGATTGGTAAATCTGAAGGAGCAACACTATTAGCTGGCGGAAAGCACCCAACTAGTCCAGAGTTGCAGACAGGCTTATTCGTGGAGCCAACTATTTTCGGCGATGTCAAGAATTCGATGCGTATCGCTCGCGAAGAAATTTTCGGCCCGGTCGCTTCAGTAATTAGATTTAAAACCGAAGAGGAAGCGATCCAAATTGCCAACGATACAAAATTCGGTCTTGCTGCTGGTGTATGGACAAATGATTTAAAGAGAGCCCACCGTGTGGTTGCCAGACTTCGCGCCGGAACTGTCTGGGTAAATAATTACCGCAGAACTAACTATGCGATGCCATTTGGTGGATATGGTGAAAGCGGCGTTGGTCGAGAAAATGGCGTTGATTCAGTCTACGAATACACCGAAGTTAAGAGCGTTTGGATTGATATTGGTGGCGTCGTAGCAGATCCATTTAATCCTAGAGCTGGTCAGACACCACCAAAGTAAATCCAAGCAGCTCTTATTTAGCGGGATTTGCCTTCAGTACCTGGTCGATAAAGCCGAATCGGATATCACCTGTTGAATGTGGCGCTCTATTTCCTAGCCCACGTCCCCAGATGATACGAAGTCCAGATTTCTCATCGAGATCATGATCCATTCCTCCAGGAGGCGATGCGATATCAACGATCATGGCATGTTTTAATTCAGGGTAGAAAGTCTTTGAGATCGCCTCAACATCAGGAACAGTATTAATGATTATTTCAGATTCTTTCATCGCCAAAAGTCGATCGCTCCAATCAATAGGTGTTGCTCCACACTGACGAGCTCGCTCTTGAGCGACCTTGCTGCGCGCTGCGACATTGACCTTGCATCCGAGGGCGATTAAGAAATCAGTGAATGGGGCTCCAGTGGCACCGTATCCAAGAATTGTGTATTTGTATTCACGCAAAGTGCGTGGTGTATTTTCAATAAGTAATTTAAGTAGACCTTCTGAAACTGTTGTTGAGTTAGCGATTACTAGGTGACGTTCATCCTTTGATTCGATAACTTTAAAATTTAACTTCTTCTGAACATCGATAACCGTCTTGGATGCCTTGCCCAGAATTAATCCTCCAGTTTTGACATCGGATGCAGTAATTAACGCTTCATCAAGCAGGATTGGCCCGCTACCTGCAAATGGGGCAAAAAGCGCATCGCCATTTATTCCAGGGCCAGGGCAGATTAACCAGTGGGCGCCAGTGACCGCTTCAAGTGCCGTTGCGCTATAGGGAACCGGGGGATTAGGTAGCTTTTCTAGACCAAAGATTCTTACCTCATGACCGATCTCGAGAAGTCTTTCGGCGATACGTAATTCACGAGCGTCGCCTCCTAGGATTGCAGATACTGTTTTACTCATTTTGCGCCTCTCTCATTTCCTAATTGTTTGCATCGGTTTATTACTAGTAATGCTTATTTGGTGGAGATATGTAAAGAATTGAAGCCAGTCCAATGAAAGTCACCGCCGCCGTAGCCCACCAAACTGCATTAATGCCAGATAGCGCAGCTATTTGACCCATCGCTAGAGGAAGGAAGAATTGACCGAATCTATTTCCTAGCATGCGATAGCCAAGTGCTTGACCGCGTTCGCTCTTGCCGACGTTATCCATCAACATAACCAAAGTCATTGGTTGGGCAATTCCAAGACCAATTCCGAGAAAGAGCATTGAAAGAAATGCGACATAGCCGTTAACAAATGGCAGCGAAGTAAATCCAATAATTCCACCGACTATAGAAATTCTAAGTACAAGATTGCGCCCAAGTTTTTTAACCAACCGAGTCGATACCGTGCGAACTAATAATGTGAAAATAGCTCTACTAAAGAGCAACCACCCCACCGTTGAAGGCGTAACGCCTTTGGAAACTGCCCAAGCAGGAATAAAAGTGATCAAGACATCTTGGGATGAAACAACGATCGCACTGGTCAACATGACACCCCAAGTCCGGTTGCCACCGTCTTCGCCTTTAGCGCGCCTTGATTTCCAAGAACCCTTTTTTTCTTTAGGTTTTGGTGGATGCGCAAGGGCGTATTCCCCCTTTTTATCCATCAGCGCATATGCCCCCGGAATTGCAGATGCGCCAAAGAGAACGGCAACGAAGAGTCCAACAAGTGGATTCACATTTGAAAAGGCGGCTGAGTTTGAAGCAAATTGACCAGCAATTGCCAAGCTGGCAGCGGGACCAAGTGCCTGTCCAACGGATACAAATGTAGAAAATGTGTTGTACATCGAGGTCGCTTTATCTTCGGGCCAGCGAGATGCTATTAAAAGCTGCTGTGATGACATTGCGATGATGTGCCCGATACCCATAATGGATGCGGCCACAATTAAAACAAAGGTATTTGGCGAAGCTAAAGCAATTACGGCACCGACAACTTCAAGGACTGTGCCTTGCACCGCCATGCGCCCGGGCCCAATGCGATCTAAGAATCGGCCGACCGGCAGCGCGATTAAGAGAGAGGCAAGCCCAAAGGCACCAGCGATGATTCCCAAGTCGCGAGTTGAGCCACCTAGTTCAAGTGCGCGATAGCTGACCATCGGACGGATTGCAAAGTAGCAAGCCTGCATGGCGACAGTTTGAAACATCAAAAGTCGAAAAGCGCGCCTCGTGTCCACAGATGTTTTACCGGAAACCCAACCTTTGAATTAATGCAATATTGATGAAACAGTGTGGTCAGTATACAAATGTTTACAGGCAAATAGAAGAATTAATGCTCGCTATCCCACAGAGTGAAACGAATATCACGGGCGTTTTGAAAATGCTCTCTCGCTAGCTGGCTGGCACCAGCTGCATCTCGAAGTTCTAAAGCTCGAACAATGGCCACGTGCTCTTTGCCGGCCTGATCCCAGCGCCCGGGTGATGACAGGGTTGTTGCTGGAAAGCGCGCGATATGTAAATTAAGTCGCGCAAGTAAGTCAATTAGAGACTCGTTATGGCTGGCGCGCCAGATAGTCATGTGGAACTCACGATTTACTTCCAGCATCTGAAGATCATTCTTTTGATCTACCGAGTTCCATTTCACTAACAGTGATTGCAACTTTCGAATGTCATGGGAAGTTCTGCGCTCAGCAGCATCATGGGCTACAGCTGCTTCAAGCAAAATACGGACTTCATAGATATCTAAAATTTCATCTGGGGTGCGCTCGCGAACGATCAATCTATTTCTATCTCGCGCCAGTAAACCATCTTGCTCTAATCGAGTCAGCGCCTCGCGAATAGGAGTGCGACTAACTTTGAACAAGGTTGCCAGACTAGATTCAATCAGGAGGGTGCCCGGCTCTAATTCACTGGAGAGGATTGCATCCCGAAGTTTTTCATAGGCATCAGGCTTGGTATCTCTGGTCGGCAGAGTATCTAGACCGGATCCAGCCTTCTTGGATTTCACGGGCTTCGCTTTGGCTGGCATGGCACGAATCTTATTGCAAAAGCCAGACCTGTGATCCCTTGACTTGAGGTGGGATTGAGACAAGAATTGAGTCTCGGTGTACACCTGTACACAAAGATATGGAGTAGTGCCACTCCGGCTGGTCACTTGATAAAGGGAGTAATTGATGAGTGTGGATAAGACTGTTGCAACTGTAATTGCCGAATATCTCAAAGCTGCTGAAGTTCCATTCATATTCGCTTATCCAGGTGACCCAATTATTGACTTTATGGAGGCTTCAAAAAACTTAGGGCTAGATGTTGTCTTAGCTCGACGTGAGGGAACGGCAGCATTTATGGCCGAAGGTTATGCGATGGCAACTGGCAAATTAGGCGTAGTTCTTTCAACGCTCGGGCCCGGCTCTTCAAATATGGTCAATGGAGTTGCATGCGCCAACTGGGATCGCGTACCAGTTCTAGCTATTTCTGGTCAGATCGATACCGCCCGCGAACAGTATTTCACCCACCAAGTTATTGATCATAAGTTGCTTTATAGCCCGATCACAAAGTGGGCTGGCAGAGTTGAAAGCGGCGCTGTTGGAACAATTATGAGAAAAGCAATTAGTACTGCTGTTTCAGAACGCCCAGGCGCAGTTCACTTAACAATTGCTGAAGATACTTTTAAGGCAACAGCAAAAGATGCCGCGGTTCGGATGCCACCAATGGGCAGTAGCGTCAGCGGAATTAAAGTTTCTCGCGCACCTGGCAGTTCTGCAGATCCAAATAAAATTCTAGTAAATGCCAAGCGCCCAATCATCCTTGCCGGCATTTCGGCTCAAAGAGGTAATGCAACAGCAGAATTAATTGCCTTGGCTGAAAAGACAGGTATTCCAGTAGTCACATCACCAATGTCTAAGGGCGTTTTCCCAGAAGAGCACCCACTTTTCGCTGGCGTAATTGACATGGCCTGCCAACAAGTTATGTGGGACTTCCTTGGAAGTGCTGACTTGATTCTCTCTGTTGGCTTTGATGCCGTTGAACTCATTAAGCCTTGGACTGTAACTGCGCCAGTGCTGCATATTGATTCAACTCCAAATAGTGATCAGATTTATTACAGCGAATGCGAAGTAGTAGGAGATATTCCGCTAATGCTTAACTGGCTTAACTCTGAATGGAAGGGCGGACAGAAGTGGAGTGAGGGCGATGTTGCTTCACACCGCAAAGCTCTTCGAGATGCTTACTACAGCGGCCGCGTGCAAGGTAAATTAAATCCAACAGATGTTGTTGATGTAGTCCGTGCCGCAATGCCAAGAAACACACTTGCAACTAGCGATGTTGGTTCGCACAAGATGTTAATTGGCCAAGGTTGGACAACTCATGATCCACGCGGATTGCTAATGACAAATGGTCTTTCCTCAATGGGATTCGGAATCCCAACGGCAATTGCTGCTGCTATGGCCGACCCATCACGTCCGGTTGTCGCACTTGTTGGCGATGGTGGTTTTGCGATGACTGCAACCGAGATGAGACTAGCTGCGGCTAGAAATCTACCGTTGGTCGTAGTCGTATTCGCTGATGGTTCACTTAACCGAATTGAACTTAAGCAGATGGCTCGTGGATTCCAAAGCACTGCTACACGAATCGAAGATTCAGATTTGGTAGCTATGGCGGGTGCGATGCATTGCGATGGCATTAGAGCAAGCTCAATTCCAGAACTTGAGAAGGCACTTTCCAGTGTTGGAACACTCACACGACCACTGGTTATCGAAGCACAGATCGACCCAGCTCAGTATCAGGCGCAGTTTTGACCCAAGCTCAACTTCAGTCGCTGGCAACCTTTGCAATAGAAGCTCGAGGGAAAAGGTTGCCAGCGACGGTAGAGCAAGAAACAATTCAAAAAATAATTGATTGGGGCGCTGCAACAATTGTGGGGGCCAGAGAACCAGCCTCACAGTTATTGACCAAGGCTTTAGTAGATTCAAGCACTTCAGGAAAGATACAACTCTTAACATCTTCTGAGCGCACTGATGTGCGAACAGCGGCGCTAATTAACGGAACCGCAGCACACGTTTCAGAGATCGATGATATTTATCGAGATGGCCTTTACCACCCAGGTGCCCCAACCGTTGCCGCAGCGATAGCCATGGCCGAGAAGGTAGGAGCATCGGGAAACGATCTGATTCGCGCAGTTGCAATCGGCTATGAAATAGGTTGTCGCATATCAAAGGCGGTAAATCCAAAACATTACAAATACTGGCATACAACCGGAACCGTGGGCGCAATTGGATCAGCGGCGGCGGCAGCTGAAATTCTCAAACTAAATGCTGAGCAGTTTGCACATGCACTTGCAACATCAGTGACAATGGCTGCAGCGTTACAACAAGCTTTTCGAACAGAGTCAATGAGCAAGCCGCTGCATTCGGGTCGTGCAGCAGAAGCGGGCGTACTTTCGGCGCTAATGGCAGCAGAAGGAATGACTGGTTCGGTAGATATTTTGGATGGTGAATCTGGATTTGGTGTTGCGATGGGCGAGGGCGTGCCAACGGATGAAATTCTCAAGGGGCTAGGAACAACTTGGTGTGTCTCAGAAATTACCGTTAAAAATCACTTCTGTTGCGGGCATAATTTTGCTGCCGTTGATGCAGGTTTAGTGATTAGAGCAGCCGGAGTTGTGCCAGAAAATATTGCCAAAATTGATATTGAGACTTACACAATCGCAACTGAAGTTGCTCGAAATCTAGACCCTCACACTGCCTTTGAAGCAAAGTTCTCCCTTCCCTATACCGTGGCCACAGGAATTTGCTCTGGGTCAGTCAGAGAAAAAGCTTTCACAGACGATGCGCTAAAAAATAGCGAAGTTCGTCGTTTGCTCGGAGTAACAAGTGTCAAGGGCGATGCAAAGATGGATGCGGTTTACCCGCTGCGTCGAATGGCAAGAGTTACAGTTACTGAGAAAAACGGGACGGTGCACGTTGAGGAGCGCTCTACTCGCAAAGGTGATCCCGACGACCCCTTAACAGTTGAAGAGATATCAGATAAGTTTAATGAATTAGTTGAGCCACGTTTAGGAAAAGAGCGCACCGCAACCTTACTTAGCGATCTCAATAATTTGCGAACTTTAGAAAATGTACAAAGCCTAAATTGGGGCGCTAAATAATTACAAGTAAGTAAATTAAAACTAAGTTAGAAGGGTGATAAGTAATGTCAATTAAAATCGGAGTAATTGGTTTAGGTGAGGCCGGAGGATCAATCGCTGCCGGCTTAAAGCAAGCCGGAGCCGACGTTACCGGTTTTGATGCCCGCCTTGATGTTCCCGCTGTACGAAGCAGAGCTGAAGGACTTGGAATTCATCTTGCTTCATCTCTTTCTGAACTAGCCAAGCGCAGCAATATTATTTTATGTCTGACGCACGCCAGCAGCGCAGTTTCAGTTGCTCGCGAAATAGCTCCGAACTTACTTCCTCAGCATGTATATAGCGACTGGAATTCGGGTGGTCCTAAGCTAAAGAAGGAAGTTGCCATTGCAATTGAAGCTAGTGGCGCAGCATTTGTTGATGGAGCTGTTATGTCTGCAGTTGTTCCCCTCGGCCATAAAGTTCAAGTTCTGTTAAGCGGCTCTGGTGCAAACAAGTTTTTAGAGTCAACAACTGGTCTAGGTATGAACTTAGAAGTAGTCGGAGACAATCCAGGAGATGCCTCTGCGATGAAGATGCTGCGAAGCATGTTAGTTAAAGGCCTAGAAGCGCTAATTCTCGAGTTCCTAATTACTGCTCGCAAATTTAGCGCAGAAGAAAAAGTACTTTCACAATTAAATGGAACCCTTCCGATGCACGATTGGAACGAGCTCGCAGCACGCTTGGCGAGTAGATCATTTCAGCATGGGCGAAGGAGAGCACAGGAGCTGGGGCAGGTGGCAGAGACTTTGCGTGAGGTAGGCATTGAGCCAATGGTTATCGCTGGAGCTGAAAAACGATTAACCTGGTTTGCAGATAAGGAACTTTTCGCTGAAGGCGATGAAGTCCTAACCGGATATGCAGAAATTCTAGATCGAATCGAGGGAAATCGTGGCTAGGCAAATTCAGTTATTCATCAATGGCACCTGGGTAGATGGTGAATCTGTAACTAAGCTTACAAATAAATACGATGGTTCTGCCGTAGCAGAGATACACGTCGCATCTAAGGCGCAAATTACTGCAGCGACCAAGAGTCTGGCGCAAGAGCAAGAAAATACAACCTTTATTGCATACGATCGATATCTCGTTCTTGCAAAGGCTGCACGCAAGCTTGAAGAAGATAGTGAAGGCTTTGCCAGAACGATTGTAGAAGATAGTGGATTGACAATCACAGATGCCCGAAACGAAGTTCGTCGAGCAATTCAAACCTTTATTCTCTGCAGCGAAGAAGCCAAACGAATCACCGGAGAAGTAGTACCAATCTCTGGATCCCCTGGATTTACAGGAAGAATTGGATTTACAGTTCGCCATCCAATCGGAGTCGTATGTGCGATCACACCTTTTAATGCCCCGCTAAATACCGTTGTACATAAGTTGGGACCCGCTATTGCTGCCGGCAACTCAGTAATTCTTAAACCTGCAGCGCAAACTCCGCTGACTTCAGATCGATTGGTAAAGCTACTGTTGGAATGCGGACTTCCTCCTCGCAGAATCTCAATCATCCATGGCTCAGGGGCAACTGTCGGACAGTGGTTGTTAGAGGATCCAATTCCATCTTTCTATGCATTCACCGGCAGTACTGAAATTGGAGCTCATTTACATAAAACAGTTGGCATCAGAAAGACACAACTTGAACTCGGAAGTCTTTCCAGCACAATTATTTGTAATGATGGAGATTTAGCGCGAGCTGCCGAATTATGCGTTAACGCGTCTTTCCGTAAGGCGGGCCAGGTTTGTACCTCAATTCAGCGTCTCTATGTGCAAAATGGGGCGCATAATGATTTCTTAGCTCTTGTTACAAAATTGTTGAAAGAGAAAAAAGTCGGCGATCCTAATTTAGATGACTCATTTGTCGGACCTTTAATTACTCAAAAAGAGACAGATCGTGTGGAAAGTTGGGTAAATGAAGCCGTTACTCAAGGTGCCAACGTTGCATTCGGCGGAAAACGTGAAGGAACGGTTTTCGGGCCAACTGTATTAACCGATGTTGCCAGCGATATGACGGTAATGCAGAAAGAGATTTTTGGACCCGTTGTGATGATCCGACCATTTGTGAATTTAGATGATGCGATAAATGAGGCGAACCAAACTCCATTTGGTTTAGCAGCAGGAATCTTCACATCAAGTATTGAAAGTGGCCTCAAAGCAGCGGATAAGTTGCGCTTTGGCTCAGTTCATATAAATGAGACATCTTCTAGCCGACTAGATCTCTATCCATATGGTGGCGTAAAGATGAGTGGTCATGGAAAAGAAGGCCCTAAGTACGCAATCATCGAAATGACTGAAGAGCGTTTAATTACTATCGCCCCTTAAATCGAGCGTTCAAGTACGGCAATAGTTTGTGCAACCGTTGCGATCCGCTCTTGAATTGTGACTTCCTGCAACGGCGCGATTTTAACTCCATAATAACCGTGGAATGTTTCGGGTTGGCTGGCGAGATAACACTTTCTCATCTCATCACCGGTCATAAGCGATGCTGGTTCTAAAAGCTCCTGCTTATTTGCAGGCGTTGGGTCAAGTGGTGCTGGCGGTACATGACAATCTTTCCAAGGCGTTCCAAATCGGTTCTCAACATCTGATGCGCCAGAGAACATCAGGCCAGTAAGTAGGCCAGCTTGATGCGCTTGCTTTAAGTGTTCAATCGGTCCAGCCGCTGATCTAGCTTCTATCGCTGATCTTCCCCAATTTATAGTAATTCCAACATTGAGATTTGAGGCCTTTATCGCTGCAATCTCATCAGAGAGAGCCATGTAGCCTTTTTCAGCTTTTTGATCAGGAATTTTCGCATCGCAATGTTCTAAAACAATTTTGGCTCCTTGCCAATTAAAAGCGCTAAGTTCGATTAACGATGTAGTTAGCGCCTTAACATCAGAACCACCAGGAGCGGTGTGTAGCTGCACTGCAATTACCGCCTTGCGTCCCAACGCTTGATTAATTCGCATCACTGCAGCAGAGGCGGCCTTTGTTAGTGCAATTGCATCTTGTCTGCCGGCCTCATCACTTGAGGCCAGGCCAAACTTTGGATTCTCTTTAACGGCTGCAGTGGTGGCCGGGATGAGTGTTATGACGATATCTAGATGCTTAGGAATTCTTGCTAGAAACCACTCCTCATCAAATTTATGTAACGTGCCAGTGAAAGGAATTTCCAAACCGCGAAGGCGAGGGATGGCATAAATCCCTGATAAATATTCATTTTCTTCCTCCGGCACCCAATCAAATCGCGTAGGTGAGGCGGAGTATGCACCGACTATCCATTTTGGTTCTTGCGACATTAGCTCAACTCCCTTGCCTTTTAACAGGATTTACCAATTTGCCAATGTGAGCAATGTTGCATTCAACGATATCTCCATGGTTTATGTGGACCGCGCCAGGAGTTCCGGTAGAAATAATGTCGCCAGGGTAGAGCGGCATTACCTTGCTATGGAAGCTGATCAAATATGCCGGATTAAAGGTCATATTCGAAACAGTGTTCTCTCGGTGAATTTCGCCATTAATTACAGTTGCGACACTGATTTTAGAGAAGTCAGGATACAAATTATTAACTTCATCCATCGTCGTCATGGCTGGTCCGAAAGAGAAGAAGGTAGGAAAATTCTTGGAACGAGTTAGAAATCTCGGATTTTTCAGGAGAATATCTTCGGCAGTCTGATCCAAGATAGGAACCACTCCATATAAATAATCCAGAGCATCGGCCTCAGAAACATTTCTACAGTACTTGCCAATAACGATTCCCAGCTCTGCCTCAGCTGTTGTTCGTTCACTTTGTGTGGGGATAATTATCTGCTCGCCCTCACCAATGATGGTGTGATCACCTTTAAT
>Ga0114975_10003228_pt1 | contig 10923 bp, 5 predicted proteins | sample S_130626_EF_Meta_FD_87031 | JGI IMG/M metagenome (GOLD analysis project Ga0114975, IMG submission 87031) | Freshwater microbial communities from Lake Simoncouche, Canada to study carbon cycling - S_130626_EF_MetaG | ecosystem: Environmental > Aquatic > Freshwater > Lake | place: Lake...
CCTCGTCGTGGTGATGTAGGCCCGGAACAAGAACTTGATGGCTTGGCTCGTGATGATAGATATTTCAGTGGCTACACCGATGTTCAGCGCTTCGGTGTCAAAACAGATTTTTGCCGATTTGTGCAAAAAGGATCCGACGAGAAAAATAAATTCTTAGCATGTGCTTTAGGTGGTACGGAGAATTTGTCTTCTACTTCCTTTAGGTCCCCAAGTGTTCGTGATGGACTTGTACTCGGTCGTGACGATTATATGCACGATGTGGATGGAGATGGACGTGAAGACTATTGTCGTATTGTAAAACAAGGCCCTGGAGTATTTCGGTCAGAATGTAATACAGCAACGGATACTGGATTTACATTGGCTATGACGCCAAATTTAAATCCTCCATCGGAGATTGCTTTGCTCCTTCAACTATACAGCGGCTGTATGTTCTGGCTTCGCTTCCGAGATGATATGGTAGACTACGCTCAGAATCTGTATTTAAATACAGCTGGAGGTGCTGGTGTACAAGAGACACCTCCTAAACCAGAGGTAACTGAGGCTCTTCGTTTGAATGGGAAAACCCAGTATGTACGAATCGGAGATGATCCATATTTAGCCTTCGGATCTGTAATTCAGCTTCGCTCGGTGCGCGCCTTTCATTTCTGGGTTCGGTTTGACAGTTTCACCAACAATGCGCGTGTATTTGATTTTGGAAATGGGGCTGGAATCGACAATGTCTGGGTTGGTATTCTGAATAGGGGTAATCTTGGTCTAGATGCTGACTCGGACCCTTTGGATAAGAAGGTCCTCTTATGTGGCGGAGATTCTGTAGTACCCGATGCGCCTTCTGGAGCCCAGCCCGAACCAGAAATGACTCCTCAGGAATTGATGAAAACAACTGATGCCAATGTGGAAGAGTTCACTTGTGAAGGATTTGCCGTTGCTCCCAAAGTACGTCCTAGAACGAAGCGAAATAAAGCGGCTGTTGGTCTAACGGCAAAAACTGCCGATATGTGTTATGAATTATGGGACAAGGATCAGCGTAAAATGCGGATTGTTATCCCTAGAATGTTTACTCTTGGCGAATGGACTCATGTAGTAGTTACAGCAGAAGGAAAGGACTCGTTTCGTCCAGATATTGCTGTGTACAAAAATGGTAAAAAAGTTATGGTCCAACCCAGCGGCTGGCTTCCACAGACGAATATTACTCAAAAGAATTATATTGGCAAGAGCAATTGGTCAGAGGATACAAGTCAATACGCCAACAAAGATGAACTCTTACATGGGGCCGTCTTTGATTTCCGTGGCTATGTGGAAAATCTAGATGAAAAACGCGTGAAGATGTCTTATAAGTGGGGTTCTAAACTGTTAGGATTGAAGTAATTTACTGAGTAGATTCATCTAGCTCATCTAGTATTTCTGAAATTTTCTCTATATCTTTTTCTTCTGAATTTATTTGTGAATAGGATAACAACTTGTTTTCTATATACACAATAGTATAACCATATTTAAATAAATCAGATACAAAAATAGTATCTTCACATGCTGTAAACGCTTCTTCATATTGAATACTATCCAAACATTGACGTCTTACACTAGGAGAGCCATTTACTATAAAAATATCTTTTGTACATGCTGCTCTAGATAATTCAATAGGTGTTTTCAAATAGGCTGTACGATGAAGACCATACTTAAAATCCGTACAATCCCTATGGATTGTTAAAGGTATCGTAGATTCCCATTCAATAGATTCATATGGAACAGATAATTCTGTCAAACATGCGCTATGCAATACAACATCCGTTTCACCACCATCATCTTGAAAGCATTGTTCAATATATTCAAGCCGATTTGGATGCATAACATCATCCGAATCAAAAAATGATACAATGTCATACGTTGTATCAATATGACTGATACCTTTATTTCTATTTTGTCCAGCGGACTGTAATTCTTCTGTTGTATAGATTTCTATTGGGAATGTATAACTCGTTAAATCAAGTGATGCCTTCCATTCAGGTGGACAAGAAGATGCGCAGAGTACTACTAATTCTGGATGACGTGTTTGATGTTGAATAGAATGCAATGCTCTAGGAATATATGGAAGATGTCTATTATATGTAGGAATTACGACCGCAATACGCATATATACTTCTATATCTAAATAAGATTACTATCTTTAGATCAAATCATCATCAGGATGATATGCTTTTTTTATTATTAACTGGTGCCCGCCATAATCATAGTATATATACTAAACCAACTTTACAAAAATTGAAGTATAGAACCACCAAATCCAAACTCGTCTACCCAAATGAATCCTATGAATCCATGTCTTGTACGAATATGGTATCTTCTAATACTAATTGCATTGGCAGGGGTATGTATGCTTTCATCAGGTATAAGTGTACTTCCAGAGTCAACTCAAAGTAGTATAAATTCGCAAACAGGTCACGTATATACAGCACAAGAACAAAAAGAAAATTATAATAAATTATTACTTAATTCTCTTGGCTTTAAACTAGTTGTATTAGGTTCTATACTAACTGTAGGTTCTCTTGCTACTATAGGAATTGGATACGTATTTCGCCGTACGTGGTACTCTCAGGTACTAGTCCATCCACAACCATTCGTTGTACACGTGGCGGAGTTGGTGCCGCAACCAGTTGCTTTGTCAGCTGCCTTGCCAGCTACCTTGCCAGCTACCGAGTCGGTTCCTTTAGCAACCGACGGGTCAGCTGCCAAAGCAGCTACCGAGACAGTTGGCATGCCAACTGCTGAGTCAGGGCCCATAAGCCCTCTGATGAAGCATTTGCCTTCCACCACGCATGAGCCGCTGCCGAGAGTTGTTCCCAAACATCCTGAGACGTGGAACGAACTAAGGCTAGAGCATCTTCAGGGTCATACGTCTGCAGTCTAAGGTAATGAACCCCCTCTTGAGGCGGCACGGCATAGCCATCCATATCCACATCCGGTGCGACTACTGGAACTGTTCCAAGCGCCATACATTCTATCTCACGATTGCACTTGGGTCCAAATCCAGCCATACAAAGACCAAATTTTGCCGAGGCCAACTTGTTCAAATACGTCTCTTGATCAAACGCATATACTTTTTCCACCCCTAACGGCATAAAAAACTCATCACATGCTTCATGAAGTTTATTGTTGCGATGCCGCTCTTGTATACTATTTTCCACCTTTCCATAAAAAACAAGTGTATCCGTACGTTGGCTATAAGTCGGCAGTCCCTCTTCTACACGTTGTTCTACAAGAGTTGGTCGTCGCGGCCAGAACGACCATTGAACTCCATTCGGCACCTTGCTCGCACCAGGATTTCCACACAAGATCTGTTTATAGGTCGCAGGAGTTTCCTCTAACCACTGGAAGGTCGCTCTATCATATAACAGTGTTTGACCAATACCACCGAGCCATACATAAGGAGACTCTGTAGTATATTCTAATTCTACAAATCCCTTACTAAACCACAGGGAAGCCATTTCACGGAAACTATCGCCCGCATGCCCATGAAATCCTGTAAATCCTTTCGGAAGCAGCAAGAGAGGTTTCTGTTGAGTTTCGTCTACTGGCTTCTCTAGAGCAGCAAGGCCAGCAGCAGCGACTGTTTTCAACACTTGTTCTACAAGGATTTTTCTGCGTATATCTACCTTTGCCCGTGCCAGCAAAATGGTCCAGTACTCAAGGTTAGCCGCCCCAGCCATATGTACACCTTCACCAACAATTTGGAGCTCAGATTGGACTTCTATTACACAAGTCCCTTGCGGCAAAAGCCAAAATAGATTCTCATGCTTTGGACCTGTAATACATGTTGCACAACCAAGTGTGCGACTCAATATATAGGAGGGGGTGGACCTAGATGGATACACAATCGTCACTTCATACTCCTTTTCTTCTAACGCAGCTTCCATAGCAAGTACATCGTCATCTGAAAAGAACGAATCGTCTTGGAAAATCACAACTCGTCTTGCCGATGTAGGATCCGCAACATAGGATCGTAGATTGGCTCGTAAAGCCTCTATATCCTCCTTTTCACACAAAAACTCTTCTTGAGGAGGAAGCATCGTAGTCGTCTTAGCATATACTACAAGATCCTTATCTCTCGGTACTACCGGTATATTCTGTGTATCCCATTTGAAGAATTGTAGAAATTCCTGTAGTCGTGGTGTATCTCGTGGCAACCAAAAGTCTCCTTCAAATCCTTGTGCCTTCATACGAAATATACGGGCCAAATAGGTCTGAAGATACTGAAATAAATTAGTAGAAACCTGATCAGTCAAAGGAACAGCAAGTGCAGACTTGAGTCCAATACATGTTGTCATATGACTGATTTTCGTAGAAGCCCATGCTTTTCTCAAGGAATCCGTTTTTCCAAGATAAATAGAATCATATCCATACACGAGTCCATTCGGTGTTGTAAACGCATTCTGAAATTGATAGATCTGATGGTTAATCTGGGGAATATACATATTATCCGAATCATGCTGTAGGAGGAGTTTCTCTTGCCGATTAACCATGCTACAGAGGGTTTTTAACGATTGCTGACTAGCAGACTGGACTCGTCTAGAAAAAGAGGATGCTGAAAGCGGTGGCTTCGTATAAGGACTCAAATCATTGAGTGGTTTTAGGTCATGAATTCCAGTCGGTTCCAAGTGAAGATATACCGGTTTTTCCAGAATATCTTTCGGATTGTATGTACGAAATCCAGACGCATGACAATGGATTGTTTGTAGGCTCAGTGCTGGATTTGCGACGATAAATTTCTTTCGTAAGAGTTCTACATTCACAGCATTGTCACACCCTGCGCGACCAAACTCAAACTGAAGTGTCTTCAGATCCCATACTCGTTCCTTTACAGAAGTAGAATGTAGAACCCACGTATCTTGAGAGTCTGGTCTACCAAGGGACGAGGAACTTGATCCAAAGAGTGTTGGTGGCTCTGAAGTAGTTGCGGGCTCCTCATACCGTAGCAAGGATAGAAATACATCCTTGAGTTCTACAGACCAGAGTTGACGCCATGTATAATCCAAATAAATATCGGAATTTGCAAAGGCTACAAAGGTTCCTTCTGGCACCTGTGTTTGAATTGTTTGAACTATATCAGCGTATTCTAGGCGATGACCCACAATTTGCTGCTGTAACTTAGGATGGTTCGGTAGGCTGGACTGTAAATCGGTTTCATTCAAGAGAAGAATTTTATCTATAAAAGGGTTTTTCAAATTGACATCTAGACAATGTTTGAGTTCTTTTGCGCGCTTTGTATTGGATGGTACATAGTACTGTTGAAGGAGCCAGAGTTGTTCTGGTTCTTTCGTGGTGCTGTCCACTTGGAGCCCATAGGACTCCTTGAGCTGATTGGCATACTCGCAACAATCTGAGGAAGTAAGGTCTGCCTCAGAAATTCCTAGAACACGTCCTACACGAAACAACGCGGCAATAGTCATGATAGTCAGGGCTACATGTTCGCCCTGCTGAAATGTACGGTTTGTATGCGGATACATTTCAGCCATTTCTTCCAAACAAATCACATTTAGAAAAGATTCTTTAGAGAAACAATCTTGGCCATACGCATTCATGACTTCTTTACTCAAAAATAAAATATGTTTGGTTTTGGGAGCCTTTGTCTTGATCCATTGGATTGCGGTTGGTGATGAATCTGTAAGAACAATGGAGGATGGATAGAGGCTCCCAAAGACTGGCTTCCATTGCTCTGCTGCTTCCCAGGAGGTTACGATGGTATCCCATCGGCTGAGACGTTCTGGTTGCTTGATTGCGGTTGGTATATCATGCAACCAAGCAAGCGTCTTTTTATTCTTATACAAATGCGTTTCTGTTTTCATGACCCGAATAGGGCTTCCAGTTAGTGGATGATGGGCTAGCATTCTCTTCTAGAATATAGTTGTGAATGTTTAGGTCTAAACTTACACCTAAACCAAGGGTATAGACTAGTATAGAATGGATCGTACAGATATAGCAATTGTAGTAAACACATGTCCCAAATACATGTATCTTCTTGAGGCTCATATTACTTTACTAAGACGATACGGTCCAACCTGTAAATGGCCCATCTATCTTGCTATCACAATACAGCCTGACGATCGCTTAGAACATTTCTGTAGGGTACACGATCTTCATCTATTGTATTTAGATTCTGCGAATGCTAATTTTCTCCAAGGTCGTCACGCAGCTATGCAACGTCTTCCTGATACAATCCAGTATGTCCTCCCACTCCAAGAAGATTTCTTATTAGAACGTCCAGGGTTGGATGTTGGCGCATTAACATCTGCACTGTCTATTCTAGATAAAGAGCCAACTGTAGCAAGTCTACGTCTTATGCCTTGTCCTGGGTCTTCTTCTAAAGAGCTTGTATTCGGCGGATGGAATGTCTTGGGTGTCACCGATTTACTGTTTTCCTATCAAGCAACGATTTGGCGGCGGTCCATCTATACAGACTATATGAAAGATTTGATTAAACATGGTGTAGAAACTCTTACAAAATATGACAATAAGGGAACTGCGATTCCTATTTCCAATACAGCGTGGAACAATTACGCGATTCAAACAAATCCAGCCGAAACATTTGTGGGAATTCAACTACTGAAGACAGTACATCCAACTATGACTCACTTATGCTGGCCTAGAAAAGCTACATGGGCGAATGCGGTATATATGTGTCCATGGCCATATCGGCCAACTGCGGTTGTACAAGGAGTTCTTCAACCATGGGCACAAGAACTCATTCGTCGTGAAGGATTTACACTAAACTATTACGCGTACAAAACCTCCTAAGGACGAAATTCTACTAGTAATAGAATGTCAGTCGCTGAGAACAAATTTGTAGACGCGACAAATCTTTCTTATTCCTCTTCATCCGAACTAGAAGTTCTACCAGGAATGACACGCCGTGTTCCTGGACCAGGTGACACAGTAGTTCCGTGTAAATCAATTGTATCTATAAAGCCACTCTACGAAAGAAATGTAATCCTAATCGCCACAGCAAGTATAAGTGATGGAAATATTTTCAATAACGGGCTCTATCAAAACTGTTTTTTATTGTATCGCCTCATGGAAGCTATTGGCTGGATGCCGATTTTTGTGGTGAATGAGAAACCAAAGTCTTTGGACGGAATTTCAGAGATTCTTCGTACATGCCGTGTAGCCGATCTAGATGATATTATTAAACGCCCATTGCCCGTTAAAGTATATCTTGAAGTTGGAATGAGTATTTCGCCCAATCTTCGTCGCTACATGAAAATGCTCGGTGCTCGCAGTTGTAAATTGTATTTAGGAAATATTCTAAATATTGATGCGGAGACCCCCATGTTTTTTCCAGGAATGATGTTTAGCCATCACGTCATTGGTGAACAGGATGAGATTTGGACAAGTCCTCATTACGGACAAAATGCGGAATATGCCGCATATTTAAATGGAGTAGAACCTGAGCCAGCAACTATGAAAATTGCGCCCTATGTATGGGATCCAAGTGTTATTACAGATGATGGACGACGATTTGTTCAATGGCGTAATCGTAAGACAGAGGAACGTCAATGTTTCGTAATTATGGAGCCAAATATTAGTCTTCAAAAATCAGCATTAATTCCTATTTTAATTGCGGAGGAGTATGCGCGAGTCCATCCTGAAAAGGAGTTTGATGTACTTGTATTAAATGCAGAACGCCTTACAATGTCTGGGTATTATAGGTCCTCTATTGAACCCTGTCTTACCTTGGCAAAACAGGATCGTATCAAGTATTCTGGACGAAATGATATGGTTGCCATGTTAAAATTATATCCGTATGCGATACCCATATGTCATCATGTAAATAATGAGTTTAATTATATGGTGTTGGAGTTTTTATACGCTGGCTTTCCTGTACTTCATAATTGTCGTGCTTGGAAAGAATTTGGCTATTATTATCCTGAAAACGATACACGTGAGGGTTGTAAACAGCTTGAGGAAGTCTTGGGTTATCACCATGAACGAACAGAAACCTATAAATCTCAAGGACGAGCCCTTACTTGGCGTCATAGTATTTATAATCCAGATATACAAAAGGCTTGGTTGGAATTATTACATGATTAAATTGTACTAGTATGTCGCCAGATGAAATATGCCATCTAAACATATCCTACGAATCTATTTATTAGATTCGTATGACAGATCCTACTCCTCTCAGAATTGGAATCGTTACCATGTTCCAGTACTCTGTATTCAGTAACGGATTGGCAACCGCAACCTTTTCTTTAGCGGATGCGTTATCTTCTCTAGGACATAAAGTCACACTTGTAAATACAAACGAGAAAGTAGACTGGTATGAAGATTGTACTAGTTTAAAAGGAAAATATCAACAACGTCACCTTGTAGAATGGGATACTATCAGGGATACTAGCAGGGATACTACCAAGGATACTACCAAGGATACTGACAAAAAAACAAATCAGTTAGATATATGTATTGATATAGACGGATTTCTTATTCCTGAACAACGCCGCCGTATAGGAAAGAAGGTAATTATTTTCTGTCGTAAACCTGTATATTTAAACGAAATGGAAAAAAGTGTATATCCAATTCAACAACCAACACGAAATATCACAGAGTGTGATGCAATATGTGTATGGAAACATTTTGGAGAACAAGATGCGCATATCCTAGAGTTACTATCCCAAAAACCTGTATTTCGTATTCCATACACATGGTCCTCATCTATGATAGATTCTCACACAGCCGATATTCCTTCGTGGGCAAACGTAAGAGCAAAAGTACCTGCCGATACTCCTTGGATTTGTCATATTACAGAATCTAATAATACTATGGCGAGTAATTTAACTCTGCCAATGGTACAAATTGCTTATATAAAAACACATACAACTGTTCCAATTAAACAAGTATTTGTTCATAATTCACAAGCAATTGAAGCACAAACCTATTTCAAAGAAAATGTAATGAATCATTGTAAACGAGAAGACTTGCAAATGGAATTTGTTGGAAGACAGCGTATTAGTGACTGGCGACTACATCCAAACGCATTTGTGCTTAGTCATACACGTTTTATGGATCCTAAACCATATTTATTAGATGCTGTTTGGAATGGAATTCCTCTTATTCATAATAGTATATTCTTAAAGGAACTTGGACTAGGATTAGAACGTTTATGGTATCCTGATAATTCTGTAAAAGGTGCTTCCAAAGCAGTGGAACAAATGGCGGCCGATTATAATTCCAATTCTGGATTATTTTCTCCTGGTCGTCTTGGTGAAATACGTTCTGCTTTGAGAAAACGGTTTGACCCAATTCAACACCGTGCTGAATGGAATTCTGCACTTTATTTTACTCCGAGTGTTGATGCGTCTGGTACAGGGTTGACTACTGCTGGTACAAGTGTAGCAGTTGTACCAGTACCTCAACAAAAGACAGAACTTGTAGTAGGATTTTCAGATATGTGGGAAAATGCCAATTGTACGTATAATTTCTGGACATTGTTACTACAAGAAGCATGCCCTTCTATTAAAGTGAAAGGTGTCGCAATTACAGATCAAACTGTAAATACGCCTATAGATTTGCTGTTTTTTGCTCCCTTTGGAACCACTTGGACCCGTGTTCCAGCATCTATTCCCAAGGTTCATATTACAGGAGAAAATACAGAATCTGTCACTGGACCTGGGGTTTATTTAAACCTAGGGTTTGAAGCAACAAACTTGAAAAAAGGCATTTACAGATTCCCACTCTGGATTCAGTATATTGATTGGTTTGGAGCAGAACAAGAACGTCTTATCAATCCACGATCTATACCGATAGATAGTGTCACAAAAGTAGATAGGGCGTTGTTGAAAGAAAAACAAAAATTCTGCGCATTTGTTGTAACGAATCCAAAAAATACTGTGCGCAATGATGCGTTTCATCAGTTAAGCCAGTATAAACATGTAGATTCAGCTGGACGACTCTATAATAATGTGGGAGATACAATCTTTACTGGAACCGGTGGGGGTGGAGGGGGTGAGCTGAAAAAGTGGGAATTCCTCAAGGATTATAAATTTTGTCTTACTTATGAGAATGCTCGTAAAGACGGTTATATAACTGAAAAACTACTTGCCGCAAAGGCCGCTGGCTGTATTCCCATTTACTGGGGCGCGACCGATGTTGTACAGGATTTTCCAGAAGGATCCTTTCTGAATGCGAATAATTTTACAACTGCGGATGATCTTATCCAAGCTGTGAAAGCAGTTGATACATCTGATACTACATGGAACACAATGGCTTCTATTCCTCTTTTAAAACTAGAGAAGGAACGGGCAAGGCTCGCGGAAGTTGCTTCCCTCATTCTAAAGCCAATTCTAGGTGATTCCTTCAAAGTACCAAGTGTCTTGGGCGCAACATCTACCGCAAATGCGTCCATGTTACGAATCAAACGAGAAGAAGAGGCAAAAACTATGCTAGAAGCTCCGTCAGACCAATACGCATGGAATGGGTCCTGTCTTCTTGTAACATTTGCCACACAGCGATTTATACAATCACTCCTTCAATGGCTCAACGCAGCAAAACTCTATACGAAACATGATTCAAAGAAAATGATCAGAGTATATTTAGGTGAGGATGTAGATGACGCACAAGTAAATTTACTTCGGTCTGAACATTCTGAAGTAGAATTCAAACGTCTACCTACCTCATTCCAAGTTCCTAAATTTCCAGACATATGGGAACCTCAACATTTTGCTTGGAAAATTTGGATCTATCAGACACTCGTACAAGAAGTTGGTCTTCAAAATACACTCATTTGGTACATGGATGCTGGATCTATCATTGTACGATGGCCAGATGCTTGGCTTGATCTAGTAAAACGTGATAGTATTTGTGTATTGGAAGATGCGGAACAGAAAAATGTACATTGGTGTCACGAAACATTCTGCAAACGTCTCCAAGTTACGCAAG
>Ga0114975_10003229_pt1 | contig 10922 bp, 10 predicted proteins | sample S_130626_EF_Meta_FD_87031 | JGI IMG/M metagenome (GOLD analysis project Ga0114975, IMG submission 87031) | Freshwater microbial communities from Lake Simoncouche, Canada to study carbon cycling - S_130626_EF_MetaG | ecosystem: Environmental > Aquatic > Freshwater > Lake | place: Lake...
ACCAATATAAAATACATTAGGTTCTTGGGGCACACCTACTGCACCAACGGTTCTACCGCCACGGTGTGGGCCAATCATTCTCCACTTGATAGCATTAAAATAATTTGAATCAATTTGCGCAATTGCTATTGTTTGAACAAATAAAAAAGCAATGACAAGAATAAATGAAAAATTTTTCATAGCAAGGATTTAAGATTTTCTAGTAGTATAAATATAATACTTATACCTAAGTATAAAAGCAATCAAAAGCACTAAGCCACAAAGTTCTGAAATTAATTTTTCAGCATCAATCCAATCAGTAGGTCTATCTTTTAATAGCGGATCCATTAATAAACCATGCGCTACAAACAATATACAGGTGGCATAAGAAATCAAATGAATTTTTTTCCAAAGATTATAGCCTAGCTTTCGCTTGACCACTTTTTGAGTGGTAATGATAACAGTTAGTAATGCTAAAAAAGAAAAAGTTCCTAAAAAAACAATATTGGATTGATGCGGTGCATTTACTGGCCACAAAATATCAAAGTAGGTAAACTTGTTAGTTGCATCAAGGGGTATTATAATAATATGCGCAATTACAAAAATTAAGGCAATATAGGCAGTGTAATTATGTAAATTATAAACATCAATCGATTTAATTTTCTCAGGTAATTTCAGCCCCCAATTTGTTTTTTTGAAAGATGTGCTTATCATCATTCCCAAAACCATATTGCAGGTTAATATGACAGTTGCAATTAATCCCAGACTCCCAGATAGTTCGGTTGTATTGATAAGTGCATCTCCAAGTAAAACTAATATTTGCATAAGTAGAATGAATTGAAAAATTTAATTATTCAATCATAGCAAAATAACATTTTTTTTAGAGGAGTGCATTTTTATTTAAAGATTTATTACTAAAAACTATAATAAATTATTTTAGTGGACGTGTTTTATTAGAAGCTAAATATATCTTTTCCCCTTTTTCATTTATGAAATAGGTTTTTGCTTCATCTAATAATAATGGAGTTCTAGAACCCTTATAATATATGTATGTTCCATTTACATCTTTATGGGGTATATAACAACCAGTGCTACTATTTAAAATAATTACCAATAATAAATAAAATATTCTTTTCATAGTTTAATGGCTGGAAATGCTAAAATCCTGGATTTTGTGTAATGTTTGGATTAAGCGATATCACGTTAGAAGGAATTGGGAAACCGGTATATAACTGAGAAGGTACATTCGTCTTTGTGTTGTATTGACTATAATAGGTCAAATTATATAGATACCCTTTGATTCTTAAATAATCATAAAAATACTCCCCTTCTGCGAAAAGCTCTTTCCTTTTTTCAGTTAGAATTTGATTTAATAAATCAGTTTGATTAACTATATTATATGCTGAAATTGATTGATCTCTGGCCATCGCAACTTTATTTAAATAAGTATTAGCTGAACTTGTATTGCCTGTTCGAGCTAGGGCTTCGGCATATATTAAATATAGTTCTGGCATAGTGAAAACCTTTGAATAGGATTGATTATATCCGCCATATGTATTATTCCCTACGTATAAATATTTATTATAAAAATATACATTGGAGGTAGTGTTTCTTGAAATAAAGAAACGTCTTATATCATTAGTCCCACTAGCATTAAATAAATTATAACCCTCAGTAGTTAATTCATATACCCACGAATTTGCATTTATTGCTGTCTCACTATTTGAATTAGTGAGAAAGCCCATTAAATTGAACCCATTTTTTAATGAATATTGATACAGAATTTCATTTGAAGAACTAAAATTGGTAGTATCATTATAAATATTAAAATAATTAGCTGAATTAACTAAAGTATTTCCACTTAAATTATAATCATTAATTACTTTAAGACATTGTGTAACGGTAGCTAGGTAATCCCCTTTAAAAAGTAGCACTTTTGCAATAAATGCTGTTGCAAAAAGCTTTGAAATTTTTTTGTTACTTGTAAAAGAATTTAAATTAGTTTCAGCTCTATTTAAATCGCTTATGATATAATCAATTACAGACGATTTACTAGTCCTTACTAAAGATCCATCAATACCTAGACGGTTATCAATAATTGGCACTCCTTGACTATTACCATGTGAATAAATTCTCAAAGCATAAAAATACAAGACTGATCTCATTGCAAGTAATTGACCATAAACATCCTTGTATTGATCTGCCACTGGATTTGAGAATTTGTTAATATAAAAAGTTAATTTTTTAATATTTGAATATAAATTATCCCAACTATCTCTACTTGTACTCATAGTCTCAGAATAAGATGAACCATTTTTTAAGTTATCAGTTACCAAATCAAAAGAAGGTTTAAAAATGAACATACCAGTTGAAATGCTATCAATAACATTTTGCCATACATTTACTGCTGTTGAAGTAGTAATATTATAATAGTTAACTACATTAATCCTTTGAAAGACAGAGTCCCCGACCAAACAAACCGCACCAGGTTTATTCCTAGGAATAAGTGTGGCCTTTAACCCATTTACATCCTCAGCCTTAACTTTATATGTTTTAGCATTTTCACCCTGAATAATATCATAAACCAAATTATTATTATCATACCTTCCTCTAAACCATAATATGAATGGTTCTTGACTCACTGAAGAACCATTTGAACTTTGTGTGGTATAATTTATGGTTAATACGCTGTCTTTTATTGGTAAGCCGACTACCTCCCATGTATTTATTGAAGGGCAATCCTGAGATGTTTGATTAAGATTATATGAAAACAGGGTGATCCATTTACCAGCAGTTCTTATTTGAAGGGCACCCCCTTTTCCTACACCATAATAATCTAAACAATAAATCATCAATCCTTCAGAAGGATTTCTAATATTATCTCTTTGCGTTTCAGTAAGCCTTGGTAATAATAAGCCAGCATTATTTGAGGATATATTTAAAATAGCTGAAGAATCAGAAATTGAATTTTCTCCAATACTTATTCTTCTTCCATTGTTAAGCAACAACGTATCCATAACCCATTGTCTTCCATTCCAAACTGCCATTGTACCGGGTTTTAATCCGTTTGGCATATAACCCTCAGAAGTAATGTCTAATTTTGTATTTATCCTGTTTGATAAACTTGCAGTATCAGTTCCTGCTAATTTTGAGTTAATCCTATTTGACAAACTGGTAGTATCTGCTTTATTTAATTTTGTATCAAGTGCAGTTTGCGTTAACGTTGAAATAGGCTTATCCAAATCAGCCGTGTTATTTACTTTGTCTAAGGCCAATGCCACTTTCATTTCTGAAATATTGGCAACACCTGTACCCCCTGATTTAATTGGAAGCACACCCGAAACATTTGCAGCATCTACCCCATTACTGTAATATGAAAAAGGCACATATTGTAAAGTGGTGGTACCCATTGAAATAAAATTGCTACCCCCTGTAGGATCCATTTCAACTTTCAAAAACTTACTACTTAATTTCCAATTTACATTTGCATAACTACCAATATTGCTAGTCGTTCCTGTATCTCCAATCACAACCGAAAATATACCTTGTGCATTTGTTGACACAGTTCTTGTTTCAACATATTCTGCTGTACCCGTTGAACTCCCATTAAGTATGGAAAGTTTTAATGAAATTTTTTGACTAGATAGAATCGTACCATTAGCTGATCTTGCTACACCTTGAAAATTGATCCCCTGAGCGTTAGCCTTTACTAACAAAAGACTTAAAATGAATAAAAATATTCCCCTCATAAAATAAATTTTAAGTATAAACTGCTGGGGGAACAGTTGATTTCAAATATACAAAATAATATATTTAAAATAGGCGAAATTATTCCTATGAAATTATGTCCTATATGCCACATAAAAAAGGCCCTTATTGCTAAGGGCCCTCTTTCGTATTTTCCAAACTTAAAAAGTATCGTTACTTATTTTGCATCATAAATAACTTGCTCACCTACAATTTTACCGTCTTTGATTGGGAATGAAGCAAAAGTTAAAGATGATCTAGTTGATCCGTCTTTTTGCTTACTTTTAAAAGTAATCCAAGCGTGGCCCCACTTAATGCCTTTATAGCGCTCATCAGTTGTTGGAACAGTTACCACTTCAAGATTCGGTGTTCCAGCATCAACATTACCAACAATATTTTCTCTTTGTTTTTTAAATAACTCAATTCTATCAGTCATTTTCATAGCAACCGTATCATTGTTATGAGAAGAAGTAGCTGAATCGCTAAAGCAAGATTGTAATGTAGCCCAATCTCCGTTTGCATAAGAAGTAATAGCTTTTTTCATTAAGTCCACTTCTGGACCTTCTTTAACACAACTTGATTCAGCTGCTGCAGCTTCAGTTGCAGGCTTTTCAGCAGGTGTAGAACATGCGAATAATGTGGTAGCAATCATCGCTACTAGGATTGTTTTTTTCATCGTTTTTTTTGATTTTAATTAAAAAATAAATCTGGATTATTTATAAATTACTTTTGAAGATTCATCACATTGATCAACATTAAAGACTTTTTCAAATCTCTATAAGTTAACAACTGATTGTATTCATTTTGTTCTTGTGTTGTAAATTTAATATCAGGTGTTATAGCATTTGTCATTTGATCAATGTTTTTATATAAATGAGTAATGATATGTGAAACCTCAACATCAATTCCATTGCTGCCTACTAGATTTGAAAAGTAAAATGCATCTTTTGATTTTTTATCAACTACAGCTTGATGCCATTTTTTACTAAATTTAATTTCAGACGCTTCATATTTGTCATTCTTTGACTTTACAAGAATCATATTGGCAATGGTTTTACCTGGCACAACCTTTAATTCAGGATCATTAATACCTAATTCAACTTTAAAGATTAAATCTTTTACCATCGTTCTAGTTGAAAGAGTTGAACTTGCCATTACTTTATAGTCCTCAGGATATTTTGCTTTAAAATCATCAATAGAAATCTTTTTACCAATTCCTAATGCATCCGCATAACTATTATAAGACGTAGATACGATATAGTCATAGTCTACATTATTGCCAGGAAGCACTTTCCAAATTCTGTGCATATTAATCACACCTGCCTTTATTAATTCATTATGATAATTGATCCATGATTGCTCTAATTTTTCATAGTCTTGACCCGGCAACTGTTTCATGTACTCATATTTTAAATATGTAGTTTGTGCATTTAATGAAACAATAGTAAATAATACTACTAATGTTAACATGATTTTTTTCATATCGCTATTTTTTATTTATGTTATAAATGTAAGTATCTTTTTGATACTAAAAAATATTTCTAGGGCAAAAAAAGAGGGCAACTATAAATAACCGCCCTCTTTTATATCATACCAAACTTAAAATCTATTTAGTCATTTCAACAAATGGCTTAGAATCATATATAGGCCACTCAGAAGTTAACTTGCCGTCTTTAATTCCATAAGAGTTAAATAATAGACTTCTACCAGTTACTCCTTTCTTAGTTTTCCAAGAAATATCCAACCAAGCATGACCATATTTACTTCCATCAGCCATAGTCACTACTTCAAAAATACTATGTTCTAACTTTATGTTTCCGTCAACTGACTCTCTACTTTTCTTAAACTGATCAATAAATGAAGACATTTTTCTTACTACAGTAGTATCACTTGATACAGCCCATACATTATGTGCAGATCTTGCAGTATCTGCATAGCAAGATAAGTAAGTATCCCAATCAGCATTACCCCAAGCATTTGTAGCTTTTTTCATTAATTCAACATCCGGCCCTTCAGTAGTTACCGAAGTTGTGTTAGTAGCAGTTCCAGTAGCTTCTGTTTTAGTTTCAGAAGGCGTTGAGCAAGCAAATAATGATGCACAGATTACCGATAGAAGCAATGTTTTTTTCATGTGTGTTTAGTTTTAGAACATTAATTTAAAGAGATTCATTCAATATATGATTAATTCTATATTAATTTTTTATTTATAGTGTTAATCTTACACATTAAATGCGCATAATTTGAATGAATTATAATCAAATAATTCGCTTTCGCCTAAACCAGAAGTAGATAACAATGACCACAATGACCATTAAAATGATGGAGTAATAATAACCAAGTCTCCATTTAATTTCAGGCATAAATTGAAAATTCATACCATAAAGTCCTACAATAAAAGTCAAGGGTAAGAAAAAGGCTGAAAATATGGTTAACAATCTAACCACCTCATTATTTTTCTGATCGCTTATAGATAAATAGGTAGACATTAATTGGGTTGAATTCTCCACCGATTCGTCATTATAGGTAATCAAACTCAACAATTCGTCTTTAATATCCTGATACTGACTTGAGCTGGACAAACTTGAAGAAGCCTGGTCTATAACAGATTGTGTTATATGTAAAACCTTTTTTAATATTCTTGATTGAGACTTTATAAAATAAAGTTCTTCTAATAATATTTTACGGTGGTCCTTTAAAAATATTGTTTTTTCAATATCACTTATTTGTTTGGATAACTCAATGGTTGGCTTTTGAAAAGTATCCAACATTAACTTGACAATTCTTAAGAATAGTTCATTGATTTTAATATGCTTTTCTTCATGTATTCTGAGAAAGTTGAAATGAGCTCTATGTATAGTAATTAGTTTATTCTCAAATAAAAAAAAGGCAATTTTATTTGACATCTCTCCTACTTCATCAATATGCAACTTGATATCGGATGTATAAGCCCTGAAAATATAGAAATCAACCTTATAAGTTTTCTCGTATTTCGGCAAATGCCCTTTTTCTAAACTATCCTTTATTAAGTAATAATTCAAGCCATGCGTTTTTGATATCTTTTCCAAATCTTCCATAATTGGATTTTCAATATCAATCCATTTAAATGTCTCAAACTCTTTTTCTATTATTTTCATATGAACCCTTTGAAAATTAAAAATAGCAATTGTTTTTTAAATTAATCCTTAGGATAATCAGCACCTTCGGTAATCTCCGCCCAAGTATCAAAATCATTTTTAAGTTCTTCTAGCTTTATCCTTGCACCCTTTAAGGCAGCTGCACCTAACAATAATCGTAAAGGAGGATTTTCAGCTTCAACCACTTGAATCATTGCTTTTGCTGCTCTAATTGGATCACCAGGCTGATGTCCACTATAACCTCTTATATCGCTTCTGTTTTTACCTGCAGTGGTAGCATAGTCATCAATAATATTTTTACTTTCATTTGCTGAACGACCCGCCCAATCGGTTCTAAAACCACTTGGAGCCACAATAGTAACTTTTATACCTAATGGGGCAACCTCTTTACTTAGCGATTCACTTAAACCGTCTACCGCATATTTGGTTGCATTATAAAATCCAACACCAGGGAAAGATCGTAAACCACCGATAGAAGCAACATTTAAAATATGCCCACTTTTTTGTTTTCTCATAAAAGGCAAAACTGCTTGTGTCATATGGGCTAAACCAAATACATTTATTTCAAACATGCGACGCACTTCGTCCTCCTCACTTTCTTCAATGGCACCAAAATATCCAATTCCAGCATTGTTTACTAAAACGTCAATTTGACCAAATTTTTCGATCGTTGCAGCTATGGACTCCTTTATTTCATTCGATTTAGTTACATCCAATTTTACGACCAAGGATGAGGTTGGATAATTTTCCACAATATCATTTACATCATTTGGGTTTCGAGCAGCTACCACCACATTATATCCTTTAGCCAATGCTTCAATTGCCAAAAATCGACCAAAACCTGTTGAACATCCTGTTATAAGCCATACTTTTTGCATAATTATTATGTTTGAACTCAAAGATAATTGATTCATTTTGCTCATCCATTAAAAATGTATTGTTTGAAAAAAAATGAATAGCTTAGATTGTTTTTAATTGAGCACCTATTTATCAACTTTATAACAAAATATTTTAAAATTTTTATTCTATGCAAAAAATCATTGGAGGCCTTTTTTTATTAATGATTACCTTTTTTAGCAATGCCCAATCCAATAACACCATTATTATTAAAGCTGGTAAATTGATTGATGTTGAAAACGGAAAAGTATTAGTGAATCAAATGATTTTAGTAAAAAATGATAGTATCGTAAAAATTGCAAGTCGTATAAACATTCCTAAGGATGCAACTATTGTTGACCTTTCAAAATATACTGTGTTACCTGGTTTAATTGACTGCCATACGCATATTACAGGTCAACCTAGTGGGGATTATTACGGTGATATATTTAGAAAGTCCCCAGTTGATGTTGCTGTTACTGCGCACATTTATGCAAGAAAAACTTTAGAAGCTGGATTTACCACCGTTCGTGATTTAGGCTCAGCTGGTTTAGTGGATATTGCCTTACGTAATGCAATTAACAAAGGCGATGTTGTTGGCCCCAATATTTATGCAGCCACCGTTTTTATAGGATCAACAGGTAGTCATGGTGATTTAAATGGATTCTCCCCATATTTACAATTAAATGCCCCTAAGGGATTGTCAGGTATTGCAAATGGTGTTGAAGGGGTAAGAGAGCAAGTTAGATATAATGTAAAAAATGGAGCCGATGTTATTAAGTTCGGAGCAAGTGCGGGTGTTTTAAGTGAGGAAGAAAGTGTTGGTGCACCTCAATATACGCAGGAAGAAATGAATGCCATTGTGAGTGAAGCAAAAATGTGGGGACGTAAAACTGCAGCACATGCACATGGCGCTGAAGCTATTAAAATGGCGGTAAAAGCAGGTGTAGCCTCCATTGAACATGGTAGTTTAGTGGATGAGGAAGGAATACAATTAATGTTATCACGAGGAACCTATCTTGTTGCAGATGTATATGATGATGAATATATTTTATCAGAGTACGCTAAATTGGGTTTCCCTGAAAAAATAATTAATAAAGAAAAAATGGTAGGGAAATTACAAAGAGAGAATTTTCAAAAAGCAGTTGAAGCGGGTGTAAAAATAGCTTACGGAACAGACGCTGGTGTATACCCTCATGGCTGGAATGGAAAACAATTTAAATGGATGACCCGCTATGGATTAAGTCCCATGGCAGCTATACAAGCAGCTACCATTAATGCCGCTGATTTATTAGGTATCAAAGAGAAAACAGGATCAATTACTGCAGGGAAAAAGGCAGATATTATCGCTGTGATTACCAATCCTATTGACGACATCAATATTTTAGAACAAGTACAGTTTGTAATGAAAAATGGCGTGATATATAAAAACAATTAAAATGAAATATTGGATTGCGCCTGTTTTTATTTTTATTCAATTAATATGTTTTCATCAAAACACAATTGCACAATTGAATGCTAAAGACAGTATTTTTTATCAAAAAGCAATTCAATATACCGCTAATATTTATTACCAAAATATAGGTGATCAAGCTACCAAATATAATGGAAGCCAGTATCCGGGATACACTGTATCATTCTCTGATGGTCATCCCTATTTTAAGGCTAATGAACTCTTAAAGGGAAGCATTACATATGATGGTATTCCATTTGACAATGTATCTATTTTATTTGATGAAGTCATGGGTTGTGTCGTATTACAGGACAGTAGTCACCGAATTCAATTAGTAAATGAGCGCTTATCTAATTTTAATATTCATGATTGCAATTTTGAGCGTTTAATCAAAAAAGACAACGACGCCCTTTTAAGCACGGGTTTCTATCAAGTACTTGTTAAAGGAAATACAAGTTTATTTAAAAGAGAGATTAAGAAAATGCTAGATAAGTATAGCAATAGTAATGAACTTGCCATACTATTCGAAGTCAAGGAATACTACTATATTTTTAAAAATGGAAAATACCATGAAATAAATAATAAGCAAGATTTAATTAAACAATTAGGAGATCGTGATACTGAAATCAATGAATTTATAAAAGAACAGCAATTAAATTTTCGTAAAGAGAAACAAGACATGATGACTAAAGTAATTGCATACTATAATCAATTAACCCAGTAGTATGCAATTATCAAAATATTGGTTTCTAGTTTTACTTTTCATCACCTTTAATATTAGCTTAAATGCACAAGCTGATAGTAGTCAACGCATCTCTTTAAATCTTTCAAATGCAAGTTTAAACGAATTAATTTCTAAAATAGAATCTCAAACAGACTTCCATTTTTATTATGATTCAACACAAATGGGCAGTGCCACCTATTCAATTAATATTAATAACCGCCCATTAAAAATCGTATTAACAACCTTATTTGCACCGAATAATATATTTTTTAATATTGATAATGAAAATAATATATTCCTTACTAAAGGGCAGCCAATTGATATAAATTTATCTGAAGGGTATTTTACTGGAAAGGCAAAATTAGATACGTCAGTTTTTAAAAACAAACTTGTTGAAAATGATGACCCATCAACAATTCAAGAAACACTTGCCGATAAAACAATTTATGAGATAGGTGAAAAAAAGTTAGCAGGCGCCAACACGATAACCATGGCAGGTTATATTAAAGACGCTAAAACGGGCGAACCCATTGCTGGCGCTTCCGTATATATTGAAAAGCCGAGAATTGGAGTTACTACTGATCAAAATGGATATTACAGTATTTCCCTACCACGCGGAAAACATATTTTAAATGTTCAAAGTTTAGGTAATAGAGATATAAAAAGACAAGTTGTTTTATATAGTGATGGCAAAATGAACATAGAAGCCATTGCAAGCATCATGACCTTAAAAAAAGTCACTATTTCTGCTCAAAAATTAAGTAATATCAGAGGTACCGTAATGGGTGCACAAAAATTAGACATCAAAACAATTAAACAAGTGCCTGTTGTTTTTGGAGAAGCAGATGTTTTAAGAGTGGTTACACTTTTGCCTGGTGTTAAAACGGTTGGAGAAGCTAGTACAGGTTTAAATGTTAGGGGTGGTTCTTCAGATCAGAATCTGATTTTATTCAACGATGCTACCATTTATAATCCTGCTCACTTTTTTGGAATGTTTTCAGCTTTTAAC
>Ga0114975_10003232_pt1 | contig 10910 bp, 7 predicted proteins | sample S_130626_EF_Meta_FD_87031 | JGI IMG/M metagenome (GOLD analysis project Ga0114975, IMG submission 87031) | Freshwater microbial communities from Lake Simoncouche, Canada to study carbon cycling - S_130626_EF_MetaG | ecosystem: Environmental > Aquatic > Freshwater > Lake | place: Lake...
GATTCAATTAGATCCGAAAAAGACCATGTTGGTCATGAGTCATTCGGAAAATACGTTTGATAAAAATCAATTTCGGGAAACTACAACAAATCCCTTTGTAAAAAAAACATCCTTACAACTTACAGATTTTATAAAGGATAAAACTCTATACGGATTCTATAAAAATGCGTAAAATATAAATAATAGCCTAAATCCGATGCTACCATGTATACCAGTACCTTCCTATGTCTACTCCATCTGCATCGGAAGAATTGAACCCCTATTTTAATGGAACATCTATTCTAGAAAACTCTGTTCCTTGGTCTACATTATCTTTCCTTCAAACTGTTGATGTATCATTTCGGAATTTATTAACCTTATCTTCAGTACAAGCCCCTCAACCAAAAGAAATAAAGACACCTCTCAGACCTCATCAAAAAGCACTTGTTCACGCAATGGCGGAACGTGAAAAGCAGAGTATTCAAGGAATTCCGTATGAAAATACAGTCACCTATACAAATTATGGTGTACTAGGTGATGAAGTTGGTACTGGCAAAAGTCTGACTGTATTAAGTTATATTGCGACGCTAAAACATACAGCACATCCCACACAAGTACGAAATATTCTATATCCAAAAAGTAATAGGCATTTATTTACAGTATATAAGCGTGAGTATACACGACCATCTAATGCGTCACTTATTATAGTTCCCCATATAATTTATAGACAATGGCAAGAATACTGTAAAATACACACAACCTTATCTGTATTTTATGTAAAGTCGCAAAAGATTCTTCATCCAATGACCGCACAGAATCCAACTGCCGAGGATACAGAAGAACAAAAGACGGCATTTACCGCTGCTAGAGAAGCGTTTTTAAAACAATGTATGGAATCCGATATTGTTCTTGTAAGCAATACATTATACAATGACTTACAGACTATAGCGAAGGTTAACAATATTCAATGGAAGAGAATCTTTGTAGATGAAGTGGATAGTATTTATATCTCAGGAGGTTCGCTAAAGCTAGATGCGCCATTTGTATGGTTCATTTCGGCAACATGGCCAAATTTTGTCTTTGATGGATATTGTGTTCGTCCTTCTTTGATGGATGTCTATACAATTAATTCTGAACAATTTACAGAAACCCTAGGAGTCTGGTTACAAGAAGAGATTGGCGCGGACCAATCATCTAGTGTGGGACGTATAACTTGGCTACGATCCAGAAGTAGCCGATGGTTGGAAGATTTTCGCTCAGATCATTCTTTACGTGCAATAACAGTCCTTAGATGTTCCAAAGAGTTTCTTCAAATAAGTCGGCAAATGCCACCAATTCTAGATACAATCATATATTGTGAACAGCCAATTACACACCGTGCTTTACAAGGGGTTGTATCAACAGCTGTTCAATTTATGCTTCACGCGGGAAATATTGAAGGAGCACTCCAAGAACTTGGTGTTTCCAAGGACACTTCTATGAATCTTGTAGAAGCAGTTACATTAGAACGTGAGAAAGAGCTGGATCGTCTGAAGAAGACACTACAATTTAAGCAAACGATGGACTATGCTACTCCGCTAGCGAAAGAAGCCGCTCTTTCATCTCTACAAGCAAAGATACATTCTGTTGAAGAGCAATTGAAGACTTTTCGTGAGCGATTGTTGAATATTCAAGTGGAAGAATGCCCTATTTGCTACGAAAATCCAAATGACCATTCAGGTACATTGACACCGTGTTGCCATCGTATTTTTTGCGGTGAGTGTATTTTACAAAGTTTATCCCGTGCAATGACATGTCCCATGTGTCGTGCTACTATACGAACAAATGAACTGGTACAACTTGTAGAATCAAAAAAACAAGATAAAAAGAAAGTGGCAACGAAACTATTAAGTAAGCAACGACAATTAGTACAATTTATAAAGGAAAACCCTCTAGCACGTGTACTGGTATTTAGCAGATACGAAAATCCATTTATAGCCCTAGAACGGGATTGTTCTACAGAGGGAATCACCTATCATACATTACGAGGAAATAAGGACACAATTGCTTCTACAATTCGGTCCTTTGAAAAAGGGGATAAACGGGTGTTATTTTTGCCTACTGCATCGGCTGGGGCAGGGTTGAATTTGGTGAGTGCGACTCATGTTATTCTGTATCATACAATGACACCTGAAGAAGAAAAACAGTTAATTGGCCGAGCATATCGTCTTGGCCGACAAGAACCACTTCATGTGATACGATTGTTACATGAAGGTGAGACTCTTGTACAACAATATCTATAGTTATTCTATACAGACTTTCTATACTTTAGGCACAGCAGTAAGAGACAGATTTTTCGTCTTTTGTTCAGGAAATTGTCCAGCAACCATTGCGACACAGCGGATAGGTACACCCGTTGTATCGTGAATACGACACATTTCCCTCCAGGAATTGAAGAGAGCCGATTGGCGACTGAGGACGCGTGTAAAGACTAACTTATCGGCGTCTACAGGTTCTTTCGTAGAAGGTGGAAGAGTATGGAAGATATGGTTTGTGACTTTTAATTTGAGTTGTTGGGTAAGAGGTAAGATCTGCCAACATTGGTAGAAAAATGCCCAGAAATCTGCCCAGTCACTGATATAGAGAATATTGAATAGGCGCATATAGATATCTAGGGCATCTTGATATGGTTCTAGACGATCAGGAGCATTTTCATGAAGTACAAGACCTGCTAGATTCGCCTCATTATTTTCCAAGGAAATTGTAACATAGGGATCATATTCACTGTGGAGACAATGCCATGCCCATTCTAGACTCGCGCTCGTACAATTAGAATCTTCAATGTGGACTTGTTGATCCAAGGCAGGAAATCCATCCAAGTGGCGAAAAATTACACGCAAGTCCCCACACTTGGCAACTTCTTCTGGGAGTTCATGTTTACCTTTGAGGGTAGAAAGAATCACTGTTGGGTTTGGAGGTTGGAGGACAAGAGTCGTACAGATACGACGAATTTGTTCCATAGGTCGTCCGTGGAGGTTATTACAAATTAGTATAAGAGGATGAGAGGTATCATCTTTGCGCCACTCGCGTAAGAATCCGAGAAGTTCAGACAGACCGCCCTTTTCTCCGCCACTGAGACCATCCATTTCATCTAGGAGAACGGCCATACGATCAGGGGAACCATCACGGAGCCATTCTTTGACACCGCCATGTTTCAAGAGAGGCAAGATGGTTTTACGAAAGGCAATTCCAGATCGTGTGTGGCTCGCGTTGAATTCACAAAGTGTATATCCAACACGCTTCATAATACGATGGACAAGGGTGGTTTTTCCGATTCCTGGAGGGCCGACAAGAAGAAACGCAGGGGTGGTACGTTGAAACATCCAGTTGTAGAGCTGTTGCTCGGCTTCAGGTTGGAAGCAAAAATCCGGTTCATTAGTCACGGGTGTCACTGTTGTCATTATTGTCTAGTAGTACAGGCCATAGTTTAGGTCCTAGAACACCTACATAGAATATCTACGTGATTTTGATATATATAGTTCTAGTTCTATTCAATTAGAATCATATATAGTCTATTTTAGCAGTCTCTTCTTATTAGACTATTTCGCAACAGGAGCCGCAGTAGAAGCAACGGATGTAATAGTCGCAGGGGCGCCTCCAGGACATGTAGCAGTTGTTGCGGTGCCGCTTGTAGGGGTTCCAGTTGGGATTAAACAACTTTCTCCGTTGAAGATACCTTCCCAGGTTAATCCATACTGTTGTGCTTGTGTACACAAGGTCTGTATTTGTTCAGTAGTCATACCAGGTTTGTAGATATAAGGAAAATATTTATTAGCACTGCCAGGAGGATTAGAAGGTGTTTCATCTGAGGTCCAAGGAACTAGTTGAGTACTTCCAAGTCCAAGAAGATCTACACAACTGTCTGTGAAATTTAATGAGTTTGATTTAACATTTTTATAGTAGACCAAGTAGTCGGGGCACATATTTACAAGGGGGGGCCAGGAGCCTTGATAGCCAAATACGGTTTGAGTTCCTCGGAACCATCGGAGACCGTAAAATACAAAGATAAGGATAAATAGGATTAGACATAGGACACCAGTAATAGATCGTCCACTTCTCATCAACATAACAACAGATGTTAGACCGATTATGATACATAGAAAAATGTAGGCTATTAAGGACCAACTCATTCGGTTCTCTCTACTACTGATTGTACAAACAGTAGTTTAGAAGATTTGCTTCACTATTTACAAATAAGATTTGTCTTATAGAGTCATTTTATAATGATTTTATAAGATTGTTAAATAAGTTATCAAGTAACCGATATTTTTCTAAAAATTTTTAGAAAAATCAAGGTTAACCGTTCGTTTAACCGATTCTCAAATCTAAAGATTTTCAAATAGTCTAAACTACCGTTTAGCCTAGACGGGCAACGGGGGTAAAGGCGCCACCGGAACTGTAGCCACCTTGACCAGGAAGTTCAATGTAGCCAGTGAAGTAGCCAGGGTTGTTGGTGCTGGCGTATGCGGTTCCGGAAACACCGTCAGTTCCAGATGCGACAGCATTTAGTGCACCAAATGCCACGGATCCAGTAGACACCATTAATTGAACTTTGCGGAAGACGCGACCGGAGGAAAGCAAAGTCTTTCCATGATCACGGAAGACACCGGTTCCAGCACCAGCAAGAACGGATGAAATGTTGGAGCTCAGAGAGGCCAAATTGGTAGAGAGCAGGGGGGCCGCATCAGTACCAGCGTTGTAGTAAAAGGTTCTACGGCAATCTCCTACAGTAATGTAATAACCACCTTGTGCTGCAGTTTGCTTTAGAGTTTTCTGCAAAGACGACATTCTTCTATACCTTGGTGTGAGATTTTATTTTTCTAGAATTTGAAAATCTTCTCCAAACAGAGAGAACCGGAGGATATGGATCCAACCAGCCAAGCATCCCCTCCGTTTGTATTTCCAGATACGACTAGACAATTTGTAGGCGACCAAAATGGCCGTCTGAATATGAATGCCCGCCCTTCGGCAGGTGGATTTCTTGCAAACCCAGAACGCGGGGGATTTGGGTACCGGACAGATGTAGATGAAAATCCAGGACAAGACCTTATGCGAGGAAATTGGGGAGAAACGACTCTCAGCAAAACCTTCTTTGGCCCAGAGAATACAAAGATCCTTCAAAATGCCATTCGTAAATCTATTTATGATCGCAGCCAAGAAAAGAAATGGGTCATTGATGAACAAAGTGCTGACGAACTTCAGATTGTTATGAGAAGTTTGTATTTACAATACGCAAAAAATTTAGAACATGATATACCCGGGCAAATCAGTGATTTAAATGATTTAGTTATTGAATGGTGTGTTCCACGCATTCTAAGTGAGATCGGAATGTATGAGTATTATTTAAAGGATATTAGCCAATTGCCTATTCCTTTGCAACATCCAGTATCTCAATCGTCTGCCGGAACAAAGAGCCTCCCATTCCGGAAGTTTATGTAAAGGGGGTGTTGAATCGCAGCTGTGAAAAAAAAGTCTATATAATTATAGTTACTACTTATATAGAATGTCAGTTGAATCTACTCAACTTCCGATTCATGGACAAGGGGTATTTGTGTTTACAACAAAGTTTTCAGATCCTTCTAGATTTACTATTTATGATGCTGAAAAGGTGAATGGTTTACAGGTAGAATTTACAGAAGAATCTATAGATGTTAGGAATATAGTCAGTGGAACTGTTTATAAAGATTCTAAGTGTGAACAGGGTCTGGATTCATGCAAGGGTGCATATTACTGGTTTAGTCTGGATTCTCAAAATCAGCGTCTTCTTGCTGGAATTGGGGAGGCTCGGCTGGAAACTGTACTATATGAGTATGAGTTTCCCAGAGGTACTGAAAAGGAACGAAAGGTAGCCAAAGCATTTCTGGAAAGTCTAACAACAATCTGGATTTCTGAGGAATCTGTAAGTTTAACTATGCTACGATTATTGAAAGATCCAGTCACAATAGGGCTTCCACTTCATGTGAAACATATGAATCAATTAACTATGCATGATTTGGCAAAATGGACTAGTTTACCCCATTCTAGTTTAACTATGGCAAATCAAATGTTATATTCATGTATTGCTGGATCCAAGTTTGTATTGAATGATCCTTGTTTTCCAGACTTTTCCAAGGCAATAGAATACAGTATCGCAACTCCTGGGCTTTGGTGTTATGAACGCCTCAAACAAAAAGAAAATGAATTCAGCAAGACGGACCCTCAGCCAATGGAAACATATTTACGTATTACATTGGGACAAAATAGTGGCGAATCTCCTGGAATCCCCTATGTAATGGAAATCTGGCCAGTAGGCCATTATTCTCCTATTCATAATCATGGAGGGGCTAATGCTATAATCCGTGTACTACATGGGTCTATTCATGTAGAACTATTTCCCTATTTATGTACTTCAAAGGATGGGGTGAACCCATTTGGAGAAACTAACTTTAAAAAAGACGATATTACATGGATTAGTCCAAACTTAAATCAGACTCATAGACTTACAAATTTATCTATAAATAAGGAACCATGTATTACAATTCAATGTTATATGTATGGAGCAAATAATACATCCCATTATGACTATTTTGATTATATAGATACGGATGGAAACAAGCAGCAATATGAGCCAGATTCAGATATGGATTTTGTACAATTCAAAGAACTTATAAGGCTAGAATGGTCGCGAAGACCTAGGTATACATGGTTCAATCCTAAGAAATGGTTGAAGTCTACCAAATCTAAACCTTAGATGAGACACGTTTAATAACAACCTTCTTCTTCACAACAGGGTCTTCTTTAGAAGCACTGAGAATCGCAAGCATGTGTTTCTCCGTACTTGACCAGGCAACCAGGAATTCGTCCAACTCTCGGATCCAGAGTTCCGTTGCCAGCGTCGCCTCCAGGGTAGCCAACTCGGATCGCACACCCACCAACTCTTTTTCAGCATCCAATACAGACTGCTTCTTTAGTCTATCTACGCGCATGCGCAGCAAGTACTCATACGCCGCCAAGGATCCAGGATTGGCCCTGTCAGAGCGTGGAGGCAGACCAAGTTCTTGTAGATCGGCAAGAATATCGCCATCCTCTTGGTTCATGATTCGCAAACGCTCTTCTACAATCGCCTTGATAAAGAGTACTTTCGCATCTAGTTCCTCCATAGTATCCTTCAGACTAGCAATCTGATGCTGTCGTCGTGTCTCATACGCAACAAGACGGTTTACGTAGAAGGTTTCCAAGATAGATCCCACCGTATCATACTTGACAATATTCATATTGGGATCAAAGCAGCACATATTGGTCGTCTTCCAAGAAGTCGTCAAATGAAAGCGCTTCTCAAATTCTTCTGGATTCGTCTTGGCCTTTGTGTAGTAGGTCGCATCCAAATACAAGGTGAATTTCACATCCACATCATTATACAAATCATCAAAGTGTTTTAGAATCGCCTTGCCATCTTCCTTGGCATCCGTTCCCACACCTTGGACTAGACCATCCAAATAAGTCTTATAATCTTTCGTCCAGGTTCCAACAGGAAGTTCCGTCAACAAGACAGATTGTGTAGCATCCTGCCATTCATAAAGGCCCTTTGTCAGCCACTGCTTATCCCCCTTGCGCTCCACCAAACCACGGAATCCAATCCACCAAGGATTGAGTGTCAAGCCATCCAGCGTTGCCTTCTCTCCAGATAGGCGATCCTTTAAAAGTCCTACAATCTCGGCTGGATTGTGGGGTGGCACATCCGTACTAAATCCTGTACCAATTCCTACTGAACCGTTGATTGCCAAGAGGGGTACAATGGGAAGATAGGTCTCAGGTTCTACAATATCTCCATCATCGTCTAGATGCTTCAAGATAGGAGCATCTTCCTTGCGAAAGATGGAATCTACAATACGCTCCAAGTGAGTATGAATATAACGCGGAGAAGCCGCATCTTTTCCACCCATGAGGCGTGAGCCAAACTGTCCAATAGGTGCCAACAAGTTGATATTATTGGCTCCTACAAAGATCTGTGCCATTCCAGTAATTGTCATGTTCAACGATGCCTCACCGTGGTGATAGGCCGCATGCTCTGAAACATATCCAGCAAGTTGGGCTACACGCACTTCATTGCGCAGATTACGCTTGAAACAGCCAAAGAGGATCTTGCGTTGAGAAGGCTTGAGTCCATCTAATACATGTGGCAAGGAACGGATATTATCGGCATTGCTGAAATGAATGAGTTCATCGTGTACGAAACGACTATACGTCACACACTTCTTTCCTTGACCATCCAGCAAAGGTACTACAGATCGCTTAGGATCGTAGGTAGAGAGCCAATGCTTTCGCTCATCAGACAATTTCTTGTTGAAAGCCAAGTTCATGGTCTTATCAGTCAAATCGTCCCAGTCGTAGCGAACATCGGAAATATTTTGAAACCACTCACGCGCTTCGGCAGGTGTACTTGTACCCAATCCCTTGTAATACTTGCTCTTGTAACGTCCAGCGACATCAGGGCCTACAGCAGAACGCCATGCTTCTAGTTCAGTCTCATTATAGAAGGAAAGGACTTCTTGGCCACGAGTCATTTTCACAAGAGGGGTCATCAGGGAGCAAAGGAATCCAATGCGCATCAAACCAGGCCACTCGGTGTGGAAGAGATTCATTAAGAGGCCACGAATATGGAAGCCATCCACATCTTGATCACTCATGACTAGGACACGACCATAGCGCAAAGAGGCCATAGAATCATAGGTGCGCCCTTGCTCCAAGCCAAGAATCTTCTTAATTGCTGTGAGTTCTTCATTAGCATTGAACTTCTCCTTGGAAATATCTTTGACATTCAAGAGTTTACCACGCAAAGGAAAGATACCCCAACGCTCGCGGCCTACGACTTTCAAACCCGCAATGGCCGATGTGGCTGCTGAATCTCCTTCTGTCAGAATCAAAGTACACTCGGATGATTTTGCCGTACCAGCGTACAAGGCATCTTCCAACTTGGGCAAGCCATAGATTGTACGCTTCTTTGCGCCATCGGTCTTTTTAGCATCACGATTTGCCTTGGCATCTAGAATGGCTTGCGCTTCTTCTAGGACACCTGCCTTGATTAAACTATCGGTGAATTTGCTAGAAATGTTCAACGCGCTTCCAAACTTGGCAGCAGGAGTCGTCAAAGTCTCCTTTGTCTGGGAGTCAAAGGAAGGATTGACGATTGTCGCATTGACGAAGAATGTCACAGTATCCTTGAGTTGACCAGGCTTCAGATCTAACTTCTTCTTTTTCATGGCAGCCTCACAGACGGCACCCAAGACATGGCGCTGGACAGTCTCTACGTGCTTCCCTCCTTTGCGTGTATTGATACCATTCACGAAACTACTATGACGATCATCAGGTGTTCCTGTATCATCGCTAAAGAGACTTCGTGTCAAGACTGCTGCCACCTCCCATCGTGGTCCACATTGTTCATAGGCAAGAGTCTTTTCGGCTTCGGCTTGTAAGAAGAGTTTTACGAACTTCTCAAAGGAATCTGTCTTCACCTCTTCGCCATTCCAGGTCACTTTCACAGTCTTTCCAGCGATGGCAGCCAACTCTATAGCACGTGTGTGAAGCACGGAGATCATAGAAGCATGGACTTGTCCAGTGCTGGCATCACGTACGTGAAGGAAGCGATCCAAGTCAGGAATATAGGTGATTTCTACATAGCCTTTGGCACCTGTATCCTTACGAACGGACGGCTTTTCACAGATACTCATATTCGCTTTCCAGACCTGCTCGTAGCGCTGGGCTGACGCAGGGTGACGAACACCTAGACGGAATTCAGAAGCAAAGATATTTGCGAGTTTGGCACCATATCCATTCTTTCCACCGACCAACTTCTCTTCTGTTTTATCGTAATTACTGGAGGTCAAGAGATGGCCAAAGATGAGTTCAGGAATATAGCACTTCTCTGTCTCATGTTTTGAGATAGGAATACCGTCACCATCGTTCTTGACAACAATGGTGAAACGGCCCTCTACAACGGAAGCAGAGACATCAATGCGTTTAACAGGAGTTCGCCCAGAATCCGCTTGAGCTCGTACAAGAGCATCACGCGCATTTACAATAAGTTCATCAAATGTTTTATAAAGGCCAGGATTGAACTTGACGGTCTTCAGTTCCATCTTTCCTACGGCTTCATTATAGACCCATCGTACCTCATCGCTTGTTTCTACGCTGCCGATATAGGTATCTGGCAACTCTAACACGTGTTCACGATGAGTATGTTTCTTATAAGTTTCGGTCATTTTGTACTTAACCATGACCCCTACCCTTGTGGTCAATTTTTATTGTGAGTACTGTGGAATAGTAATTTGTAATGTAGGATGACCTAGTGTAGTTCCTACACGCATATTTTGCCAGAAAAGGCCAGTATCTTTTTGAGGAGTAATTACATCAGAAAATGCTTGCCAGGGTAGACCCTCATCAAAAGTAGGATAGGATTTCTGCGTAGAAGTTCCATTCCAACACTGCCAGTTTAGTTTTCCTTCTACTTGCCACAGAACCATTTGAATATCAAACATTACAAGTGGCTGTCCTGCCGCGTTCATGGCCTTTGCTAGCCCCCATATTTTTTTAGCGCCTTCCAAGGAAAGAATATACGCGTGAAGACAATAGGTTGGCACCTTTACAACAAGTGCTTTAGGATCTTCTAACGCTGGATCTCCAGGATTCATCATATTTCCAAGGTAGACTATATCAAAATCCTTGGGCGTGGCATCCCAGAATTTCTGTCCGAGCCCCTTTGGAAGATCAGTATGTCCAATACAATCATCTTCAAAAATGGTCATAAATGGGATAGATTCATCAATCATACGTTTTATGACAGCCATGTGACTATAAGAACACCCTTTATGACCAGGGCCAAGTGTAGGATTAAACTGAATTCCCAACTCTTTCAA